>ENA-OPWD01002773-OPWD01002773.1-human-gut-metagenome-genome-assembly--contig:-NODE-2773-length-9819-cov-3.980029_pt1 | contig 9819 bp, 10 predicted proteins | sample MGYA00241502_ERZ501996 | MGnify/ENA primary metagenome ERZ501996 (study PRJEB25962, sample SAMEA2042011) | human gut metagenome | biome: human gut; feature: human-associated habitat; material: faeces... | reverse complement strand
GGGGGAATTTCCTTTCGAGTGGGTCAGCCGTACAGAAGGCCGCTGGCCTCCATGGAGACGAAATCACCGTCGGCCACGATGATGTGGTCCAGCAGGCGGATCTTCTGTTTTGCAGCGTAAGACACGTGCAAATTTTACGACATCAATGGCTTTGGTATGGTTGATATTACGTTGCCGTTGTTCGAAAAGCTGGATTTGCCGTAACGGAACCCCGGATAATTCGGATAATTCGCGTTGGGACAAACCAGCTAATTTCCGGAGTCGTTTGAGGTTGGTTTCTTTGTAATAATTATCCCATAATTCGTTGATGGTATCGATAAAATGTGTAATATCCATCTCGTGATAAATGTCGTACATGGAAACGATTCGCTTTAAAGAAACGGCTTTATGAATTTTGGTAAAAGTCCGACAGGTGTACCATTGATAATATGCTAAAGCCCAGCCTGCCCAATATTCCGGAGATTTATCAAGATACATTTCATCTTCGTAAGAGAGTGGGGACATTCCTGCATCTGCAATCACTTCTTTAACTAATTCACAGCCTGTTTTTCCAGCAATATAGGTTGGATTTCCGTTTTGAAATTGCACGGATACAGAAGATACCGTGAAAAGCCCAAAATATGAATCAATGTCCAGGTCACAGGTATTGACGGCAAAATCAAGCATATCGCCTAAAATGCGTTGGGCAGATGTAAGATAATCAGATGGATAAGCGCGCATCTCCATTTTGTATTCCCTCCCTCATGATATCAAGCATAAATAAATCATTTATATTGGCATTTCCTTTTTTGTTTCTACGGTACTCTTTTCGGGCTTCGCGTTCCCGCTCGGTTTTTTTGATGTAATATTCTTCTGCGTCAGCAACTTCATATCCGATAAATTTAAGCTGCTGAAAAGCCTTTTCACTTTTCAGGACGATCTGCTCACCTAATTTTCCAAGACGCATGGCTTCCGATAATTTTTGAAACGATATCAGACCTGAAACAAAATCCTGTGCAAAAGAAAAATAGGAATCGTCTGCGCGATAACCAATAATTACATCATATCCGGAAATATCAAGTAGAAAATGATCCTTAATATATTTTTTGGCCTCCTCGGCAATGCTTCCGTTTTGCCAATAGGTTCGGTTGTCTGCGAGAATCGCAAGCCAGTTGAGGATATTGTATTCTTTACTATTGAGATTTAAACATTTAAGATCAGACATGTCCAATTCATAAATATTGGCATAGCCGTTCGTTTGTTTTCCACAGGCCCATTCTTTTGCTAATTCGATGTTTTCAGTGCAGTAAAACCCTCTGCCGTAATCGTTGTGCAACGAGCCTTTTCCGAACTGAGGATTTTCGATTAAATATTCAGAACCGTGATATAGTATTGTTCCCATAGTTTCCTCCTGATAATATAAAATATTATATCGCCTTAGCGATATTTTTTCAATGAAAAATTATGTTTTTGGAGATTAGGAGTTCACGATGCGTATGACTTGACCATAAGAGGAGCAGGGTGTAAACTGATAAAGTTAATGTTTAATTTATTCGCAAAAGAAAAAGAGAGAGACGGAAAACATAACATCCGCTTTCATCTGGAACAGGAGGAACCAATGCGAAACAATAAGACCGCGGAGCTGGTACTGACCGCTCTGTTTGCAGCAATCATTATCATTATGGCGTTTACACCGCTGGGCTACATCCCGCTTGTGGTGATCAATGCGACCATCATCCACATCCCTGTCATTTTAGGATCGTTATTCTGTGGACCGAAGAAGGGTGGATTTTTAGGATTTATCTTTGGTCTGACCAGCTTTATCAAGAATACGGTTATGCCGACATCCCTTTCGGCATTTGTATTTTCCCCGGTACTGGCAGCCAGCATGGTAGGCACCAGCGGAATCGTAAAGAGTGCATTTATCTGTTTTGTACCGCGTATTCTTGTAGGAATTCTGCCATATTTTGTATATATCGGAGTAAAGAAAGCACTTTCTTCCCGGCACAAAATTCTCTGGGCAAGTGTGTTTAATATTCTGATCGGTGTGTTCCTGTTTCTTGGTGCGCGTGCGTTTCTGCTTCATGTGTTTGACAAGAAGCCATTGTCAGATATTGCATTGTATGCAGTAAGTGCACTGGTTGGATGGTTCGTTTTTATAGCATTGGAAGTGTATACGGTACTGAAATCCGGCGCAGTCTGTGCATTTGTCTACGCGGGTGTAACAGGCGCAATGGTCAATACGATACTGGTTATGGGCGGAATTTTTGTGTTATACAAAGATGCATATGCAAAAGCCCTGAGTGTCGATGCAGGAGCCGTGCTTGGAATCATCGGTGGTGTCATCAGTTTTAACGGAGTCATTGAAGCGATTGTGGCTGCAATCATTGTAGCAGCGCTTGGCATGGTACTGAATAAATTAAAACCGATCCAGAAATAATGATTTTGAAAGGCAGCGGGAAGACGAATATCAATTTCGTGATATTCATCTGAGGGCTGCCTTTTTTGTTGTATTCTTTGGAAAAAGCAATAGTGCATTCAACAGGGGTATGCTAAAATAAAAAAGGTATGAGTTTATTAAAGGAGGGGAAAAGTATGTTTTTTAATGTGATGGATGTAATTTTTCCGATTATGTTTATTGTTGTAGCAGGTTTTATTGTGGTTACAATCATAAAGGGAATTTCACAATGGAATGACAATAATCATGCACCGAGACTGACAGTAGAGGCAAAGGTTGTAGCCAAACGGACGAATATAACGCATTTCAATGATGGGACAGATACAACTATGGTACATACAAACACAACTTATTATGTTACGTTTGAGGTGGAGAGTGGAGATCGCATGGAAATGAATGTGCGCGGATCTGAATATGGAATGCTTGCAGAAGGGGATGTTGGAAAACTGACATTTCAGGGAACCCGATATCTGAATTTTGAACGTTGTTAACTTTGAAGACAGTTTCTTTACGATTCTGTCGCAAGTGTGATAAAATAGCAGAAGATATGATTTTTTCTGCAAAGGAGTAAGAGACAATGTTAAAAGGAAAATGTGTGGTACTCGGTGTGACCGGAAGTATCGCTGCCTATAAAATCGCCTGTCTGGCAAGTGCGCTCGTCAAGCAGCATGCGGATGTGCATGTGATCATGACGGAAAATGCAACCAATTTTATTAATCCTATCACGTTTGAGACGCTCACAAGCAACAAGTGTCTGGTCGATACATTTGACCGGAATTTCCAGTTCAATGTCGAGCATGTGGCACTGGCAAAGCGTGCAGATATTTTTATGGTGGCGCCGGCTTCTGCTAATGTGATCGGCAAGATGGCAAACGGAATCGCAGATGATATGCTGACAACAACGATTCTTGCGGCAAAATGCCCGAAGTACGTTTCCCCTGCCATGAATACCAATATGTTTGAAAATCCGATCGTACAGGATAACATCAAAAAGCTGGAGCATTATGGGTTTCATATCATTGATCCGGCGAGTGGTTATCTTGCCTGCGGGGATACCGGAGCCGGGAAAATGCCGGAGCCGGAAACACTGTTTTCTTATATTATGAAAGATCTTGCCTGTGAAAAGGATATGGTCGGAAAAAAAGTAATGGTCACAGCAGGACCGACACAGGAGAAGATTGATCCAGTGCGTTATATTACGAATCACTCTACCGGAAAAATGGGCTATGCAATTGCGGAAAACTGCATGCGCCGTGGCGCGGAAGTGACGCTGATCACGGGACCGGTGGCAATCACTCCGCCGCCGTTTGTAAAGGTCGTTCCGGTTGTATCTGCCGCGGATATGGCAGAAGCCGTAAAGGAGACAGCAGAGCAACAGGATATTATTATCAAAGCGGCAGCTGTGGCGGATTACCGTCCGGATCACCCGGTCGATGAGAAAGTCAAGAAAAAAGACGGGGATGCCACTCTTACGATGGAACGCACGGAAGATATCCTTTCGTATCTGGGCGCGCACAAAAAACCGGGACAGTTTCTGTGTGGATTTTCCATGGAGACGGAACATATGCTGGAGAATTCCCGTGCAAAACTTGCAAAAAAGAATGCAGATATGATTGTGGCGAATAACCTGAAAGTAGCCGGAGCCGGATTTGGTACAGATACCAATGTGGTGACGCTGATTACGGCAGATGACTGCAGGGAACTGGAAATAATGAGCAAAGCGGATGTCGCATCAGCGATTGTGAGTGAAATTTTAAAGAAAATGTGTTAGTATTAAAATATGACAGACTTAGAAGCCTATTATAATAAATTTAATGAAGAGAAGCGTCTGGACAGCCGACACGGCAGGGTGGAATTTGTGACAAGCATGCATTATATCCATCAGTGTCTGGACGAAATTGTAAAAGAACGTGCAAAAGAGGAAATTCATATCCTTGATATCGGGGCGGGAACCGGACGATACAGCGTACCGCTGGCACAGGAAGGGTTCGATGTGACGGCCGTGGAACTGGTAAAGCATAATCTGGGGCGTCTGAAACAGAAGGGGGCAGGCGTGCATGCATATCAGGGAAATGCAATGAATCTGAAAAAATTTTCCGATGATTCCTTTGACGTAACCCTGTTGTTTGGGCCGATGTATCATCTGCATGAGGAAAAGGACAAGCTTGCTGCGCTGCGGGAGGCAGTGAGGGTGACAAAACCCGGAGGCAGGATTCTCGTGGCGTATATTATGAATGAATTTTCCGTTATCACGTATGCGTTTAAGGAAAAACATATTCTGGAGGCGCTTCAGGAGGGAATGCTCACAGAGGATTATCACTGTACTTCAAAAGCCAATCCTCTGTATTCCATGGTTCGTCTGGAAGATATTGAAGCATTGGACCGGCAGGTAGAGGTCAGGCGCCGGCAGATCATAGCGGCAGACGGTGCAGCAAATTATATGCGTCCGTTTTTAAATGCGCTGACGGAAGAAGAGTTTGATGCGTTTCTGCAGTATCATCTGGCAACCTGTGAACGGATGGATCTTATGGGTGCAAGCGGTCACACGGTGGATATTCTTGTGAAAGAGGAGTCTGAAAACGTATGAAAAAATGGATATTGCCAATCCTAATGGCAGGATTTTTGCTGACGGGATGTTCTTCTCCTGCAGCAACGTCATCGGCTTTGCCCTCTTCTACGGAAAAAATCACGGAGACACAGATGACGGAAGAACCGGGTACGCTGGAAGAAACGGAAACCGGGACTGCAACTGAAACGCAGCAGGAACCGGTGATACAGACGGTAAAAATTACGGCGACAGGTGACTGTACGCTTGGGGCAACACAGACGCATGGGTATGCAGGTTCCTTTCATGAATACTATGATAAATACGGGCAGGATTATTTTTTTAAAAATATCAGAAGTATTTTTGAGCAGGATGATTTTACACTGATCAATCTGGAATGTGTGTTGTCAAATGCGACCGAGCGTGTGGAAAAAACGTGGAACTTAAAAGGAAAACCGGAGTATGTTGGTATTATGACAGACAGTTCTGTGGAGGGGGCAAGTCTGGGAAATAATCATACGTTTGATTATGGGCAGCAGGGACTTGATGATACCAGAGAAGTGTTAAATAAAGCAGGGATTATCTTCGGATTCAATGATCATGTGGATACCTATACCACGAAGGATGGTATCAAAATCGGAATTGTCTCCGCAAGCCAGCTGTCCGCTGATGAAACACATGCTGGTTATATCCGGGATGGGATTGCAGAACTTCGGGAAGAAGGAGCGGATCTGGTAATTGCCTGTTGCCACTGGGGGATAGAGGGGGATCATTATCCGAATGATTATCAGCAGAAGCTGGCACACCAGGTGATTGACTGGGGAGCAGATCTGCTGGTCGGTACACATCCTCATGTATTGCAGGGAATGGAATTATACAACGGAAAAATGATCTGCTACAGTCTTGGAAATTTCTGCTTTGGGGGGAACAGGAATCCAAAAGACAAAGATACGGCGATCTATGAACAGACCTTTACCTTTGTGGATGGGGTACTGCAGACAGATATATCAGCCGATATGATACCATGCAGCATTTCTTCCACATCAGAAAGAAATAATTTTCAGCCTGCCATAGCAAAAGGCGACAGAAAACAGACGATTATTGATCATATGAATGAGTATTCGGAAAAGTACAGTAAAATCGGATTTGACGCAAATGGCAGGGTAATCATCAGGGAAGAGTAGGGGGATAATATAATTTTATGTGGCAAGTAAATAATAATGATAAGAGGAATCAGCACATGAATGCAAGTTTTTGGAATTATCCGTCAAAACAGAAAAGCTGGCCGATAGACGAAGAAATGGAAAGTCTCGGGGAAGTCATTCATCCACTCGATAATATCGGTGGATTTGATGTACGTCCGGGATTTTATCAGATGAATGGTGCATATCAGACAGAGGAAGGGGTAAGTTTTACCGTAAGCTCCCATGGAGCTACGAGCTGTGTCCTGCTGTTATTCCGGCCGGCGGCACAGGAACCGTATGCAAGAATCCGCATTCCGGAAAGTTATAAAATTGGAAATACGTATTCTATCCTTGTTTTTGGCTTAAAAGCAGAGGATTTTGAGTATGCCTATCAGATGGACGGTCCTGCCGATCAGGCGAGAGGGTTACTGTTTAACAGAAAACATACGCTTCTTGATCCATATGCGAAAGCTGTTACCGGTCAGAGAAACTGGGGAGAAAAACCGGAAGGCGGAAAGGATTTTGTCTATAAAGCCCGTGTGGTGCAAAGTGATTTTGACTGGGGGCGGTATCGGAATCTGAATTACAAATTTGAAGATCTGGTGATCTATGAGATGCATGTCAGGGGATTTACCAAAGATGCGTCCTCCGGTGTAAAAGGTGGGGGAACATTTGAAGGTCTGCGACAGAAAATTCCGTATTTGAAAGATCTGGGAATCAATGCGGTAGAACTCATGCCGATTTTTGAATTTGATGAAATGGAAAGTGCCCGTGTGGTGGATGGCGTGCAGTTGTACAATTACTGGGGCTATAATACGGTTTCCTTTTTTGCCCCGAATACAAGTTATGCATTTCATCAGGAGCATAATCATGAGGGTGATGAATTAAAGCGTCTGATCCGCGAACTGAAAGAAAATGGAATTGAAGTCATTCTTGATGTGGTATTCAACCATACGGCAGAGGGAAATGAAAACGGTCCATGTTTTTGCTTTAAGGGGATTGATAACAATATTTATTATATGCTTACACCGGATGGATATTATTACAATTTCAGCGGCTGTGGCAATGTCTTAAACTGCAATCATCCGGTGGTACGGCGGTTTATCACAGACTGTCTGCGGCACTGGGCAGTAGAGTACCGGGTGGATGGATTCCGGTTTGATCTGGCATCGATTCTGGGAAGAGATCAGAATGGTGCACCGATGGAGAATCCGCCGATTCTGGAAGCCCTTGCATTTGACTCTATTCTGGGGGATATGAAGCTGATCGCAGAAGCCTGGGATGCGGGTGGCTTGTATCAGGTTGGAAGTTTTCCGTCCTGGAACCGCTGGGCCGAATGGAACGGAAGATACCGTGATGATATGAGAAGCTTTTTAAAGGGCGACAGTGGCGTCGCAGGGCGTGCAATTACACGTATCACCGGATCCTCCGACATGTATGATCCGGCAAGCCGCGGATATAGTGCATCCGTCAATTTTCTGACCTGTCATGATGGGTTCACGTTGTATGATCTGTATTCATATAATGAAAAGCATAATGAGAAAAACGGATGGAACAATACGGACGGGGATAACAACGGCCTGAGCTGGAACTGCGGGGTGGAAGGTGAGACGGATGATCCGGTGGTTATGGGCCTGCGGCGCAGACTCGTGAAGAATGCATTTGCCGCGTTGTTATGCAGCCGTGGACCGGCTATGTTTTTTGCAGGGGATGAATTTTGTAATACGCAGTATGGAAATAACAACGCATACTGCCAGGATAATATTATTTCCTGGCTGGACTGGAACAGACTGGAAGAATTTCAGGAGATTCATGATTTTGCCCGTTTTATGATCCATTTCCGTGCAAAGCATCCGATTCTGCGAAGGGATACAAAGCCGGCAGTCTGCGGGTTACCTTCCGTAAGTATCCATAACGGAGAGCCGAACCGGAATTATACGGACTATAATACACATTTAATTGGAATCATGTATGCGGGAAGAAATGCCGATGATACGGATGATGATATGATCTTTTACGGAATGAATGCGTATTGGGAGCCTTTGGAGATGCGCCTGCCTTCGTTGCCGGAGTCTTATCATTGGAAACTTGTAGTAAATACTTTCTGTGAATACCAGGATGGGGCAGATTTTGAAGCCCAGACACAGGGAGATCAGACACGTGTGCGTGTTCCGGAACGTTCTACGGTAATTTTACTGGCAGAACATGATTTATAAAAAAGAGTTGGGCACCGCTCTGGAAACAGGGCGTGCTCAACTATTTTTTTCGGTGGTATCGGGTCTGGTTGTAATTTCACTGGTTCCGATGAGGTAATCTGCAGAAACATTCAGAATCTGCACGATGGCTGCAAGATCCGCAACGGTCGGAGAACGACGACCGGTACGGTATCCGCTGATCGTGGACGGCGAAACAAACATTGCATTTGCCAGCTGGATATTGGAAATATTTTGTTTATACATAATCAGACTCAGACGGTCACCAAAATCTTTGTATTTATTTTTATCATTCGTTTTCATACAAATGATTTTATAGAAAGTTGATATAAAAAACAGAGAAAACGCGTATTGCGTTTTAATTCTTAAATAAATGGAAAAAGATTTCCAAAAAGATAAGAAATTAAATCCATCCGCCGTCTAAGGTGAGAATCTGTCCATTCAGGTAACTGCTTGCTGTGGCAAGAGAATATGCCAGTGAAGCAACTTCTTCCGGGGATCCCATACGACCGGCAGGAATTTCTTCGATGAGTGCAGAGCGTTCTTCCTCGGAGAAACAACGGTTCATATCCGTATCGATTACTCCACAGGCGATGGCATTTACCTGGATATTGCTAGGGGCAAGTTCTTTGCCCAAAGCGCGTGTAAAGGAATTAACTCCACCTTTGCATGCAGAATAGGCAACTTCGCAGGAAGCTCCGACATTTCCCCATACAGAAGAAATATTGATGATATGTCCGGATTTGGCATGAACCATGGAAGGGATGACCTGTCTGCAGGTGGAAAAGACGGATGTGAGGTTTGTCGCAACTATCCGGTTCCAGTCGGTAATATCCATGTCGGTGAGCAGACCGATATAAGAGATGCCGGCATTGTTGATTAACACATCAATCTGGCCGAAGGTATCCAGTGTTTTTTGCACCATGTCACAGATAAAAGTATAGTCTCCTACATCACCACGGAAGCAAAGCACCTGTATGGAGCAGGTTGTTTCAAGTTTTGTGGCAAGTGCCTGCAGCGTTTCATAAGAGTTATGGCAGCAAAGAGCCAGATGATAGCCTTCAGCGGCAAATCGACATGCCAGGGCTGCACCGATTCCACGGGATGCACCTGTAATCAAAGCAGTATGTTTCATTGTTCTTCTCCATTCTTTTTTTGTATTGTACCATAAATTAAAAAAATTCACTAGACAAACACCGGAGAATGTGTTACTATAATTGGGCAGTTGAAACGGCGCGTGGCTCAGCTTGGTAGAGCGCTGCGTTCGGGACGCAGAGGTCGCAGGTTCAAATCCTGTCGCGCCGACGATACAAGGATTCCGGTACATGGGTGAGAGAATCCTTGGCAGGGGCAACCTCAGAGGCTTTTAGAGAGCTTCTGGGGTTCTTTTTTTGCCTTCAAAAGTTTTAGAAAGGCTCTATGTCAAAAAAACTGTCGCAC
>ENA-OPWD01002769-OPWD01002769.1-human-gut-metagenome-genome-assembly--contig:-NODE-2769-length-9834-cov-1.604356_pt1 | contig 9834 bp, 5 predicted proteins | sample MGYA00241502_ERZ501996 | MGnify/ENA primary metagenome ERZ501996 (study PRJEB25962, sample SAMEA2042011) | human gut metagenome | biome: human gut; feature: human-associated habitat; material: faeces... | reverse complement strand
GCATAGCCATAACGTTCAATCCCTCGTTTGCTACCTAAAGCCTGATAGATACATTCGCCCAGTGCGATAGCAGTGTCTTCGATCGTATGATGTTCATCTACTTCCAAATCTCCTTTAACACGGATGGTTAAGTCCATGCCAGAATGTTTTCCAATCTGCTCAAGCATGTGATCGAAAAAGCCAAGACCGGTAAAAATGTCACAAGTTCCATTTCCATCAAGATTCAAAGCAACATAAATATCTGTTTCTTTTGTAGTACGACGTACTTCCGCTTTCCGTTCTCCGGCAAAAAGGAATTCGGCTATCTGATCCCAGTCGGTCGTTGCAAGGGCGCAGACTTCTTCCAGTCCTTTTTCTTTTAGGGTTTCAGGTGAATTTTGCAGATAGATTGCCCGACAACCCAAATTCTTGGCAAGTTCCACATCCGTAGGACGGTCGCCTATCACAAAACTTCCGGCAAGATCGTATTCCGGATTATTTAGGTACTTCGCCAGCATTCCGGTACGTGGTTTACGGGTGGGCGCATTATCTTCCGGGAAACTACGGTCTATCAGAATCTCATCAAAAGTAATCCCCTCTCCTTCCAATGTTTTAAGCATCAGATTATGGGCAGGCCAAAACGTTTACGGTATCGCTGAAAAATGTAACTTTGAAAGAAGTTATTTCTTATGTGGAAAAGAATAGCCAATATGTATTCTTTTTTAAGCCGGAAGTGATAAATCAGTCAACACAAATCAGTGTGAGTTTAAAAAATGCAACTGTTAAGCAACTGTTGGATAAGGTCTCGGAGCAAGCTAATATTGTATATGAAATGAAAGAACGCCAGATAGTTCTGAAAGAGAAAAAAGTATCAGAGCAAAGCGTTTCGCAGAAAAAACGTTTGCTTCAGGGGCTTGTGAAAGACGAACAAGGAAATCCGATTATTGGTGCCAGCATTCAGTTAAAAAATACGGGAACAGGGGTTATTACAGATCTAGATGGCTTATTTCAGATACAAGTAACCGATAAAAATTCCGTAATTGTCATATCTTATATAGGATATGTGACTCAGGAAATTTCAGTAGGAGATCGTTCTTCGATAACTGTTCAGTTGAAAGAAGATACGAAGTCACTAGAAGAAGTTGTAGTTACAGCATTTGGTGCTACACAGAAAAAAGAAACAATGGTTGGGTCTATCCAGCAAGTACGCCCTGCCGAATTGAAAGTTCCTTCTTCCAGTTTAAGTACCAGTTTTGCCGGACGTATGGCCGGTGTGATTGCTATACAACGTAGCGGACAGCCTGGTGCTGATGGAGCCGATTTTTGGATTCGTGGTAAATCGACCTTCGGCGATGCTACAGGCGTTTTAATTGTATTGGATGGGGTAGAAATCAGTTCGAGCGATTTGAATGCTTTGGATCCGGAAGTCATTGAAAGTTTTTCTATCTTGAAAGATGCTACGGCTACGGCTATGTATGGAACCCGCGGAGCAAATGGTGTGATGATTGTCACTACTAAATCCGGTCAGGACCTTTTAAAGCCGATAATTAATTTCCGCTTGGAAACGTCTATGTCCCAACTTACTTCTGTTCCCGAAATGGTAGGAGGAGTTGACTATATGAAGCTTTATAATGAAGCCTTGACAACTCGTGGCATCACAACCGGATTATATGATGATACTAAAATCAGGGCTACGGAACAAGGGTTGAATCCATTGGTTTATCCGAATGTAGACTGGTATAATGAAATGTTTAATAAGAATGCTTTTGCGCAGCGTTTTAATTTTAATATTCGTGGAGGTAAAAAGGCGGTTACCTATTTTATGAGTGCATCGGTGAAGCATGATGCTGGTAATCTGAAGTCATTGAGTAAGGATTATTTCTCATACAATAATAATATCAATGTGATGCGTTATGATTTTGTTAATAATCTGAGTATAAAAGCAACAAACACTACCAAAATATCATTGGGATTAAATGTAAGTTTACGGGATTGGAAAGGGCCTTCAGCAGGTGTTGATGGAATATTTTCTATGTCAAGAGAAGCTTCTCCCGTTGATTTTCCTATTGTATATCCGGCTCGTAATGATAAAGAGATTTATACGCTTTGGGGAGGTATGAGTGGTGGTATTTATAACAACGGTTACCGTAATCCGGTAGCTGAGTACGTTGTCGGTTATAAAAAGCAATTTGCCAGTACGGTAAATGCAAATATTCGTTTAGACCAGGATTTAAAAATGGTAACTAAAGGATTAAAACTCCATGTATTGGCTTCTTTTAAAAACTGGTCAAAGACGGAAACTACACGTAAAGCTGGTTATAATCAATTTGAGATTGATCAATACAATGAAGCTACGGGAGAATATACATTAAGTAGAGTGGGTAATGAACAAAAAACGGCTTTAAATACGGAGGGAGCTGCCACAGGTGACCGTAGAATATTTATTCAAGCCTATTTGGACTATAAAAGAAAGTTTGGCGTACATGATGTCAATGCAATGCTTTTATATAATCAGGATCAGTTAGACAATAATAAACCGGATAATCTCTTATCTTCTTTACCACGTCGGAAACAAGGAATTGCCGCACGTCTGTCTTATGCTTATGATGACCGTTATCTGGCTGAAGTCAATTTTGGATATAATGGTTCGGAGAATTTTGCGAAAAACAATCGTTTCGGTTTTTTCCCTTCAATAGCTTTGGGATATAACATCTCACAAGAAAAGTTCTGGGAACCGATTTCAAATGTGATATCTCATTTCAAATTGCGTGGTTCTTACGGCTTGGTTGGTAATGATGGTATCAATGAGCGTTATGCTTATTTGGAAGATATTGTTTTATCTAGTGATAAATGGAAATATACGACGGGAGTAAATCAGAATGTTAATTTACAGGGTCCCGTATGGAACCGTTATTATAATCCGAATTTAACTTGGGAGGTAGGGAAAAAACTGAATGTCGGATTTGATATGCAGTTATTTCATCAAGTCAATTTGAATTTTGATGTATTTAAAGAGATTCGTAGTAAGATCTATATGCAGAAAGTAAATACTCTTCCTGATTTCATAGGAACTGGTGAAACGAAAATCTATGAGAATAGCGGTAAGATGAAGAATGTCGGATTTGATATAGCGTTGGATTACAATAAACAGATAACAAAAGATTTCTTTTTATCATTTAAGGGGACACTTACTTATGCGCATAATACGATTTTGGAGCGTGACGAACCTCCGTTCCAGTTGTATCCTAATTTGTCCAGTGTAGGATATTCCAGAGGGCAGCATTTGGTTTATGTAGCGGATGGATTATTCCGTGACCAGGCTGATGTTGATTCACATGCCGAACAAACATTGGGGTATATTCCTCAGCCGGGCGATATTAAATATGTGGATCAACCAGATGCAAATGGCAATTGTGATGGGATTATTAATACCAATGACCGTGTTTATATGGGCTATCCGGAAGATCCTGAGATTGTATATGGTTTCGGTCCTTCAATGAAATATAAGAATTGGGATTTTTCATTTTTCTTCCAAGGGGCAGCTCGCACTTCTATTCTAATGTCGGGTTTTCATCCGTTTGGGAAAAATGCTACTCGTGGTGTTATGAAGTTTATCGCTGATGATTATTGGAGTGAAAGTAATCCGAACCCGAATGCAGCTTATCCACGCTTGACTCGTGATACCAATGCTAATAATACGGTAAATTCTTCATATTGGTTGCGGAATGGTGCTTTTCTTAAGTTGAAGAATGCAGAAATTGGCTATACATTCAAGATGTTCCGTGCTTATTTGAACGGTTCGAATCTTTTGACTTTCTCACCTTTTAAGCATTGGGACCCGGAAATGGGTGGTGGTAGTGGTATGAAATATCCTACTCAAAGAGTATTTAATATTGGAATTCAATTCACCTTTAAGTAAAAAGCTATGAAAAAGTTTGCAATTATATTATTAATGGGAGGAGTACTCCTTTCTGGATGTAATTATTTGGATATTGTTCCGGATGAGCGTAATACACCGGAAAACACTTATCAGAATCCTCAGGCAGCAAAGAATTATTTGTATTCTTGTTATTCAAAAATGCCTGATCCGCGAGTGAGTGAAGCGCTTGATAAATATTCGGCGGCGGAGATTATTAATGTGATCGAAAAAAGTGAATGGGTTACTTTTCCGCGTGGTTATTATTCACCGAGTTCGCCACAGTTGACAAAAGGATATTATGATAATATTTGGACAGGTTTGCATCAATGTTATCAGTTTTTGAGTGTGGTGGATTTTACACCTGACATAGAACCGGATGATTTACAGTATTATAAAGCAGAAGCTACCTTGTTGATTGCTTATTATCATTGGTTGTCTTTCCGAGCCTATGGTCCTTCGGTAATTATGAGAGAGAACATAGATCCGCTTACCCCTATTGAAGAACTTCCCGAGCGTTCGAGTGTAGATGAAGTAGTTCAATTTATTGATGAAAAGATTACTGAGGCGGAAACAATAGGGCTAGCTGAGAAACATGATGGAGATGATTACGGGCGTTTTACGAAGTATGTGGCAGAAGCTTTACGTGCGAAAGTACATTTGTATGCTGCTTCTCCTTTGTTTAATGGCAACTCTGATTTCTTTGCAGGCTTTAAAAGTCCGTTGGATGGTCGTTTTCTAATATCTCAGACGGTTGACATAGAAAAGTGGAAAACTGCAGAGACGGTGACACGTAAGGCAATTGCTGATTTGGAGAATGCCGGTTATCGTTTATATAATGAAGTAGGACATGATGATGCTGGTACTCCTTCGGCTAATAAACCGGGGCCCGTGAATAAAGCTCAACGTGCTGTACGTTATACTTTTATGGATAATGTAGGTGGCACAAATCCAGAAGTGATCATGGTTGATACTCGTAAAGAAGGGACGTATGCTCTTCAGAATCAGTCTACTCCAAAACAAAAGGCATCTAATGGATATAAAAATTCATGGGGTATTTTGGCTCCGACATTACAGACTGTTGAGATGTTCTACACAAAAAATGGTTTACCTATTGATGAGGATAAAGAATTCGATTATTCCGGGAGATATAAAATTGTGAATATGCCGGTAAATTATGATGGAAATAATTATTTTGCTCAATCAAATGGAAGAACTTTGAATTTACATTTAAACCGAGAGCCGCGTTTCTTTGCGTGGATTGCATTTCATAATGGAAATTATGAGATCATGAAATATAATGGAAAAGTAGTTAATACGAATAATGCAAAAAAGGCTATAGTAGTGAAATTCAGAAAAAATGATGCTAATGGCTGGGAAGATGGACAAACAGGTAATTACACAGGTACCGGATATCTGAATAAGAAGTTCGTTCATCCTGCATTTCAGAATGGTCCGGTTCATTACCCCTATCCGGTGATTCGTATGGCAGAAATGTATTTGAATTTAGCTGAGATTTTAATAGAACTGGATGCTTTGGAGAATACGACGGGACGCTTGGAAGAAGCTAAAGGTTTAATTGATAAAATTCGTGTTCGTGCAGGTATTCCTACTATTGATGAGGCATGGAAAAAGGCGAATCATCCGGAGAAAGCGAATACTGCTGAGGGACTTAGAGAGATAGTACGCAGAGAACGGCAGATAGAATTTTATTTGGAGAACCAACGTTTCTGGGATTTACGCCGTTGGAAAGATGCAGGCATTTTGGGTGAGAAAGTATGGGGTATGAATATTGAAGGAGATACAGATGAGACATTCTTTGTGCCAACTGAATTACAGAATATTCGTACTTTTAAACAGGCACAATATTTGATGCCTATTCCTATGACAGAAACCAATAAGGTTCCTCATATTGTCCAAAATCCAGGATATTAATCATAATTATTGTTTGAAGGAGGCTTATATTGATACCTCTTAGGTTCATATAAGCCTCTTTTTATTTATAATTTAAACAAGATGACTATTAAAAGTATATTTATTTTAGGGTTGTTGAATGTCTGTTTTGGGATTACCGTACAAGCTACTCCTGTCAATTTTGTTGCTATTCCTTATTCTGATATCAATTCATTGGCAAAACAGCTGAAGACATCCCGTTATAGTCCGTTTGAGAATCCTACCGGATTATATTTTGAAGAAGGCGAAACGATACAGGTAACAGCTCCTGATTTACAAGGTTATCAATTGAATCTATTGTTGGTCGACTTTAGTAAACCTGCTGAAGGTGAAAAGAAAGAGAAGACTACCGTATTTACTTTAAAAACAGGAAATAATAAGTTTTATGCTCCTCATAAGGGATTGGTTTATGTAAGCTATTATGTAAAGGATTGCCGGAAGGCTCCGGAACAGAAACTTACCTTTCACACAGGAATTAATAATGGGGTGTTTAATGCCTATCAACATACGAATGATGAATGGAAGCGAATGTTGGCAGCCGGACACGTATGCTCGATTACCGGGCTCCGAGAGTACGATGCCTTGGCCGAAAAATTGGAATTGCCCATCGCCGTAACCGGATTCGAACCGGCCGACTTATTATATGGCATTTATCAAGTTATACGGTTGAAAGCACAAGGTATCGACCGTACCATAAACGCTTACCGAAGAGCCGTACCTGCACAAGGGAACAGAATGGCCCGACAAAAGACAGAGCGTTTCTTCACACCCTATGACGCCTATTGGAGGGGATTGGGAAAGATACCCGTCAGCGGATTGAGACTACGCCCCGAATATGAACAATACGAAGCTCGAAATCGTTTTTTATGCAAAGTGAAACCGGGCATTCAAGCCTCCGCATGTCGGGCAGGAGAAATCATGAAGGGGAAAATATCTCCCGAAAAGTGTCCCTTGTTCGGCAACCGTTGTACCCCCGATACTCCGTTAGGGGCATCTATGGTATCGTCGGAAGGAGCTTGCTCTGCTTTTTATCGTTACAGAACTAACTAAAAAACGAAATATGAATTTACCCGACTGTCCCATACCGACACAAAAATACGACCGAATCGTCATGGCCCACGGCGGCGGAGGACGAATGACAAGCCGTCTCATCGAAAAGATTTTCTATCCGGCCTTTCAAAACAAATGGCTCGAACAAGCTCATGACGGAGCGACATTGAATTTGCCTTCCGCCCGAATAGCTATCACAACCGACTCGTTCGTCGTAGACCCATTGTTCTTTCCCGGGGGAAACATCGGGGACTTGGCTATAAACGGGACCGTAAACGATTTACTGTGTTGCGGAGCCACTCCTCTCTATTTATCGGCAGGATTTATATTAGAAGAAGGCTTACCCATAGAGACATTGAAACAGATCGTACAAACCATGCGAAAAGCGGCCGGGAAAGCCGGTGTCTCTATCGTCACCGGAGACACCAAAGTCGTCGAACACGGCAAATGCGACAAGATCTTCATCAACACGACCGGAGTCGGGATCGTCCCCGAAAATATCGATATAGGACTTCACCGTATCAAGAAAGGAGATGCCGTAATCGTCACCGGCGATATCGGGAATCACGGAATCTGTATTCTCTCCACACGAGACAGTTTAGGTTTCGAGACCTCTATCCAAAGCGATACGGCGGCACTCACCCAAATCGTCTCTAATCTACTGGCCGGAGTTCCCGATGTACATATACTACGGGATCCCACACGCGGGGGATTATCGAGCACGCTAAACGAAATAGCCGAGGGTGCGAACGTAACCATCGCCATAGACGAGAACGAATTGCCCATCAGCTCGTCGGTCAACGCCGCATGCGACCTGTTAGGCTTAGACCCCCTGTATGTCGCCAACGAAGGAATCATGCTTGTCTTTTTACCGGACGAGTACGCCGAACGGGCTTTACAAATCATTCGAAGTGACATACATGGGAAAAACGCACGGATAATAGGACATGTAACCGAAGACAGACACCCGGAAGTAATTCTAAAACTATCCTTAGGACAAACACGGATTCTCGATATGCTGAGCGGAGAACAATTACCGCGCATTTGCTGAAACCATAAATCGGAAGAAAACAATGGAAAAAGAACAAACTTTCTATCAGGAGCTGAAAGCCAAAGGATACACCCGTCGGCAATTCCTTAAATTCTGCGGTATCATGGGAGCTATGTTGGGCCTTCACCAAACCGGTATAGCCCAAGTTGTCAACGCACTTCAAACCAAGCCCCGCAAGCCGGTTCTTTGGTTTCACTTTCAAGAGTGTACTTGTTGCAGCGAATCGTTCCTACGGTCGTCTCACCCGCTTGTCGGACAAATTTTGCTTGAAATGATTTCTCTCGACTATTCCGACACGCTCATGGCAGCCAGCGGTTTCCAAGCAGAAGAAGTCCGAACCCGTTCTATGAAAGAGAATTGGGGCAAATACATCATGATTGTGGAGGGTTCGATTCCACTGGGAAATCCGGGATACTGCACCATTGCCGGACATTCCGCTAAACAGGTATTCGACGAGGCTGCCCACGGAGCGAGTGCTATTATCGCATGGGGAAATTGCGCGTCCTCCGGTTGCATACAAGGAGCTTACCCGAACCCGACAGATACGAAACCCGTACATAAAATTATCTCTGGTAAACCGGTCATTAACGTTCAGGGCTGCCCTCCTATCGCCGACGTCATGGCCGGAGTTATCACTTACATATTGACTTTCGACCGGTTACCCGAATTGGATAATATGGGCAGACCCGTCTCTTTCTACGGACGGCGTATCCACGATACTTGTTATCGCCGTCCCGCCTACGATGCCGGACTGTTTGTCGAAGCCTTCGATGACGAAAATGCAAAAAAGGGATACTGCCTATATAAAATGGGTTGCAAAGGGCCGAATACATTCAATTCGTGCGCAGTCATCAAATGGAACGAAGGGGTCAGTTACCCCATACAATCGGGGCATGGGTGCATTGGATGCGCCGAACCCGGATTCTGGGACGCCGAACCCATGTACCATCACCTCCCCGACATCAAAGGATTCGGCATCGAAGCGACGGCCGACCAAATAGGATTGGGACTGACAGCCGTAGCCGCTGCGGGAGTAACCGCACACGCCATCGTGACAAACATACAAAAAAGAAAACTCATTAAAAATCAGATGGACAACGACGATATCAATAAAGAAGAATTCGCCGTAGAAGAACATCAAATCGAACGGGAAGAAAAAAGACTCGACCAAAAAGCTCATAAACTGGAAAAAGATAAAGATAACCGATAAAAATTCGAATTATGACTAAACGAATTGTTGTAGACCCTATTACGAGAATCGAGGGCCACCTCCGCATGGAAGCCGATATAGAAAACGGTGTCATCACCGATGCTTTCAGTACCGGGACGATGATACGAGGAATCGAGATCATTGTCAAGGACCGCGATCCCCGCGACGTTTGGGCATACGTGGGCCGAGTATGCGGAGTCTGTACCTCCATACATTCGCTCTGTTCTGTCAGGGCAGTCGAAGATGCGCTACACATCGTCATTCCGCCGAATGCCGAGCAGGTGAGAAACCTCATGCAATCGGCCGTAACCATACAAGATCACGTTACACACTTCTATCAATTACAGGCTCTCGACTGGGTCGATGTCATGTCGGCCTTGAATGCCGACCCCAGAAAGGCTGCCGAAGTGGCGCAAAGCCTATCGGAATGGCCTAAAAACTCCATCGGTTATTTTGTCGAAATACAAAAGAAAATACGCACGTTCATAGAGACCAGCAAATTCAGTATTTTCTCCAACGGATATTGGGGACACCCGGCCTATAAACTTCCGCCGGAAGTGAATCTCGTGGCTTTGGCTCACTATCTCGAAGCGCTCGAAGTCCAAAAAGAAATCGTCAAAGTCCAAACCATTTTCGGAGGGAAAAATCCCCACCCCAATTTCTTGGTCGGGGGTA
>ENA-OPWD01002765-OPWD01002765.1-human-gut-metagenome-genome-assembly--contig:-NODE-2765-length-9838-cov-4.883471_pt1 | contig 9838 bp, 8 predicted proteins | sample MGYA00241502_ERZ501996 | MGnify/ENA primary metagenome ERZ501996 (study PRJEB25962, sample SAMEA2042011) | human gut metagenome | biome: human gut; feature: human-associated habitat; material: faeces... | reverse complement strand
TGCGAATCAGGTTGCAAATACCGATAATCTCATCGACATGAACGCTATGGCAAAATTGGCAAGAGCCGAAAATATCCCTGTCGGAAGAAACAAGCTCTACGGCTGGCTTAAGAGTATGAGAGTGCTTATGGCGAATAATCTCCCCTATCAGGCGTTTATCGACCGAGGATATTTTGCGGTAAAGGAGTCGGTGTTTGAAACTCCGACTATGACCAAGACCTATCAGCAGACGTTTGTGACGGGAAAGGGTCAGCATTTCGTCATAAATCTGCTGAAAAAATATTACGGGAAGGAGGTTTTGCAATAATGGAGATCAAAAGCATTTCTTTACACGATCTGAGAAAAATGAATGACAGCGAGGGACTTGTCCTGCAAGGGTGCGGCGGCGATCTGCAGGAATGGGTCGACGGCATAAACGATATGCTGACGGAAAGCGGAATATTGCAGAATGACAATAGGTTTGAAAAGGCATATAGCTTTAAAAACGGAGGCCTTACCTGTCTGCTGTTTCCCTTTGAAGATGTTCAGCTTGATGTAGGTAAGCTTGCAATATGGCGGCTCCGGACGAGGGAGGATTTCGGAAGCACATGGCTGTCGGATTACATTGTGAACAATCTTGAAGAATGCGTTTCGGAACAGGACGAAGATTTAGAAATGGAGATGGGTTAATGCATACAAACAAAATCAAAGCTAAAGTGGACTTCAAGTTCTGTATTGGAAGTATTCCTGCAATGCTGAGAGCGACAAAACCCGTACTTTCGGAGCGGCAGTACAAGGAGCTGTGCAATGAGGTAAACAAAGCCGACGGCTACCTTGAACAGAAGCGAATAATTTTTTCATACGTTGACCCGATAATCAAGGGCTGAAAACAGCGTAAAATCTAATATTTATTAAGGTCGTTTTGCCAACAGCAGATCAAAAATCTGGTGCTTGCAAAGCGACTTTTCTGCTGTTGGTTCTAACGGCAGAAAGGAAAAACATGAACAGTTTTATGTCATGGGTAGGGGGAAAGAAGAATCTTCGTGACGAGGTTCTTGCAAGATTTCCACCTTACTATGAAAGGTATATAGAGGTTTTCGGCGGAGCAGGCTGGGTGCTGTTTCATAAACCGCCGGGTATGGATTTTGAGGTCTGGAATGACTACAACGGAAACCTTACAAATCTCTATAGATGTGTGCGGGATAAACCGAATAAGCTGAAATACAAGTTGCGGTATGTCCTCAATTCCCGTGAAGATTTTGACCGTATCGCTTTACTTCATAAGCGTGGGATTTTTGAAAAGCTATGTGATGCAGACAGAGCGTCAAAATTCTATCAGCTCATAAGGTACAGCTATGCTTCGGGACTTGACAGCTTTGGAAGTCAGCCACATTCAATGTGGTCTGATTTTCCGATGATAGACCTTGCGGCAAGGCGTTTGCAGAAGGTAGTTATCGAAAACAAGGATTTTGAAAAGCTTATCAGGCAGTATGACAGACCTGTAAGCTTTTTCTACTGTGATCCGCCGTATTTTGCTACAGAGAATTACTACAAGGACGTAGGTTTTACTGCAAAAGATCATATCAGACTGCGTGACGCTCTGCTTGACATCAAAGGCAGATTTTTGGTTTCGTATAACGATTGCCCTGAGATCCGTGAGATATGGCATAAACCAAACATTCACATTGAAGAGATAAGCAGACTGAACAATTTGGCACAGCGGTATGACGGCGGCTGTCAGTATGCAGAGCTGCTCATATCAAATTATGACACAAGCGAACGTGCGAAAGCTATCAAACAGCTTTCGCTTTTTGATTAGGAGGTTTTTATGAAGAAGATAATATTGGCACAGGTTTTAACGGCAAAAGGCAAAACAGAATTTTCTGGGCTTTATGACAGGCACGGAAATGCTGTAACGGTAGAGGTCGAACGTGACAGCAGCGGTGTTTCACTTATCATATGGCAGAACGAGCAGAAAAAGCAGCACTTTGACTGTGGGATATCCGAAGAAGAGATACAGCGTACCTGTGCGATGTTTGATGACTGCGGCGATTGTCCGCTGAAAGAGTATTGTGAAAGTGAGGCAAAAGAATGAGGATACTTGTGTTTGAACCTCTGAAAGAACCGTATGTAAGGGATATTGAGGATGATATCCATGCCATGCAGGAAATTGTGGGAGGAAGCATTGAACCTATATATTTCGAACCAAAAAACAACGCACTTTGCTGGTGCAATGATGAGTTTCTGCTGAACGGTTCAAAGCCTAACAGGATAGTTGGAAATACACTTGTTCACGGCACTTTCTATATTTCGGGCAACTGTCTGAACGAATACGGCGAATGGGACTCTTGTTCACTTACCGATGAGCAGATCGAAAAGTACAAGGAGCAGTTTGGTCATATGCTGGTAGACCTGCCGGGTATAGGGCTTGTGGCTGTTAAAGAAACAAAACCCGAAGTGATCGGACCGCTTGAAGAATTTGATGAAGGACCTGAGCTAATTATATAGTATGCCAAATCTTATGCTGTGTAAATTGTCACAAAGGCAGAACTTTTGCAAAAAGGCTGGATATATACAAAAAGGTGTGATATATTGCTTGACAAGGAGCGTGATGATATGAAAAAAGCGATATATATTTCAATACTTTGCACAGTAATGCTGACTGCCTGCGGCAATGTATCGGAGTCCGTAGAAAGTGCAGAAATCTCAGCTGTGAACCAAACTACGGTCACGGTAACATCGGTAAAGGAAGAAAAGGATACAAGCGAAACCGCAACTACTACACGAAAGAGTTCGCAGACGGTATCCGAAACTTCCTTAGCTAAAACAACCACAAAAAGTATGCAACCACCGCAGGAACAAATCAAACAGCAGAGTTATCCTCAGACAGTAAAGCCGCAGGAAAACACACAGGTCAATACTACTCAAAAGCCTGCGGTAACAACTACACAGCAAAAGCAGACTACCGCAAAGCAAACCACAACAGCTCCGCCAAAGCCTGTGACCACTACGCAGAAACCGCAAACAACTACTCCGCCGACCACAAAACCGCCCGAAAGCACAGTAACATGGTCTGATACCATGAAAGCATGGAGAAAGCTGTGTGAGGGTCAAAGCCTAAGCGGTGATGAACAAAATCTCATAAGATCTGAAATACTTGAATATGCCAAAAACTTCAACGGCAAAAGAGATATCCATGTAAGCTTTGGAATAGATGAGTATGACATATCTTATGCGAATCCGATCAATATGACGGTGCGAGAGGACATGACCGACCTGTCATATGCTCACATGGACGCATATGCTGACTCAGACAGCAAGTGGCTGATAGATCATGCAGAAAATGAAGAAGAGATCTGCAGCATAGTCAGTGAAACGAGAGAAAACTGCCTGCACGTCATAGACTACGGACTGTTCAACAGGTGGGAGATATACAGCGGCAATAATGCCCTCAAATATGCAAGCGATATTGAGTTTAATGTAGGCTTTGACGGCACGGCAATATGGTTTCTTACGGAGGACTAAAAACAACTGAATAAGCAGGGAAAAGAGTCGAAAATTCGGCTCTTTTTTCTTTGCAAAAAACAAAGGAGTAATACAGATGAAGATAAGAAAAATATTAAAACGCTGCACAGCGGCAATGCTTGCGGCGGCAATAGGAATGACTACGCTGGCGGCGAATGTTTCCGCAGCCACATCGGGAGTATCCATAGGATACACTTGGAACAGCTCGGTCAATCCAACTATCAAAAACAGAAAGAACGGAGTAACAGGAGGAGTAAGCGGACAATATATCAAAGCCGGAGAACAAATATGCAGATTCAGTCCCTCATCAACTTCCGACTGGGCGTTTTGTATCGAGCCTGCAAAGTCAATGCAGGGAGCAAGCTACAAGGACTGGTATACTCAGAACGGCTTTACAAAGTATGATACCTTTGACCTCTCGGATAAAAACAAGGCGGACAGCTTTGCATATTGGAAGTCCATAGGCGGAACAGACGGACCAATGGCTAAGTATCTCGGACTTGTGCAGTATTACGGCTATTCAAGCCACAAAACAGGTGACTACTATGCCGCAACTCAGTGCCTTATCTGGGAGCTGATACTGGGTTACAGAGGTCATACGCAGGCAGGCTTCGGAAAATGTTCGGATATTCTTTGGAATGATTTCACCTATCCAAGCGGTGGCTGGTGTACAAGATCGGGAGTTGAAAAGGCGTACAACGATATTGTGTCAAATGTGAAGGATCATTACAAGCTTCCCTCTGCTATGAGATCCACCAAAGCTCAGGCAAAGGACGAACCGAACGTTATGAAATACAACGCTGAAAATCTAAGATACGAAACAAAAGTGACTGTGCCCACTTCCTATGTCACAGCGTCAAGCCTTGCACATAATTTCAGCAGCCTTGAAAGCAAGCTTGGATCGCTGATAAAGTCTAAATTCAGCGGTACTTTCGGCAAGGACTATGGCCTTGAAACAGAAATGAGCGGCACAAATACTGTTTACACCATATGGTCAAAGGAAAGGCAGTTCACTTCAAGCGGCGACAGCAGTATATATGTTACGGAAAGTATCCCGATGCAGATGAAGAACAGCCTGAAAAAGCAGGAAACTTTGTTTGCCAACAGCTACTATCAGACCTGCCTGCTTTCAACAAGGCTCGACCCCGTTGTGGGATATGTGGGACTTGCGTCATACAATGAACCGAATCTTACCGTTGAAAAGACATACACAGATTCAAGCAATAATCAGATAACGGCGGCGGAGCTGAATAACCTTCTGGGCAAGACTACGTTTGTGGTTTCATGCCTGTATGACGGCAAAAAGTATTATGTTCAGGCTGATAAAAACAGCACGGGAACGGGATATGTTTTTTCAAAGTATGTGACTTCTGTCAGCGAGGCTACAAAGTTTAAGACCATTAAAAACACAGACGCAAAGGGTACTTTCACAGTAAACGATCTGCCCACCTCAACGTCAAATGGCAGGACATATACGGTAACGGAATATACAGTACCCGATGATGAAAGGTATGAGAAACTTTCTAAATCAGTACTTCTGCCCTCTCCTACAAGTGATTTTACTGCCAATGCTGGCACAAAAACGATAAAGATGAACAACAGCGAAAAGAATTACAATGCTAAATTTGGAACTGCGGTGCTTGACAAAACCATTCTCAACGGTGATGGAAAGGCTTTATCAAGCGATAACGAGAGCGACATCAAGACCCTCTCCGACATCTACAAGTCAACCAAGTTTATTGTGGGCTATTGGGACGAGGAAAACGGCAAGCCTGTTATGAGATATATCTCGCAGGGTCACAAGTCTGCAGAAAAAGCTTTTTCAGGCGATCTTAACGACCTTGACGGCTTTAATGGAAAGACCTACTCCTCAGGTGACGGCTGTTACTATGTGCCAACAAAATTAAACGCAAATCACGACCTCATATTCGATACCACTCGCACTACGACTGACTTTTCAAAGGCATATGTTTTCAGCACAGGCTCGAACTACAGCGGCTGTGACACCTGCGATCACTTCGGACAGCTTTTCTTTGATCTTGTACCTCTTGACAGCTCAGGCAATGCAAAGGAGCTTGTTTTTATCGAGATAAACGGAGCTAAAGGATATGGCTATGATGAAAGTCTTGAGGCTTCAAAAGCGTACAATCTGAGTACTATCAAAGATTCTACGGCAAAAAGAAATATCAGCGGCCTCATAAGAAACGATACAGGCAAGTCATATGCTCTGACCGATGAAAATGGGAAGAAATATATTCTCGGAGCAGGAAATCTTTATCCCATTTCATCAAACAAACTTGAAGATAACAGACTTCACAGCAGTGCTGAGATAGTAAATCAGCTTGTAAATTACAGCCTTGTGCTGACAAAGAAAAATGATTCGGGAGAAGTTCTCTCCGGAGCAAGGTACGGTTTGTATAATTCATCAAAAAAGCTGCTGAAAACCGCAGTTACTGACGACAACGGAAAAGCAAAGTTTGACTATGACCTTTTGCCAAACACCAACTACTATGTCAAGGAGATAACTGCACCCGAGGGATATGCTCTTAACAATGAATATCATCTTGTGAACCGTGCAAATACGGCGGTAAACGACCTTGATAACTTTCAGAATGCAAAGCTTTCGGATCACAATTATTCAGTAACGGACAAGCCTTTTACACTTAAGCTGGAGCTTAACAAATATGATGTTCTTAATGATATCAAGATAGAGGGAGTTACTTTTGATATTTCTCTAAATGGAAAGGTTGTAAAGAGTATTACAACCGATAAGAACGGCTATGCAGAGGTAAGCGGACTGGCTCTCGGCAAGCTTAACGGTGAAACTTTTGAAAATGTCTACACCGTTACAGAGCGTGAAAACGACAGGTATATCATGCTTGACGAGAACGGAGAACTGAGCCGCTCGTTTACAGTAACTACAACCCTTGCGGATATCGATGACAATACAGATCCCGTCATAACCTATACTGCGGATATTCCGAATACGCTTCAGCTTGTTGACCTGAAAATTCACAAGGTAGATGAGTTTGATAACCCCATAAAGGGCGTTGCTTTTGACATTGTGCCTACTCAGGACATTGCTTTTAACGGCAAGACGGTACAGAAAAAGGGCGAGCCTGTGGGTACTGTTGTGACAGATGAACAGGGATATGCCTCAAGCACCTACACAGAATATGAGACCGATGGAACACAGGGATATACAAAGACTATACCGATCTATCCGAACTTTGAGTATGAACTGGTGGAGGTTTCAGCTCCCGAGCCTTACGTTATATCTGCTGAGAACACAAAGTTTACGGTTAAATCGGATAAAGCCGATACTCTGACTATCCCTTATGAAGTGATCGTAACAAACGATGTTCAGAGAGGAACGCTTGAAGTTTTCAAGGCGGACAGCGAAACCAAGAAGCCCATTGAAGGAGTTGAGTTTGAGGTAAGAGCGGCGGAAGATTTCTTTGTCGGTTCGGCACAGCTTCACAAGCAGGGAGACGTTATATGCACAATGACCACAGACAGCACCGGTCATGCTGACACGGGAAACGCACAGATGTATGTGGGAGCAAAGTATACTCTTACCGAAACAAAGGCGGCAGAGGGGTATGTTATTGACTCAGAAAGCAGGACATTTGAATTCAATTACGCAGGCAACACAGCCGTATATTCAAAGCTCAGCATCGACCTTGGCAACGATTCGCAGAAAGGAAAGATATCCGTATACAAATCGGGCAAAGCATTTACAGGCGTGACGGCTCTTGGCAGTGCGATATCCGTTGACGAAAACGGAAATATTGAAGAAAGCGGTCAGACCATATACAAGCCAGTGTTTACGGAATGTGCTCTTAGCGGAGCGGTATTTCAGATAACAGCCGCAGAGGATATTGTTACAGCAGACGGAACAATTCACGCAAATGCAGGCGATGTTGTGACTGAAATAACGACCGACGAAAACGGCTATGGGGAAACTGAGCCGCTGTATCTTGGCAGATATGAGGTCAGAGAGATAAAAGCACCTTACGGATATGTGCTGAATAACGAACCTAAAGAAGCAGAACTGACATATGCGGGACAGGAATTTGAGGTGAGAGATACTGTGGATACAGAGTTTGAAAATGAATATCAGAGAGTAATGATAAGGCTTTCTAAGACAATGGAGAATGATGAGCTGTTCGGTATCGGCAGTAACGGAGAGTACAAAAATGTTCGTTTCGGACTGTTTGCCGCAAAAGATATCACAGCTTCAAACGGCACGTTGATCCCTGCCGGCGGGCTGATCTCTGCGGTGTCGCTTGATGAAAATATGACTGCTGTTATTGCAGAGAAAATTCCGTTTGGAAAGTACTATGTTCAGGAAATTGCCACCGACGAACACTATGTCCTTAACGGCGAAAAGTACCTTGTGACTTTCGAGTATATGGGTCAGGATATTCAGACCGTGGATATCGACTGCGGAGAGTTTGAAAATGTTATCAAGCGTGGCAGGATAGAGGGACATAAGACCGATGACAAGAGCGAACCCCTTGAAAATGCTCTGTTCGGACTGTTCAGAACGGACTGTACAGAGTTTACGGAAAGCAATGCCATAATGACAGCGATCTCCGATGAAAAGGGATATTTTGAGTTTGGAAACATTCCTTACGGCGAGTATGTTGTCAGAGAGATAAAAGCTCCCACGGGATATATTCTAAGCGATGAAAGCTATCCCGTAAGCATTTCAGAGGACGGCGAAGTCATTGAGATAACTGCCGAGAACAAGCCTATTACCGTTAAGATCTCAAAGCGTGATATTTACGGAAACGAGCTTAAGGGAGCAAAAATGCAGATCATTGACTCTGAGGGAAATATTGTTGATGAATGGACTTCCGACGGCACAAATCACGTTGTTTCAAAGCTTGGTGCAGGTGAATATGTGCTTAAAGAAATTGCCGCACCTGACGGTTATGTGATTGCAACGGACATTAAGTTCAGCATTGATGTTTACGGCAATGTTACGGTAGAAAACGTTGATTCTACAGCCGTTTCGGATAACGGCTATCCGCTTATCGTTATGGTGGACGATACCACTAAGGTTCGTATTTCAAAGCGGGACATTACAACAGGCGAAGAATTGCCGGGTGCTACTTTGCAAATTATCGACGAGAACGGAAATGTGGTTGAGGAATGGGTATCCACAAATGAACCACATATGATTGAAGGAAAACTTATTGCCGGCAAGGAATACACACTTAAAGAGATCATAGCACCTGAGGGTTACGAGATAACAAATGAGATAAAGTTTACTGTGAATGCTGACGGAACTGTGACCGAGGTCGTTATGTATGATGAGCATACGCCTGATCTTGAAATTCCTCCTACAGTCACAATAGATACTCCTAATACAGGTGTATCCGCAGACAATAGTGCTGAGCTTTATCTAGTAGCCGCAGCGGTTATTATGGCTTTCGGTATGGTCATATACAAAAAGAACGATAAGAAACAAAGAAAGGATGATGTGAAATGAGATCTAAAAAGAAATTGATCGCAGCAGCAAGTTCGGTGTGCTTTGCAGCTATGATGTCGCTAACCGCTTATGCTTCAGGCGATGTTGCAGGGGCGGTGACAAGCACCTGGGGTGCGGCGAAATCGCAGGTCGTTTCAGTCGTAAACAATGTGGTGTTTCCCGTAATAGACGTGATACTTGCGGTTCTGCTGTTTGTGAAGATAACACTCGCATACCTCGATTATCGCAAACACGGTCAGTTGGAATGGACTCCCATAGCCATAATTTTTGGCTGTCTTATCTTCACCCTAACCGCTCCGCTGTATATTTGGTCGATTGTGTAAGGAGGTATGACAAATGAAGAATATTCTTATACTCGCCGTACTGTCTGCGGTGATCCTTACAGGCTGCGGAAATATCTCGCCGCCGTTCAAAGCCGAGCAGACAACGGTCACAACAGCCGCACCGACAGTAAGTGCGGCTGCCTCTTCGGAGGCTGAAAGTACCGTCGATGAAGAACAGGTAAAATATGATACCTTTATTGCGGAGTTTTTCGATTCAAATATATGCTTTGCAGATACAAGCGCATTGGTAACAGAGGCAATGAAAAGCTGTTCATTTAAGAATGAGACAGACAGTTCCAATGGTATACAAAAAATCACGCTTACAGGCAAAAACGGCGGAGGTACTATTGAGGTGCTGTGCATAGATTTGTCGCAGGCTCAACTTGATTACGACATGGAATATATCCTTGAAAACTTCGGAGATTATTACTTCGGACAGACCTCCGCACAGATGAGCGGTATCACCGAAGATGACTTTGTTTCGAGTTACCGAATGACAAGCAGTGTTGTT
>ENA-OPWD01002748-OPWD01002748.1-human-gut-metagenome-genome-assembly--contig:-NODE-2748-length-9894-cov-1.938205_pt1 | contig 9894 bp, 6 predicted proteins | sample MGYA00241502_ERZ501996 | MGnify/ENA primary metagenome ERZ501996 (study PRJEB25962, sample SAMEA2042011) | human gut metagenome | biome: human gut; feature: human-associated habitat; material: faeces... | reverse complement strand
GTTGACAATATTATCACTTTTGACGCACATGACCCTCGCGTACAGAATGCAATTCCATTAAAGAGTTTTGAAACTGTACAGCCAACATATCAGTTTATTAAAGCCCTTTTGAAAAATGTACCGGACATTCATATGAAACCGGAAAACATGATGATTATCAGCCCGGATGAAGGTGCTATGGGACGTGCAATTTACTTTGGTAACGTAGCCGGTGTTGATGTAGGAACCTTCTACAAACGCCGTGATTACACAAAAATTGTTGAAGGACGTAACCCGATTATTGCACATGAATTCCTCGGTGCTGATGTTTCCGGTAAGGACGTTGTCGTGATTGACGATATGATTTCCTCCGGTGAAAGCATGATTGACGTTGCAACTGAATTGAAGCGCCGCAATGCAAACCGTATTTTCGTTGCTTCTACTTTTGGTCTGTTCACAAACGGTCTGGAGAAGTTTGATGAAGCTTATAAGAGTGGTCTGATTTACCGTGTCATGACGACAAACTTAGTATATCAGCCGGAAGAACTGTTACAGCGTGAGTATTACATCAATGTTGATATGAGCAAATACATTGCTCTCCTTATCGATACTTTAAATCATGATTCCTCGATTGCGGAATACTTAAATCCAACCGAGCGTATCGAGCGCATCCTGAAGAAATATCATCAGTAACACTAATAGAAACGTGTGTCGCAAGGCGCACCTATCAAAAAGCCTGTCAAGCATTTGCCTGACAGGCTTTTTTAACCCTTATTATTTATTCTGTACCCTCCGTTGCCGGGTCTGCTGCCGGGTCTGCCGGAGGCTCTGTCGCAGCCGGTTCCGCTGTTGCCGGAACTTGTGTCGCCGGTGCCTGCGTGGCCGGTGGTTCCGTAACTTGTGTATCCGTTCCATCATCCGGGTCCACATCAACGTCATTATCATTCGAATCTGCCGGGTCCGTATCTACACTTCCACCACTTCCGGTATCTTCCTGTGGTGTCGTATAATCACTACTGCTGCCACCACCGGAACTTCCCGATGATAACTCACCCAAATCAAATTCTTTTACATCTAAGTCTTTATGAATCTCATTCATGTACTCATGCCAGATTCGTCCCGGATAAGTCGAACCATACAAATCGGCAACTGTTTTCGGCGAATCATAGCCAACCCAGACTGCCGTTGTATAATATGGTGTAAAACCACAGAACCAGCCGTCTTTTTTATCATTGGTTGTTCCGGTCTTACCGGCACTTGGCTGTCCATTATCAAGGCCAAGACCACGTGCCGTACCACGTTTGATTACACCGGTCAGGATATCAACCATCGCATGTGCTGAATCCTTCTTGTAAACACTCTTTTGCTCGACTTTATCGGAAACAATTTCATTTCCATCGGAATCTAAAATTTTCACAATGCACGTTGGTTCCCGGTACTTTCCGTCATTTTCCAGTGTTGCATAACCGGATGCCATCTCCAACGTACTGGTACCGTATGTCAATCCGCCAAGGGATGCCGACAAGTAGTAATCCGACTTCACGATTTTGGAATAATTCATATCCAATAAATACTGCAAGCCAACTTCCGGTTTTAACTTCTCAAACAGCTGCCATGCAACCGTATTCAAGGACTGCTCCACCGCAAAACGAAGCGAAACATAACCGTAGTAACGTCCACTACTATTTGACGGACCGCCCTTAAACTTATAATCATGTACGGTCGTGCTTGCCGTTGAACCACGCTCCAAAGTCGGTGTATAAACAATCAACGGCTTAATTGAACTACCCGGCTGACGGTAAGACTGGTACGCACGGTTTAGGGAAAGTCCTTCCGTCTCCTGGCTTCGTCCGCCCACCAGTGCAACAACACGTCCGGTCTTATTATCGATACATACTGCCGAACCCTGCATTTTGTAGGTTCCGTTTGTCTCTTTATCCTTAAATCCGGACAAATTATGATTGACTGCTTTTTGCAGTTTTTTCTGTTTCTTCAAGTCAAAAGATGTATAAATCTTATATCCTTTATTCAAAAGCATCTGCTGAGCCGTCGAGTACGCATCATCATACTCCGTCTCATAGGTCTCTCTTTCTTCCTTATCCGCAAATGAATTTTTAAACTCAAATCCATTCTTTTTCATCAACTCGCGAATCGCACAGTAAGAAACAAACGTCTGGATGTAATCTCGTTTCTGCACTTCCTGAATATTCAGTTTAATTTCTTCCTGGTACGCCTCATCGTAATCCACCTTCGTAATCACGCCATCATCTAACATCTGGTCCAAAATACGATTTTTACGTTTGACCGTGTTATCAAAATTTTTCAATGGGTTATAAAGGGTTGGATTATTTGGAATAGAACACAAAAAGCATAACTGCCCAAGTGACAATTCCTGACAGCTCTTTCCGAAATATCCGCGTGCCGCCGCCTCAATTCCATAGTAACCATTTGCATAATAAATGGTATTTAAGTAAAATTCCAGAATCTGGCTTTTGGTGTACTTCTTTTCCAGCTCAAGCGCAATAAAAATTTCCTTTATTTTACGCTCATACGTCTTCTCCGTCGAGAGGAAAACACCGCGTGCTAACTGCTGGGTAATTGTCGATGCTCCCTGTGTTTTCTCACCGTTGTTCTTAATCAATGCAAAAACCGCACGCATAATACCTTTGGCATCAATTCCGTTATGTGAGTAAAACTTTTTGTCTTCGGTAACAATTGCTGCATCCTTTACCGCCTTTGGTATTTTGTCCAAGGTAAGGTAATAGGAGTCTTTTTCTCCCTTTAATTTCGCTATCTCTTTGCCCTTATTGTTATACACAATCGACGTCTCGGATGAACGGAATGTATCTATGGACGACTCTTTCACAAGCGCAACCGCGTCATCCTGCATTGCGAAGATATCTTTTCCATATTTGAAATAAAAGATAATTCCGCCGACTAATATTGTGAGCAGAAACAAAAGTAATACAATTTTAAACCCAAACCAAAACTTAGGATGTTTCCGCTGTTTTTTGTTTTTTCTAGCCATCTTTACCTCCATTTCTCCCGCTTTATACTACGTGGACGCTTTGACTTATGTATCATCATACCACATTTAGCGTATCTTGGAAAGAATTTCTTTATGCACAGCCCCTGCACGGTGTTCCCATGTATGCGACTTCTCAGCCGTCTCATACGCCGCTTTCTGCATGTGCTCCCATTTCTTTCGATTTTCTAAAATTCCCTGCACCATATCCGGCAGGCATTCAAGTGCATCCAGTTCATAAAAGAAAATATCCTCTCCATCCCGTAAATTTTCTGTCAAATACCGGCTCCAGTCGGTAAAACATACAGCGCCGTTTAACATCGAATTAAATACGCGGTCATGTGCGCCATCCTTAAACCACGGCATTACATTCAAAGAAACTTTCGCCTTGCTTAACGCCTGCAGACACGCCAGTGAATCAACGCCACCCTCTTTTATCAGATTTTCCGGATGTTCACAGGGAAGAAATTCCCATCCAGCTCCAAAACAATGCACGGAAACACCGGCATCCACAAGCGTCTGCACCACTTTTCCACGAAAATAATTGCGCACATACAAATCGATCATAATCATATTTGGCATCATTTCTTTTACACCGTCTTCGGTAATATCCTCAACCTCGGAAAGCAGATGCTCACGAATTCCGATATCCATCCCCAGATGCGGATGTTTCTTAAAATCCTCAATAATTCCGTAATAAAAATCGGCATACTCTTTGCCATGTCTCTCAATCGTCGGTTCAAATTTAGAAAGCGGCGTGTAATTTCCGGTAAATACAACGTCATATGGGCGTTCTTCCCACTTAGGCAGCGTATCATCTTCCCACAAGGACGTTCCCGCCAATGGCAGAAACAGCCCCCGCTTAATTTCCGGAAAATAATACTGCAAATAAGCTTCATGCTCTCTGTCAATCGAAATCTGGCAGTAGTCTTTTGGCAAAAATGGCAGAAATTTATGATAGTAAAACGGATGGTCAACCACAATATTGATAACCGGTATTTTTCTGTCATCAAACAAATGAATTCCCCTGCAGTCAATAAAATATCCCTCACCACAGCAGCCGTCAAAATTAAACGTCACTGCCGCTGTTGCCTCCGGTTTGGCAAACAAAAGCAATTCGGCAAGACTATCATACGATTTACACTGGTCAAAGTAAAACACTTCATATCCCAATTTACTAAAAGTCTTCCCAAGCTGCTCACTAAAAAAACTTAATGTTTCAATTCCCTTGGTAAATAAAATAATTCGTTCGATTTTCATACTGCCTCCGCTATTGATTAAATATGATCAAATGCCTTCTGTCACAAAGAGGGTATTCCGATTTTACAATCAAAATACCCTCTTTCTTATCTTGTTTATTTTACCTTACGGCAAATCAATTTCTGAATATTCTTTCGGTGGCAGTGCAGTTGTTGAATCCTTAACAAACTTGCGCACAGCCTGCGCCGCTTTCGGTATCGCAATATTCGTACCAACACCGGCAACACAGCCACCCGGACAGCCCATACCTTCAATCAGACAGCCATCCTTTTTACCGGCCTTCGCCATAAGAAGCATTTTCTGACAGTCGGATAATCCTTCCGCATGCTCAATATAAACTTCCGTTCCCGGATAATATTCGTTAATGCAGTTTTCAATGGCATTTGCAACACCACCGGCAACGGCGTAACCACGTCCGGTTCCTGTTGCGTCATGAATTGGCTCCTCTGCATCATAGGTTTCCATATCAATTCCTTTGGCAGTGAAAATCGCATCCAATTCTTCAAAGGTAATTACAAAATCCACATCACTTCGTACCGAACGGCGGGAAGCTTCCAGTTTCTTTGCCGCACACGGTCCGACAAATACAATCTTAGCTTCCGGATGACGCTGTTTAATTGTACGTGCAGTAGCCACCATCGGTGTCAGAGCACTTGAAACAGTCTCTACCATATCCGGCAGTGTTTTCTTTGCCAACATCGACCAAGCCGGACAACAGGAAGTCAGCAAAAATGGAAGTTTTCCTGTTTTTACTTCATTTACATAATGTCTTGCTTCCGTAATCGCTCCGATATCTGCACCAAGTGCAACTTCGAACACTTCCGCAAAACCAATTTCTTTCAACGCTGCTTTGATTTTCCAAAGACGGACATCGTCACCAAACTGTCCGATAACCGCCGGAGCCAATTCGGCAATAACCGGTCCCTGCTTCATTGCCTGAATCAACTGGAAAATCTGGGATTTATCTGCAATCGCTCCAAATGGACATGCAGCCATGCATTGTCCGCATTTTACGCATTTTTCATCATCAATCTGGGCACGTCCGCGCTCATCACTGGAAATGGCTTTCACACCACATGCAGCTGCACATGGACGAACCTTCTTCGCAATTGCATCATAAGGACAGATTGCCTTACATTTTCCACATTTAATACATTTATCTTTATCAATATGAGATTTTCCGTCTACAATGCTGATAGCACCTTTCGGGCAAACCTCTACACAAGGATGTGCCACACAGCCACGGCACTGATTGGATACTTCATATACGTTATCCTCACACATATCACAAGCCGACGGAATTACCTGCATCAAAGGCGGCTCATAATATTTTTCTGCCACATTACTCTCATCCAATCCACTTGTAACGTGAACCGGTTCGTCATCCGGTCTTAATGAAAGTCCCATCGCAAGACGCACACGCTCCGAGCAGATAGCACGCTCACGGTAAATACTCTCACGGTATAAAGGCGCATCTCCCGGCGTAATTTTATATGGGATTGCCTCGATATCATCATTTATGTTCTGTGAATCAAAAGCGACTTTTGCAACTTCTGTAAACACTTTCTGTCTCAGTGTCTTAATCGGGGTTTCTATTCCTCTCATTCTTGTCCTCCTTGGCGTAATTGATACAAATTCTCATAATCAATGGTAGAATATCATAGTTTCCAAATATTTTCAAGATACTTCCGATACTTCTCTTGTTCTTCTTTTGGTTCCACGATCGAAACACCCTTTCCAATCCCCGCAAGCCAGCCATAAAACTGCTTGCTGACACTGATTTCTACGAATGTCCGAAACTGTGTCTCGGACTCTTTTAAAACAGGAATTTCCTTTCCAAAACGGTCAATTGCAACGCCAATCAGCGAATTATCAAAAACAAGCTGAAGCCTTTTTTTCTCCCCGGCAAACATTCCAAACGTTTTTTTTGAAAAATCCGTGACATCCAGTTTTTGATATGCTGTTTCCCCTTCTCTTTTTCCCTCTTCTCTCTTTAACTGTCGAAGTTTATCTACACGGAAATATTTAATCATCTCTGCTTTGTGGTCATACGCCAGCAGATAATAATTTTCGTCTTCCCACATAAGCATCCATGGAGAAACAAGATAGCGTTCGCCACCGTGCCGCGGCACAAGTTCCTTGTTCTGATTCCATTCGCAGTAAACAAAAGTAACCGGTTGATTTTCGTGCATTGCCTGATGAATGTCATCAATCAGATAAAGGGAAGACAAATTTTCTGTTTTCACACGGTCATTGACACAAACTTGACGCTGTAACCGATTTGCCTCATGGCGGCTCGTGAAATGTTCCAACTTCTCAATCAAATTTCTGCTTTGTTTTTGCGTAATAAATTTGGACGCCTGCACAGCATCAACTAAAAGTTTTAACTCCGCCAATTCAAACTCACGGCTTCCCAGATAGTAACCCGCCGGGTTTTTCTGACATACAACATCGTACCCGAGTATCTGCAAAGCTTCCATGTCCGAATAAACACTTTTTCTTTCCGCATGAATACCATTCTGCTTTAAATACGAGATGATTTGCGGCATCGTTACCGGATGTTTTTCGTCACTCTCACTTCGCAGCAGTTCCAAAATATAAAATAATTTGTATTTCTGGTTTGGCGCTTTCGGCATCAGGATTCCTCCTCCCTTGATTCCATTACAATCTGGTCTCGCCCATGCTCTTTTCCATAATAAAGAAGTTCGTCCGCACGGTTAATCGCTTCTTCCATTTTCTCTTCATCACAGTAAGTTACAATACCAATCGTCAGAGAAATTGAGAATTCCATACCGTTATGTGAAAACTTTTTCGATTTCACATCGTCCAAAAATCCCTGCAAAACTTTTCTCGTCTCATTTACTGTTCCATCAAAACCAATCAAAAATTCTTCGCCACCCCAGCGTGCGGAAAAACCATCTTCACCAACTGCTTTCCGTAGTGCTCCGGCAACATATTTTAGAACTTCGTCACCTTTTTCATGACCATAACTGTCATTGACACTCTTAAAAAAATCGATATCCGCAATCGCAAGTGAAAAACAATCGTTTTCTCTACGGTAATCCATCTGAATCTGCGCCGCACGCCGGTTCAGAAGTTTTGTCAATGGATCACGTGACACCATTTCTTCCAATGAATCACTGACCGCCACTGCATATTCGCCCATTTGCGCCAGTTCGTCGCCTCTCTTTAAAACATTTTCCGGCATTTCATGATGAAATTCTCCATGCGACACTCTGCCAAGAAATCTCTTAATTGCCTGAATCGCCTCCACCATTTTCTGTGCCGACAGATTGCAGATAAATCCGGCAAGAATTATGATAAACAGGCAGATAATCACATTCCCCTGCGTCATAAATCTCATGGAAGTATTCACAGACTCCGCCGACTCTCCGGCAAAACTAACACCTACAACTTCATTCTCATCATTGCGAATTGGCACATAGTAACCAAAGTATCTGACTCCCATAACGTCAACATTCTGGGAAAAATATTCTTCCCCGTCTTCAATCACTTGTGAAGCAACTTCTTTATCTAAGTGAGAGCCAACCAAACGATTTCCTTTTTTATCAACCAGTGTTGTAAGACATCTCTCATCACCAACAAATACAGTAACATCCGCACCGGTATCATTTTTAATATCGTCTAAAACGCGGTAATCCGATGTAATTTCTGTTTCCCCCTTATAAACCCTATCGTCTTTCTGCGAAAAATCTCCCGCATCCAACACATTATAAATACTAATCAGATTATGAGCGATACCGGACAAACTCTTTTCAATCTCAAATACCATACCTTCATGAACCGAATTCTGACTGTAAAATGTCATGACAACTCCTAAAATTGCAATCGGAATTACTGACATTCGCATGATGGTAAAAATTAGACTTTTCCTTTTTTTTCGCGCCATATCCGACACCCCCTCATTTCCATTGTATACGTTTACTCTTCGTCCTCTTCCGGCAAAGCCATTTTCTGCTCTACCATAACTTTTTCATCTAAGCAGTTAAAAATTCCATCTACAATTGCTTCGTCCGGTTTCTTCGTTATTACACTAACAACCGGGACAACAATCAAACCAGCAATCATTGCTAATGCTCCGGCGTTAATCGGTGATGCAATATAATTGATAAACATGTTAGAAACCGTAATTCCAACTCCGGCGATAAAACTTGCCCAGACAGCCGCTTTTGTCACGCGCTTCCAGTACAGTCCATACAAAAACGGTGCTAAAAACGCTCCTGCCAGAGCACCCCAGCTGATTCCCATAAGCTGTGCAATAAATGCCGGCGGATCAAGTGCAATCACAACGGAAATGATGATAAAGAACGCAAGCAGTATTCTCATCCAGATTAACTGCTTTTTCTCACTCATATCTTTTACAAACAATGGTTTGATAAAATCAAGTGTGAGTGTGGAACTTGACGTCAGCACAAGGCTCGACAAAGTCGACATGGATGCAGACAAAACAAGCACAATGACAATTCCAATCAGAATGTCAGGCAGGCTTGAAAGCATCGTCGGTATAATAGTATCATATGCCACACTGCCATCGGCTGCTTCTGTCACACCGGAAATCTGGCTGAATCCACCAAGGAAATAGCAGCCGCCGGAAACAACTACGGCAAACAACGTCGAAATAATAGTTCCTGTATGTACTGCTTTTTCATCTTTAATGGCATAAAATTTCTGAATCATCTGTGGAAGGCCCCACGTACCCAATGAAGTTAAAATCACAACCCCAAGCAGATTCAATGGGTCTGGTCCAAAGAAAGATGCATAAGCTCCCGGCATTACGTCACTTGGCACATGCGCAAGTTCCTTCACTGCAGCCAAAAATCCGCCATGACCGGAAAGCACTGCCGCAATGACTGCCACAATACCAAATAACATAATAATTCCCTGAATCAAGTCATTCAGTGCAGTCGCCATATAACCGCCCACAATAACATATACACCGGTCAGCACCGCCATCACGACTACACAGATGCGGAAGTCGATATCAAATGCCATACCAAACAAATAGGAAAGACCATTATACACCGATGCGGTATACGGAATGAGGAAAATAAAGGCAATCATCGACGCTGCAACGCGAAGCGATTTACTGCCATAACGTTTTCCAAAGAAATCCGGCATGGTCATGGATTTCAAATGCTTTGTCATAATTCTTGTACGTCGTCCCAATACAACCCATGCAAGCAGAGAACCAAGCACTGCATTGCCAATTCCAATCCAAGTGGAAGCAAGTCCGTATTTGTAACCGAACTGTCCTGCATATCCGACAAATACAACCGCTGAAAAATAAGACGTTCCATATGCAAATGCGGTCAGCCACGGACCAACCGAACGTCCTCCCAACACAAAGCCATTCACATCTGTCGCATGCTTTCTGGAATAAAATCCGACATAGATCATAATCGCAAAGAACACGACAAGCAAGATAATACATAATACTTCCTTTGACATCTCTCATTCCTCCAAATAACTAGTCTTTTGTTTGAATTCGTTGCTTTAAACCGTTGCGCTTTAAAGTGTTAAAGTCTTTCTATACAATACCATACGGGAAATGTATTGTCAATACAGAGAACTTGTTTTTTCTGTCACCTCTTCCGTTTTTTGGGGCACTG
>ENA-OPWD01002736-OPWD01002736.1-human-gut-metagenome-genome-assembly--contig:-NODE-2736-length-9932-cov-17.951706_pt1 | contig 9932 bp, 7 predicted proteins | sample MGYA00241502_ERZ501996 | MGnify/ENA primary metagenome ERZ501996 (study PRJEB25962, sample SAMEA2042011) | human gut metagenome | biome: human gut; feature: human-associated habitat; material: faeces... | reverse complement strand
TTTGAAAAGGTCGACCAAACTTTTATAATTGCTTTTCTGATTTGTTCCGCTAAACCATAAATTACCCCAACTTTTGATAAAGAACCTTATTTCAATCAAAAACGGCAACACTTGTGAATTTAATTTCAAAGTGCTGCCGTTTAATTATTAATTATTTTTCAAGAAAATCAACAAATTTCTCGCCGAGAACCTCTCTTGAATATACCTTACTGATTTTATCATAGTTACTTCTGAGTTGGTCATCTGTAACCTGTGGGAACTTACGAATCTTATCGAGCAAGTCCTCATATGAAGTATAGATACAACCGTCAATGCCGTTAAGAACTTCCCTTGAACCTGTGTTCTCTGTACAATAAACCATCTTTCCGTTAAGGATAGCCTCAATATACGGCATACCGAATGAATGGTTGAGAGTAAAGTCAACAACCGCATCGTGATTTTTCATCTGATTTTTCGGATTAGAAGTTTCGCCGCAATAACAAATATAATCTTCAACCTCGTTATCAAAAATCTTATCGAGAAATTCGTTAAGATAGTCGCCCGTACCGTAAACATCAATTACAATGTCATCAACATTCTGCTCTTTAAGATACTTGGCAAAGCCGATAAGATTGTTAATGTCAGCCTCACGCTCATGGCTGATTCTGAGCAAATACATACCGAGGAAGTAATCACGCTCCGGCACATCAACTTTCTTTTTATTATCGTCCTCTTCTTCCGCTCCTATGTCCTCTCTTGCCACACTTCGGCTTGACTCAAGAGTATTGCCGAGCACGATATAATCCTTATAGTTTTTAAAATTAAATTTATCAAGGTAAAGCTGACGGTTTTCTTCACTTACAAATACAGCCTTGCCGATGTCGATTTTCTCCATTTTATTAACAATGTCGGGGAAAAGCTCATTTACAAGTGCGGCTGTACAATGGAAGAAATAGATTTTCTCCTCAATTTTCTCCGATGTAGCGTCATTAAGGAAAAGGTGGAGAGATTCTCTTGTTGAAATTACAGTCTTACTGTTTATATTCTCAAGTTTCTTTCTCATTGCCATACCTGCATACGGAGAAAGATTCTGTCTGCTGCAATCGCAGTCAAGGTGACCGTAAAGCCCTTTCCATCTAAAGAAGCCACGCTTTAAAAGTTCAATCTTTCTGCGTGAATTTGCCTTATACAATGCTGTAAGCTGCAATCCGTAAGGCATTTCCTTTGGCTTTGCGGTGCACTTTAGCGACAAAAGCTCTACAAGATAGTTTTTCTCAAGCAAAGCCTCCGCAAGCGAACGGGTAGCAAAAACCGTACCGCCTACACCATAGAAATTATAACCGAGGAATGTTACCTTATTCTTCTGAATTGAAGAAAATTCCTCATACATTCTGTCAATATGAGCGCCGCTCTCTATAAAGTCATAGTCAATCTCTTCCGGAAGTCTTGACTTAAAGAACGTATTTATCGTATAGGTTTCGTCGGCAATAGCGTCAACAAGCTGTCTTGCTTTTGTGTAAGAGCACTGCTCAAGCTCCTCTACCTCGCAGTAAAGGTTACGCTTTGCAAGGTAATTCTTCAAATCAGGCTGATACAAAATTACAGGCTTATTGAGCACCGTAAAGTCAAAGCCTACCGAAGAATAGTCAGTAATGAGAACATCATTTTTCGCAAGTTCGTCAAGCACATCTGTTTTGTGCGAATGAATAAACTTGATTCTGTCTGTCTTTGCACATTCCTTAAATTCTTCGATTTTCTCTTCATCAAAAAATTGGTGCAAACAAACCGTAAAAACGGAATTTGTTTTATCAAGATAATCGGCAAGTTTTTGGCTTGAAAGCACACCCTTAATCTGATGCATAAGCATCTGTGTCATATAGTTGTCGCCAAGGTACTCTCTCCATGTCATAAACCAAAGTATATTCTTGCCGTTGTGCGGCTGTGCATGGTATGCCTTGTGGCGCTTTACAAGCTCAATGTAGCGTGGCGGATAAATTCCGTAGTAAAGCTGATAATCTTTGAATTTATTGTAATCCATAAGAGTGGGCTTAATGTTCTTGTTGTAATACAAAAAACGGAACATATTATTATTGTAGCCATAGCCCTTATATTCAATAGCTTTAATGCCAAGCGTGCCGTGCTGTAAGTAAATAAGAGGCTTTTCTATGAAAAAGTCTGTCTTAAAAAAGCCCAGCTTTGTAGGAGTAATATCCTTGTAACTCAAAGAAACAAAGTACATATCGGCATTTAAGTAAATCTTAAAATGCTTTACTGTGTTTTTCCAAACAACAAAACTCTTTTCTTTGTCAGAAAGAGAGGCGTAGGTTTCTTTATTGGCGGCATTTTTTTCAAGCACAATATACTTGTCTATACCGTCCCTGCGGCGTACTACCTGTTTCCAAAAATAATATGAGTTATTATTTGAGGTTGCGGCAAGATTTTCGCCAAACAGCCATATAAAATTTCTACCCATCAAATTACTCCTTTAGTATATGGTTTATGCCTCGGTAATTTTACCGAAACCGCAAAATGCAAATTAAATAAACTGAAATTACAGCTCAAAAGTTGATTTTTCAGGCAAAAGTTTTTCAAATGCGTCAATGACGCCCTGCTTTTTCACCTCAAAATCCGTAGTTTCGGCTGTATCGTTAATACAAATCATATTATGCTTTTGTGAAGGAATATCCCTGCACAAATCGGGATAATTATACTCCTTGACATGATAGCAGTATGCAAAGCTGTCCCTGCGGACTGTATAATTGCCTGCCGCCAACTGCCAGAACTTCATAAGCCACTGGTTTACATTGCCTGTTTTTCTGAATTTATCCATACAGGTAGAATCCAGCGCATCGTATTCTTTTTCCCAAATTTCTTCAAAAGTCGCTTTCATAAAACTTGACGGAGTGTGCTGATAGTAAAAGCCCGGAAACCAATGCCACGGCAACAAAAGCGTCGTTTTTAAATGATTTTTCATTCCGTTCTTACCGCTATACCACTTTTTCCAGTCACGCTTAAAGACTTTTTCCTTATCGAAATGGTCGTTAATGATAGAAACATCCGCACCGTTAAAGAAACCTGCGCTGTCCTTATTAAAACAAATGCAGTCAAGCGCAAATGTATCGCAAGGCATACCGTCTTTGAAAAAGTCCTCCGGTTTAGTCGGTGCGGTAATAAACATATCGTCATTAAAATACACAAACTGTTCCGAAAGTCCCTTTATACGGTGCAAATTAAGCTCAATAGTATGTGAATTAAAGGTAGGAAGATACTTTGACGGAATGTAATCTTTATGATTTACAATGTTAAGTTTTGGGTTTGTTGTATCAAGCCACTTCGGCAGATGTCCCCAGGTGACAAAGTGAATTTTATTTACCCAAGGGGCAAACTTTTCCACACCTCTGAACCAATACTGCAAGTTGTCCCAATCTCTGAAACGAACTTCACTGTTGGCATTGGTGACCGTTTTGCCGTCATACTTGGCTTTTTCCGCCTGCCACTGCTTATCGTTGCCGTCAACCCAAATTATTACAAAATCAATCGGGTTTGTGTTTTTCTCTTCCATACATACCTCACGGCCATCTTTCTTTGACAGCCTCGTAATTTCTCTTTGAATTTTCCGTATCGTACAAGTCAAAAAATTCTTTGTGTCTGTTTAAATAAAGCTCTGTGTTCGCAAACGAACGCTGTGCCATCTGCTCTATATAATTCATAAGTCCCTGTTCTTCGTTATAAACAGGACCAAATCCGTCCTCGGTATAGTCAAAATAACCTTTACCGTAGTGCTGCTCCGAAAATCTTTCATAATCAAACTGAAAATACGCAAGCGGCTTTTTCATATAAGCAAAGTCAATCTGCACGCTTGAGTAATCGGTAATCATAAATGCCGAGCTTTTCATAAGCTCCTGCACGGTGTATTCGGGATATTTGCAGATTGTAAGGTACGGATTGCTCTTTGAAAAGCAGTCGATAAATCTCTGCATATCCCTGTGCGGGTAAAACATAACAGTACAGCCGTACTTTTCGCAAATTTCTTCAAGTCGTTTGCTGTTGATTATTTTACTCCAATTTTTAAAATAATCGCTCTCGCAAAAAGCCTTTTTATCATCTTCAATGCTTTTTGAAAGTGCGTCTGTACCGATCCAGTCACGCCATGTAGGCATAATAAGGATTTGATTAGGCACTGTTTTAAAATCGTGAAGCTTGTCCCAGCGGGGAAGTCCGAGTAATTTTACAGTGCCCTCGGGATAACCGTAATTATTGTTTACATACTCCCATTCCCTGTATGTGCTGGTGACAAACATACTCATTTTTGTGTTTTTATAATAAAGAAAATCAATATTTGTAAGAATTACCCCATGTTGTAAAAACACACGGCTGTTGCGCAAAATTCCGTAAACCTCAAGCAGATAGCATACGGCATAGTTCGGCTTTCCGCCCTTTTGAGAACTGATGTTTACCTTTGCGGTAAGATATAAAATCCAGTGGGCAAAACTGCCGTACTTTACGGTTTTGCCGGTTTTTTTGACATTTTCATAGTCCACGCTGCTTTTATAAACGGCATAAACGCAATCCTGCTCGGGGTGATTTTTGCACACATATTCAAAAAAGCAAAATCCGTTGTCCGTTGCCTCAACTCCGTTATCGCACACAAGCCATAAATCTTTTCTGAAAATTTTATACACAAGTGCAATCGGCAAGGCAAATATAAACAGAAAAATATGCAGTATATCTCTCGGTTTTACATCTTTGAGTTTTTCAAAAAATCTTGACATACCGCCACCGTTAAGACATAAACTCTTCGTACAAAGGCAATACTTCCTCGGTAGTGCCCTGCATCTTTACTTCGCCATCGTGCAGCCAAAGAATATTGTCACAGAGCTTTCTGAGTGTGTCGGAGCTGTGCGATACAATAACAACGGTTCTGTCTTTGTTCATAATAAGGCTGCGCATTTTTTCGTAGCTCTTCTTCTTAAACTTTGCGTCACCAACGCTCAAGACCTCATCAATAAGCATAATCTCGGTTTCAAGAATCGCCGTAATTGAGAACGCAAGTTTAGAGTACATACCGCTTGAATATGTCTTTACAGGGCGGTCAATAAAGTCACCGAGTTCGGAAAATTCAATGATTTCGTCGAGTTTTTCTTCAATCTGCGGTCTTTCAAAGCCTAAAAGCATACCCGAAAGGAAAATATTTTCCCTGCCGCTTAATTTATTCTGAAAGCCAACGCCGATAGAAAGCAAGGAAATTGAATGACCGTGAAGGTCGATTTCGCCTTCGTCAGGCGAGAAAATACCTGCTATAGCTTTTAAAAGGGTTGATTTACCGCTGCCGTTTTTGCCGACAATACCTAAAATCTGACCCTTTTCAACCTCAAAAGAAACACCCTTTACAGCCTCAAAATACTCAATTTTCTTATTCTTTCTCGGTGCAAAAATAGACTTTAAAAGCGAAACCTTTTTAAAACATCTGTATTTAATTTTAACATTTCTGACTGAAATTGCTGATTCTCCCATAATTAAATCACCTTTACATAGCTGTTTTCGTGCTTATAAATCGTTCTGATGCCAATAACACTGATAACGATGCCAACAACAAACCACGCAAGCAATGCCACCCAGTGTGGATCCTGATTATAAATAAGCACTCGTCTTAAATCGCAGATAATAAGAGCTATCGGATTACATTTAATCAAAAGCTCACCCAAAATACCGTCAAGTTTATTTTCTATTGAATAGAAAATACCTGAAATGTAGAAACCGAGCTGTAGCACAATAGTAATTACATTGAGCAAGTCCTCAACAAATACGCCAAAGTGGAGCATAATTGTACTGCAAGCAAATGTGATTACCACCAAAAGGGCCATAATCGGCAGTGCCCAGAACATACGCCAGCTCAAAGGCACTTGGTAAATAATCATAAGAAGAACCGTAAGCGCATAGGATACAAGCATCTTAAAACCGTAAACACCGATTTTTTCAAGAATAAATATATGCTTAGGTATATAAACTTTCGTGACAATCATCTTTTTGGACTGCACGACTTTTACGCAGCTTTTAACAACCTTGCTGAAGAACTGCCAACAGTTAAGACCGATAAATACGAATACCGGGAAATACGGCTCGCCGCTCTTAAATACAAGGATTGCGATAAACGAATACACAAGCATAAAGAAGAACGGATCAAGAATCCACCACAGCCAACTCAAGAAAGAGCCCGCTACTTCGGACTTAAGTTCCGCCTTTGAAGAAAATACCGTGTAGTTAAAGAATTTTTTGATGTCCTTAAAAAATCTGTTCATCTTTAATAACTCACTTCCAAATCATAAAATTTCATTCTGACACATAATAACCTATCTTGAATTATATCATTATACTGTCAATATTTCAAGTATTGTGTATTTTTCGTGTGACGAATTTTGAGAGCTTTTCTGCAATTTTTCTGTTAAAGAATTTGCATATTATAAACATAATACTTACAATGTCTTAAAAAAAGAATTATTATACAAATTATACTTTACAATATTGTTACATTTAATTCGGCACAGAGTTTTTAACATAATTATAATATAATGTTAAAAACTTTGCCCGATTAAAAAATGACCGCAATCTTTATCGGATTTACGGTCATTTATTTTTTATTCAATTTACATTAATTATTGATATTTTCTTCAAGTTCGTCAACGCTTGTTTCTGTAATTACGGTGTTTCCGTTGTCAAACTTAAAGCTCATATTAAAATAATAATCGCTGTCTTTTCTGATAGCTGCTATGTATTTAAATGTAGTTGTTTTATCACTGTCAATCATTAAATTCAAACTTTGAGAATCATAATCACTGATAAAATATTTATAATTATCGCTTACAACCGCAATCGCTGTGTCTTCAGACGCTGAAATTTCCTTTAAATATACTTTTTTGCCGCTGTTACTGAAATTATCGGCATTAACGGTAAATTCATATATCGCAAAGGTTTCCGTATCATAAGCAACGCTGTCGTCAAAATCGCTTTCATCTAATGTAGCGCCACCCGTTTGCAGGTTACTGTCCTTAATATAGGTATCATAAATATATTTTGTGCTCGGCTTTGTTACATCAGTTACTTTTACAGTACCGAAATCGGTATCTGCCTCTTCAAATAAACTGCTGTAAATTTTATCGCAGTTCTTTGTAAAAACAACCTTGCCTTTACTATCGCCGCACTCATAATTATAGTTTATCTTCAAACTGCCGTCCTCTTTACGATTTGAATCACAGCGATATATGGTAAATGTGTCGCTTGTATGCGGTTTTATTGTGAGTTTATCGGGATTTCCGTCAACGCTGACATTTGTAAACGAATAATTCATACTGCTGTCCTTGACGGTAACATTAAAATCATCAAAAGATATTGTGAAATCATCGTCGGTGGTATTTTCAACATAAAAATCAAACTTATACTCTTTCGGAGCATCATATGAGGATGTCATTGACTCTAACGAAAAAGAACCTGTTTGAATATCGGTCATTGTTATGCCGCCAAACAATGTTTCGGCTTTCTCTCCTACTTTGTATTGAGTAGAGTCAATTTTATCAACATCTGTGGGTTCCGACAGTTGTAAATCGAGACTGTTTACTATGGCCGACACTATTACAATTACCACACCTGCCAAAATTACTCCGCCGAGTATGCAGGCGGCAACAATTTTTCCTGTTCTGCCGCTGTTCTTTTTAGGTACAGGCGATTGTGTGGGAATAGGCGCAACTCCGTTCTGCCCCTGTACGGGAACATTTACAAAACCGTTTGGTCTTTGCTGTGGAATATAAGAAAAATTCGTCTGCTGTTGAGGCTGTGTACCTGAAAAATTACTTTGCTGCGGTTGAGCCTGTACATTTTGAAAATTATTCTGCTGTGCAGTGTTGGCATAATTTGTATTATTTTGGTTTTGTTCTGCCGATGCAAAATTATTTAAGGGCTGTTTGTTCTCAATATTCATATATGGGTTCTGTTTATTTTCGGTTTGTGGGGATTGTGATTTAAGCGAAGCTCCGCACATTGTGCAAAAGTTGCCTTCGCAATCAAATCCGCAGTTTGGACATTTCATAATAAAGTTCTCCTATATTTATGTTTATACACTGCTATAATAAATCAAAAATAAACAAAAGTCAATGCATTTTTAGAATATTTTGCTATTAAATTTACAAAATTGTTGTTGAAATATTTTAGCCGCTGTTGTATAATTTTATTGAAATGTATTGAATAAACTTGCAAAATAATTGAATTTTTGCATTAAACAGAAAAAATATGAAATAACGGGAGTTTTAATTATGAGAGGATTGTATTCTTCAAAGACTAAAATTCGTCAGCAGATATTTACCGAAGTTGCTCGTTTTGCGTACGAGGGCGGTGATTATTCTAAATTTGAAAGTCTGCCTTACAAAATTATCCCGGGCGAGATTTCCACTTACAGAGAAAGCGTTTTCCTTGAGCGTGCCATTGTAGGTGAAAGACTGCGCCTTGCCATGGGACTTAACCTGTTGTCGGCAGATGAACAAGCGCCTATTTCGACAGGCGTTGAAGAAAGTATGATTGACGAAAAGGTATATGAACCGCCGCTGATTAATATTATTAAGTTCGCTTGCCACAGCTGTCCCGAAAAGCGTGTGTTCGTAAGCAACGGCTGTCAAGGTTGTCTTGAACACCCTTGTACCGAGGTTTGCCCGAAAGGCGCTATCTCAATCGTGCACGGCAAATCTTTTATTGACGAAGAAAAATGCATTAAATGCGGCAAGTGCCAAAGTGCGTGCCCTTACAATGCAATTATAAAGCAGGAGCGCCCCTGCGCAGCTGCCTGCGGTATGAAAGCAATTCACAGTGATGAATACGGCAGAGCGGATATTGACTACAACAAATGCGTAAGCTGCGGAATGTGCCTTGTAAGCTGTCCGTTCAGCGCAATTGTTGACAAAAGCCAGATTTTCCAAACAATAAAGGCTTTACAGAGTGATACTCCCGTTTATGCCGCAGTTGCACCCGCTGTTGCAGGTCAGTTTGCAGGACTTCCTGCAACAAAAATAAGAAATGCGTTCAAGGCACTCGGCTTTGAAGATGTTGTAGAGGTTGCCGTGGGAGCCGATCTTTGCACCGTTGAAGAGGCAAAAGACTTTATGGAAGAAGTGCCTGCCAAACAGCCGTTTATGGCTACTTCGTGCTGTCCCGCATGGAGCGTTATGGCTAAAAAGACATTTCCCGACATTGCGTCTTACATTTCAATGGCTCTCACCCCTATGGTACTTACAGGCAGACTTACAAAACAGGATCACCCGGGTTGCAGAGTAGTATTTATCGGCCCTTGCGCGGCTAAAAAGCTTGAGGCAAGCCGCAGAAGTATAAGAAGTGACATTGATTTTGTGCTCACTTTTGAAGAAGTGGCGGGAATGTTTGCCGCCAAAGAGGTAGATTTTGCGGCGCTTGAACCCGATGAAGAACCGCTTTCTTTCTCAAGTGCGGACGGCAGAGGTTTTGCCGTAAGCGGCGGTGTTGCAAAAGCGGTTGTAAATGCAATACACAGAATGAACCCTGAGCGTGAAGTAAAAATTGCAAACGCACAGGGACTTGACGAGTGTATGAAATTGTTAAGAATGGCGAAAGCAGGCAAATATAACGGATACCTGCTTGAGGGTATGGCTTGTCCGGGCGGCTGTGTGGCAGGTGCAGGCACAATAAATGTACCCGAAAAATCCGCCGCAGAAAACCTGAAGAGTAAAAAGAGCAGTCCATTTGAAACCGCCTGTGAATCTCCGTATGTAGACATTTTGCCCGAACTTGAAAACCTCTACAATGAGTTTTCTCATAAAAATAATGAATGATTTTAAAGTTGGGTAAATTATGGTTTAACTCACAGTTTAGCCAAGCAATTATAAAAGTTTGGTCGACCTTTTTAAAGGTCGTGGGTGTGGGCAAAGCCCACAAATACT
>ENA-OPWD01002728-OPWD01002728.1-human-gut-metagenome-genome-assembly--contig:-NODE-2728-length-9967-cov-2.616525_pt1 | contig 9967 bp, 10 predicted proteins | sample MGYA00241502_ERZ501996 | MGnify/ENA primary metagenome ERZ501996 (study PRJEB25962, sample SAMEA2042011) | human gut metagenome | biome: human gut; feature: human-associated habitat; material: faeces... | reverse complement strand
CTCTCTTATAATAGTATAACACCAAAATGAGGCTGTTTCTACCGTATCCAACCAGATTCGTTGTCCGGGAAGGAAATTTGCTCTGAATCATAGATCACGATTTCTACATGGGCATGACTGCTGCGAAACCGGGAAAGCGTTTCCTCAAGTTCGTCAGGAGAAATATTTCCGACCAGATGCACGCACGGCTCAGGCTGCTGTTGTTCGGGCGCTTCCTCGATTCGCTTCTGATTTTCATCCAGAAAGCGATCCAGCCGCTTCATCAAAAGCCAGCCGAACAGGAATATTAACGCTGTCCCAGCGATCAAAACGACATCTTCCACATACCCTCACCGTCCGTTCAGATTCGGAAGCACTTTTGCAGCGCTTTGTACTCGCCCACTGCTAAAATCGTTATTTTCCCGGACAGCACCGTATCCGGTGTAATTGATACGTCGGTTTTTCCCGAATGCTTGATGCCAAGAATGTTGATTCCAAACTTTCTGCGGATATCCAGTTCGCCAATGCTTTTCCCGACCCAGCCTTCCGGCACTTCCACCTCAAAAATGGCGTGCTGCTCGTCGATCTCTATGTAGTCGAAAATATGGTCGGCAGTGAATCGGATCGCCGCCCATTTTGCCACCTGTTTTTCCGGGTAGACTATATGGTCTGCACCGTTGCGAAGCAGAAACTTTGCCTGCACATCACGCTCGGCACGGGATACCACGCATTTGGCACCCAACTCTTTCAGCAGCGAGGTGGTCTCCAGCGAGTTCTGGAAGTTGCCGCTGATGGTCACAAAGCAAACATCAAAATTCCCGATGCCGAGCGAACGCAGGAACTCCGCGTTAGTGCTGTCACCGATCTGTGCGTTGGTGACAAACGGAAGCACATCGTTGATCCGCTCCTCATTGGTATCGACTGCCATGACCTGATGCCCCAGTGGAGAGAGCTGCATGGCGATATGCCGCCCAAAGCGGCCTGCTCCAATCAATAAAACATTTTTCATGGGATAGACAACTCCTTTACTTATCCAATCGTGATTCTTTCCTGCGGCAGCTTTGCATTGCCGCTTTTTTTGCTGGACACCGCCGCATAAATGAGCGTCAGCCCACCGACCCTGCCCAGATACATCAGCGCGATCAATACCATCTGCGAAGGAATATGCAGCTGCGGCGTAATACCCAGAGTCAGTCCCACGGTGCCCACCGCCGACGCGGTTTCATATAGGCAGGGGGACAGCGGAAGATTTTCAAATACACTGATAAAGACGCCTCCGCCAAAGAACAGCGCAAGGTACATCGTCAGAATGGTCGCGGCGGTTTTGACGGCACTGCAATCGACTCTGCGCCCAAAGAATTGGGCACTGTCCCGCTGACGGAAGGTTGCGGCAGCATTGGCAAGCAGAACTGCCAGCGTGGTGGTTTTCATGCCGCCTGCCGTGGAGCCGGGAGAACCGCCGATGAGCATCAGAAGGATCATCACGCCCAGCGATGCGCCGGACATGGCGGGTAGATCGACTGTGTTGAAGCCCGCCGTTCTCGGCGTGACCGATTGGAACAGGGCTGCCTGAACCCGCGCTCTGAGGGGAAGGGCATCAAAGTCCACAAAGAAGAAAAACAGCGCCGGAAGGACGATTAGTGCAAGTGTCGTGACAAGAATCACCTTGCTCTGCATTCGATAACGGTGGAAGTGCAGCTTGTTTTCGCAAATGTCATCCCACGTCAAGAAACCGATGCCGCCGGTTATGATCAGCAGCATGATTGTGATATTGATCACCGGATTTTGAACATAACCGGTAAGGGACGGATACAAGTTGCCGTTCGTTCCCAGAATGTCAAACCCTGCGTTGCAAAAGGCAGAGATCGAGTGAAATACCGCCATCCATATCCCGTGCCATCCGTAGTCGCGGCAAAACACCGGCAGCATGGCAAGCGCACCGATCAGTTCGATCAGAAATGTTCCCCGCAGGATGAACCGTGTCAGCCGGACGATTCCCCCCACTTTCGGCGCTGAGATGGCGTCCTGCATGGTGCTGCGCTGCATCAGAGAGATCCTTCGCCCGGACAGCAGCGCAAACGATGCCGCCACGGTGACAACACCAAGCCCGCCGATCTGAATCAGCGTCAGGATCACAGCCTGCCCAAAGACCGACCAATAGCTGCCGGTATCCTGCACCACAAGCCCCGTCACGCAGACGGCAGAGGTCGCGGTAAACAGCGTTTCATTGAATGGAGTTACATTCCTTCCAGTTGTGGAGATCGGCAGCATCAGCAGTAGCGCTCCGAGCAGAATGACCCCGGCAAAACTTAATATGATAATTTGAAAAGACGAAAGACGACGCTTTCTGCAAACCATTTCTTCCGACATCTTCCTCACTCCTTGTGAATTGCGCGATGGATTTATTGTGCGCAGGCCAAACATACGTCGCATTGCCTGACTGTGACAGAGGACACCCGATGCGCGCTCAGCTCGGAGACCGTGATCTCCAAATTTTGTGCGGTGAAGGAGTCTCCCTTGACGGGGACTCTATTCAGCTGCTCCATGACCCAGCCGCCGACAGAAACACTGTCCGATTCCAGCTTGACATCAAAGAATTCCATAAAATCTTCCAAACTGACGGAGCAGTCCACACGGTAGGTATTCTCGTCCAGCTTTTCAAAATCTTCTTCCACCTCGTCGTGTTCGTCCCAAATTTCACCAACCAGTTCTTCCAGAATATCCTCCATCGTAACAATACCAAGCGTTCCGCCAAAATCGTCCACGACTACGGCGACATGGGACTTCTGATGCTGGAGCATTTTTAGAATGTCGCGGATCTTCGTGTGCTGATAGACGAACAACGGTTCCGTCATGATCTCCGTAATGGGCTGATCCGTCATCTTGCCGTTGATATAGAAGTCCTTCTGATGAAGAACACCGACGATCTGATCGATGGTATCCCGGTAGACCAGCAGACGGGAGAAGCGGGACTGTGTAAAGACTCTGGCAATTTCCTCGTGGCTCTCGTCGATGTCCACAGCCTCCAATTCGATGCGATGCGTCAGAATTTCCGCCGCCGTCAGGTCGCGGAACTCAAGGGCGTTGCGCAGCAGCTCACCCTCATTTTCGTCAATGCCGCCGTCCTGCTCCACGTCCTCCATGAAAAGAAGCAGTTCCTCGTGGGACATTTTTGCGTCGTCATTTGTCTTGAAGAAGCGAGAAACCAGTTTTTTCCACTGGGAAAAGAGAAAATTCAATGGTGTCAGCACCCAAATCCAAAGGCGGATAAACGGAGCGCTGAACAAAGCAAAGCGCTCAGGGGCGTCCTTTGCAACACTCTTGGGGGTGATCTCACCAAAAATCAAAACAACGATTGTTACGACGACCGTAGAAACCGTCGCGCCGATGTCGCCGTAAAGCCCAACGAACAGAAGCGTACCGATGGACGCCACCATGATATTGACGATGTTGTTGCCGATCAGGATGGTGGAGATCAGCTTGTCATAATCTTCGGACAGCTTGAGCGCCAGCGCTGCCCGCTTGTTTCCGTTGTCCGCCAACACTTTGAGGCGGGTCTTGTTCAGGGATGAAAACGCCGTTTCTGTGGCGCTGAAATAGGCGGACATGGCGATGCAGACCACTATTGCGAAAATGCTTCCCAAATAATTCATTTCAAACTCCTTTATGTTCTGTTCATACGATCATTTCATGCAAAAAAGACACACCTATACCCGATACCGCAGCAAAGGGCGTAGATATGCCACATACGAACAGACCATATAAGAGCGATTACCGTTATCGTCGCTACTGTCGTTTTCCACGAATTTCTTCCTCCTTTTTGCTGTGTGCTTATATCATAGCATTTCTCCGGTGTAGATTCGGTAAAGAAACGAGTGCGGGACCATATCCTTCTGCTTGAAATCTTGATGCGCTTCTTCTCATGGAGTATAATAAAGATGTTAAAAAGCACCTTTGGAGAGATTGCCATGAAAAGCCGCCAACGACAAAAGGATATTTTATTTTCGGTCATCGTTTTTTGCAGCGCCTTTGCCGTCAATTTGCTCATCCAGAAGCTCTTTACCACGCAGACACTGGTGCCCATGATCTTTGTGTTCGGCGTGTTTTTGATCTCGCTGAAAACGCACGGGTATTGCTATGGCATCACTTCTGCCATCGTCAGCGTGTTTGCGGTGAGTTTCGCCTTCACCTATCCCTATTATGTCTTTGACTTTTTCGTAGAAGAAAGCATCCTGTCCGCTGTCATCATGATGGTCGTCGCCGTTTCCACCAGTACGCTGAATATTCGCATCCGCGATCAGGAAAAGCTGCGCTCAGAAAACGAAAAGGAGAGAATGCGCGGCAATCTGCTGCGGGCGATCTCCCATGACCTGCGCACGCCCCTCACCTCCATATACGGGTCATCCTCCACGCTGATCTCCAAGTATGATGCGCTGCCGAAGGAGCAGCAGTTCAAGCTGTTGGGAGAAATTCAGGAGGACAGCGAGTGGCTCATCCGCATGGTCGAAAATCTCCTGTCCGTCACAAGGATCGACGGCGCGAAGGTCGAGGTCGTGAAGACGCCCATTGTTCTCGACGAGTTAATCGACTCCGTTTTGATGAAGTTTTCCAAAAAGCATCCGAACCAGAAGGTCATCACGCAGATACCGGACGAGTTTGTGGATATTCCCATGGACTCGCTTCTCATCGAGCAAGTGCTGCTGAATCTTCTGGAAAACGCTGTATTCCATGCAAAAGGCATGACAGAGCTGATGCTTTCCGTTTCTCTCGTGGGAGACAAGGCGGTATTTGAGGTCGCCGACAACGGCTGCGGCATTCCGGAGGATGCGCTTCAAAAGATTTTCAGCGGAAGCTATGAAAAGTCCGCCGCGCCGGTGGACGGGACGCGCCGCAATATGGGGATCGGACTATCTGTGTGCGCTGCCATCGTCAAAGCGCACGGCAGTGACATTACCGCGGAAAACAGGAAGAGCGGCGGTGCGGCATTCCGCTTTGCGCTGGAAAGAGGGGGTGAGGACGATGGGCAATAACAAGTACAAGATCCTGATCGTAGAGGACGAGGCCAATATCCGAAGCTTTATCAAAGCCAATCTGGAAACCAGTGACTATCAGGTGCTCTGCGCGGAGACCTGTGCGCTCGGTATGATGATGTACGCCTCCCATCGTCCGGATCTCATCGTTCTGGATCTCGGCCTGCCGGATCGGGATGGTTTGGACTTGATTCAGAAAGTCCGGGAATCGGACACCGTGCCCATCATTGTGCTCTCCGCCCGTTCCAACGAGCGGGATAAGGTGGAAGCCCTGGATCTGGGGGCGAATGATTATATCACCAAGCCCTTTGGCACGGAGGAACTGCTCGCCCGCATTCGCGCCGTTCTCCGCAGCCATCGGCACAGCGAAGAGAAGGAAAGTTCCCCCGGCGGGAAATTCCGCCTTCAGGACCTGCTGATCGACTATGATACACGGCGGGTCTTTGTTGGCAAAGAGGAGATTGACCTGACACAAACGGAGTACAACATCATGGCGTTTCTCTCCGTTCACGCCGGAAAGGTGCTGACGTATGCCGTCATCATTCGCTCGGTCTGGGGGTATTCAGACTATGGCAGCGTCAAGAAGCTGCAAGTCAACATGAAGAACATCCGCAAGAAAATGGGCGTGACGCCCGGCGAAAAGCGCTACATCATCAATGAGCTTGGCGTCGGCTACCGGATGCTGGCGGAGGACGAGGCGTAACCTGCCAAAACCCTGCGCCGCTTGACAGGCGTGGTACAATATAAATGAGCTTTTTCCGTTTCTATACCAAACGGAGAAGGCTCATTTTTTGCCTGGAGGATCAAAAATGAAAAGAACATTCAGCACGGAGCTTGCCTATGTGTTCGGCATCGTATTTGTCGCGTGGGGCGTTGTCCTGATGGAAAAGGCCGACTTCGGCGTTTCCATGGTGGTCGCGCCCGCATACCTTCTTTACCGCTGGCTGTCTCCCGTGTGGAGCTTTGTCACCTTCGGCATGGCGGAATACTGCTTGCAGGCGGTGCTGCTGCTCGCCATGTGCCTGCTGCTGCGGCGCTTCCGCGTGTCATATCTCTTCTCCTTTGTCACGGCGGTCGTCTACGGCTTTGTGCTGGACGCTTTCATGCTGCTTGGCGCCGCGCTTCCGGCGGGCAGCGTCTGGCTGCGCGTGATCTACTATGCGCTGGGGATGCTTTTTTGCGCGGCCGGTGTTTCCGCCATGTTCCACACCTATATTTCACCCGAGGTCTACGAGCTATTTGTGAAGGAGGTCTCCGCTCACTTTGGTGCAGACATCAACCGGTTCAAAACCGGGTATGACTGCGTGAGCTGTCTTGTCGGCGTGGCGATGAGCTTTCTTACCTTTGGGCTTTGGCACTTCGAGGGCGTGAAGTGGGGGACGATCCTGTGCGCGCTGATCAACGGCTATGTCATCGGGCGATTCTCCGCGTTCTATGAAGAGCACTGGACATTTTGCGACCGCTTCCCATGGCGGAAATATTTCGCACCGGACACTGCGACGCAAACAAACGCAGAGTGAAACGCCTTGTATCTCTCCACGCCGGTGCGCAGACAAAAAAGCTGCCCTGCATATGCGCAGGGCAGCTTAACTATTGTTGGTAATGTTGCAGCAGGCGATTTTCGCAACTGCGTACCGCCGGTTCCTCTACGCCATTTTTACGCCATTTCTGCGTGGGGATGCGTAGGGAAATAGAAACTTATATGTTTTGACTTCAACCGAAAATGCCTGTCCTATCCGGATGTGATGAGCATTGAGCAGATGTGTGAAATCCTCAGCATCAGCACAAAGACCGGCTATCGCATCCTGCGTGAAGGCAAAATTCTCAGCCTCAAGGTTGGCAGAGCCTATCGTATTCCGAAGGCTCATCTTTTTACCTATCTCTGCATCGGCTGCGGAGACACGGTAACTGCTTAGCATTTGGACTCAGAAAGTTTACAAAAAAGTGTGTCAGAGGTCCTCCAATTCGAACCCGGTTCTGTTATAATAAGACCCCGGTATAAGGTAGGCGTCTCTGCTGCACAGAAGGAGGATATTATGGTAGCAGGACATCTCCGTGAAAAAAGCGGATATTACTACGCCGTGTTGAATTACACCGATTCTCTCGGAAAGAGAAAGACCAAGCGGATTGCCACCGGGCTTACGGTGAAGGGAAACAAAAAGCGCGCCGAATCGATCCTGATGGATGCACGGCGTGACTTCAATCCCGAAGCGCCAAAGGTCATGAACGGAGATATTCTGTTCTCAGACTATATGGAAAAATGGCTTGAGATCATCAAAAGCTCCGTAGCCGTCCCGACATTCGCTTCATACTCGACTACCGTGAAAAGAGTAGTAGCACCGTACTTCCGCGAAAAGGGAGTTACCCTCAAGACCTTGACCGCAAAAGACATTCAGGACTTCTACCTGTCCGAACTGAAACGTGTCAGTGCCTCGTCGGTCATTCATTATCACGCCAATATTCACAAGGCTCTCAAGTATGCCGTGAAAATTGACCTGATTGATGCAAATCCGGCTGACAAGGTGGAGCGCCCGAAGAAGGACCGATTCGTTGGTAGTTTCTATAACGCCGATGAGGTCAACGCTCTTTTCGAGGCTGCAAAGGGAAGCAAACTTGAGCTTCCGATTCTGTTCGGTGCATTCTATGGGCTACGCCGGAGTGAAGCAATCGGTCTGAAATGGGATGCCATCGACTTTGACCAGAACACCATCACGATCCGCCACACGGTTACTTCCTGCGATCTCGACGGCAAGCGTGTTCTGGTTGCGTCAGACACCACAAAGGCCAAATCGAGTATGAGAACACTGCCTCTTGTTCCTTTCATGCAGGAAAGACTTCTCACACTGAAAGAAGAACAGCAGGAAAACCGCCGCCTGTGCGGACGCAGCTATATCAAGGACTATCTTGAGTATGTATGTGTCAACGAGATTGGCGATCTGATCAAGCCCCACTATGTTACAGAGAGCTTTCCGAAGCTGCTCAAGGCAAATGGGATGAGGCAGATCAGGTATCACGATCTCCGACATAGCTGCGCCTCGCTGCTTCTGGCGAACGGTGTTTCCATGAAGCGGATTCAGGAATGGCTCGGTCACAGCGACTTCTCAACAACGGCGAACATTTACGCACATCTGGATTACAGTTCAAAGCTGACCTCGGCGGACGCAATGCTCAGTGGCTTGGGATTTCGTTCTCCCCAATGTTCTCCCGACAGCAAAAAGGAGAGAGTCAAAAAAGCCGATGAGAAACCGCTTGAGGGATCAAGTATTGCCTAAAAGGGCAAGAAAAAAGCCTGCAAACACATGGTTTACAGGCTTAAAATGGCGGAGTGGGTGGGATTCGAACCCACGGACCCTTGCGGATCAAACGATTTCGAGTCGTTCTCGTTATGACCACTTCGATACCACTCCGTATTTATCTCAACATCAGCACCTCGGAAAACGGGGAGAACTGATGGGGAGAACAAGGAAAAATATTAAGTTAAGAATACCCGAAAACCCCTGAAAAATCAAGGGGTTCCGGTCAGGGAGCTGCCGAACAGCGACCACGATTTCGAGTCAGCCCCGTTATGACCACTTCGATACCGCTGCATATTCAGTTCGCTGTTATCAGCCAAACTATTATGCCATAACTTTTTGCGTCTTGCAAGGTCTTTTTTTGCATTCCGGGCATATTCTTCTGCATATGAAGACAGTCTATTTATCGGCACGCCTGAAAAATTACGAAAAAGCGCTCTCTTTGGCCGGTGCCGCGCTCGCCGAAGTGCCGGAGCGCGCGGACGCTCTGCTGCTTCCCGGCGGAGGTGATATGCACCCGCGCTTTTACGGGCAGGCGATCAACGGCTCGACAGATATCGACGAGGGGCGCGACGCGCGCGAGCTTGCGCTCATCGACGATTTTCTTCGCACCGGACGTCAGGTCATCGGCATTTGCCGCGGGCTGCAAGTCCTCAACGTCTATTTCGGCGGCACGCTGCGCCAGCATATCGCAGGCCATAGCCGGATCGACGGCACCGACCGCCTCCACACGGTCAATTCCCTGCCCGGCCTTCTGCGCGAGCTGTATGGCGCACGCTTCGCGGTCAACAGCGCGCATCATCAGGCCGTCCGGCGGCTGGGGAAGGGACTTTGCGTCCTTGCCTGTGCGGACGACGGCACGGTCGAGGCCGTCGGACATAAGACGCTCCCCGTTTTTGCCGTGCAGTGGCACCCCGAACGCTTGTGCGGCGCGTTCGCGCAGCCGGGAACTGCCGACGGCGCAAGGCTTTTTGACGCTCTACTCAGGTAATATGAAAAAGTGCAGAAAAATTCAGAAAAAGCGTTGACAAAATGGGGCGCTAATGCTATTATAACAGAGCTGACGATTTTTGCGGAGGGCGAATGCAGGTGTAGCACAATGGCCAGGGCACCAGCCTTCCAAGCTGGGGATGCGGGTTCGATTCCCGTCACCTGCTCCAATCCATTTGCGCCAGTAGCTCAGCTGGATAGAGCAACTGCCTTCTAAGCAGTAGGCCGGGGGTTCGAGTCCCTTCTGGCGTACCATTTTCAAGGCCCTCAGCAAAGCAGCAAATATCGCACGGATACAGAATATGTGGTGGGTGTAGCTCAGTTGGTTAGAGCACCGGATTGTGGTTCCGGGTGTCGAGGGTTCGAGTCCCTTTACCCACCCCACAAAAAGAGAGGGACGGGATTTGATCCCAGCCCTCTCTTCCCAATAGGGGTGTAGCCAAGCGGTAAGGCAAGGGACTTTGACTCCCTCATTCGCTGGTTCGAGTCCAGCCATCCCTGCCAGCTTTTTCCCGCTTCAGTGGTTTATAATAGAATACCCGCTTCGTTAGCTCAGTCGGCAGAGCACCTGCCTTTTAAGCAGGGTGTCCGGGGTTCGAATCCCCGCTGGGTCACCAAAATGGAAGTTTAGCTCAGCTGGGAGAGCATCTGCCTTACAAGCAGAGGGTCACAGGT
>ENA-OPWD01002721-OPWD01002721.1-human-gut-metagenome-genome-assembly--contig:-NODE-2721-length-9982-cov-2.198348_pt1 | contig 9982 bp, 9 predicted proteins | sample MGYA00241502_ERZ501996 | MGnify/ENA primary metagenome ERZ501996 (study PRJEB25962, sample SAMEA2042011) | human gut metagenome | biome: human gut; feature: human-associated habitat; material: faeces... | reverse complement strand
AGTCGGAACTGCGATTATAAAGGAAAGTGAGGACACAATTGAAATAAAATATTTTGCAATATCATGTAAAGTTGAAGGAAGAAATATAGGAAAAAATGTTATTGAATATATAAAAAAAATTGCAAAGAAAAAGAAAAAAAATATTGTAGCTAAATATATTTATAATTTAAAAAATGAAAAATTAAAAGCATTATTTGTTTTAAATGGATTTATATTAGATGATAGGAATTGTTATTGCTATAACTTTTGTGAAAATAAAGATATAGTACAGATTAATAAAAAAATAGATAAAAATATAAATATTAGAGTAAGGAATATTGTAAATGAAATAGGAAAAAAGAAATATAGGGATGATTTCTGCATAAAAGATGAATTTGATTCATTAATGTTTATAAGATTAGTTGTTACTATTGAAAGAGAATTTGGAGTTGAAATAGACTTAGCAAAAATGAACATACACAATTTTGACACTATTGAAAAGATTTGTAAATTTGTGGAGGTTAATAAAGATGGAAATTAATCATATAGGGACTGAAGAAATAAAAACAAAAAGATTGGTATTAAGAAGATTTCATGAAAATGATGCTAAAGAAATATTTGAAAATTGGATAAGTGATCCAGAGGTTGCAAAATATATGGTGTGGAACTACCAAAAAGATATAAAGGAAACAGAAGAATGGTTGCAAAAATGTATTTCAAAATATGAAAAGCTTGATGTATATAATTGGGGAATTGAACTAAAAAAAAGTGGGAGTTTGATAGGTTCTATTTCTGCCAATAAAACTGAACATGATGATGAATGCTATGAAATAGGATATGCATTGGGAAAGGAATATTGGAGAAAAGGGTATGCGACAGAATCTTTAAAAGCCGTAACAGAGTTCTTAATAAAAGAAGTAGGAATAAGGAAATTTTTATGTAGATATGCTAAAGAAAATCGAGCTTCTGGAAGTGTAATTCGAAAAGTAGGGTTTGAATATAAAGGGAAAGGTAAATTTACAAGTTTAGATGGCAAGAGAAACTTTGAAAGTGAAGAATATTATTTAGAAAGATAAAAGGAGAGGTGAAGAAAAAATGAAATTTGTATTAATTACAGGTCCTCAAGCAGTTGGAAAAATGACGGTTGGTCAAGAATTAGTAAAAATTACTAATCTAAAATTATTACATAATCATATGACAATAGAATTATTAACGAAAATTTTTGATTACAGTAGAGATTCATTTAGAAAATTAAATGAAGAATTTAGAGTACAAATATTTGAAGAGTTTGCCAAAAGTAATGAAGATGGAATAATATTTACTACAACTTGGGATTTTGATTCTAAAGAAGATTGGAATATGATGTATAGATTTATAAATATTTTTAAAAAGAATAATGCTGAAATCTATATAGTAGAATTAGAATCAAGTTTAGAAGAAAGATTAAAGAGAAACAAGACCGAAAATAGATTAGAAAATAAAGCATCAAAAAGAAATTTAGAATGGAGTGAAAAGGATTTACTAAAATCAGTAGAGAAATATAGATTTAATTCTAGAGAAAATGAGATACAAGAAAAAAATTACATAAAAATTGATAATACAAATATTTCAGCTGATATTGTAGCAAAGACAATAAAAGAAAAATTTAAATTATAAAAATAAAAGGAGATGGAAGTATACTTAAAAATTAGTATAGAAAGATATGGAATATATTCAAAATTTTAATTATCATACACATACAGAAAGATGTGGACATGCTGAAAAGGATTATGAAGATGAGGAGTATGTAAAAGAGGCATTTGAAAGAGGAATAAAGTTTTTTGCTTTTACAGATCATATGCCTTTTATGAAAACTAAAGATACAAAAACAAATGTAAGAATGTCATATGATGAAATTGATGAATATTTACAATCGATAGTAAAACTAAAAGATAAATACAAAGGAATAATAAATATAGAGACAGGATTTGAGTTTGAATATATGCCAGAAGAAATACCTCATATTTTGAAAATAAAAAGTATGGTTGATAAAATGGTATTAGGTCAACATTTTGTGTTTGACAATCAAGGAAAAATTAAGTATTTTAGCTCAAAACAAGAGATGACTGATAAAGAAATGATACAATATGTATCTTTAATAGGTAAAGCATTGGAGAAAGGACTTCCTGATATAATTGCACATCCTGATTTGTTTTTAAAATATAGACGAGAGTTTGGAGAAAAAGAAGAATTTATTACAAGACAAATATGCGAATTGGCACAAAAATATCAAGTTCCAATGGAGATAAATCTAAATGAAATATACAGAGAGTATGTAAAAGCAGAGAATGAATTGGGAGGAGGTACTGAAAGAGAACAAGTTGAATTGGCAAAGTCGAGAATAAGATACCCTAATACACTGTTTTGGAAAATATTATCAGAATATAATATAAAAGTTTTATTTGGGATAGATGCACATTTAAAAGGTCAAATTTCAAATAGTGAAATTTCCTATAAAATTGCTAATGAAATTTTAGGAGAAACGATAGAAAAACTAAATTTTGTAGATTACGAGTTTGAACCTGAAAACAATAGAGAAAATAAATTAGTAAATGGAGAAGTAGAATTGTAAATTGGAGAGAATGAAATGAAAGATGTTAATATAAAAAGTTTAGATAATATTGATATTCCAGATGATAAATTGCCAATGTATATTGGAGAGGAAGGAATAACAATTGATAATGTATTTTATAAAAATGTTAAAATTATAAAAAGTAATGGTTTATATTATATTGTTAGTAAAAAAGCCGTATTAACTATAACCTGTACTGCTATATGCAATGCAAGATGTAATTTTTGCTATAATGGAATAACTTTTACTCCAGATTCTGGGGGATTTGTTGATTTAAATAATCCGAATTTAGAAAAATTATTGCAATTTTGTAGAGATGCTGAAATAAAAATAGCTTCTTTTTCTGGAGGAGAACCTACTTTATTTCCAATTGAACTTTTAAAACTGGTAGAAAAAGTTTCAAAAGTAATACCTAATATTAGAAGATTACATACTAATGGACTGAATTTAGGAAAAGTTGTAAAATATAATGGAAAGGCCAAAAAACTTTATGAACATTTAAAAGATGTTGGAATAACAGATATTTCAATAAGTGTGGCACACATAATTCCTAGCATTAATGCAAAAATTATGAATTATTCAGGTTTGAGCTATGAACTAGTGAAAAATATAATAGATGCAGGCATAGATGTAAGATTCTCATGTTACCTAGATAATGATGGAAGTAAAGATTTAGAGGAATTTAATAAGTATTTACAAAATGGAATTGATTTAGGAGTAAAAAGGTTTATTTTTAGATTGTCAAGTGGAATACCTAGATGTTATGAATTAGACAATAATTTCTCGAAAAATAATAGAGATGTTACGATAGATGTATTGAAATATGTAGAATTTTTAAAGAAAAAAGGATATGAAGTGAAATATTTTCAGAAGAAATCTGATTCACATTTATATATGCTTGAAAATGGAGAAATAAAAGTAGATGTGGATAGATCGTTAGAGGAAATAGACCCAGACAAAAAAATTAGAAGAATTATATATATGCCCAATAATTGTACATATACAAGTTGGATAGACTCAACTTCATTTTTATTTAAAGAGGATAAATACGAACTTGTAAAAAGATTATTAGAAATACAAACAAAATTAGATAGATGTGAAAAGTTATATCCAGCATCTTCTGCGAGAGCATATATAAAAGATAGATGTGAAAACATAGAATTAGAAAAAAATAATATATATTGTGATACTCATACTCATACTAATATTTCAGATGGATGGATAGCACCTTCAGAATTAATCTTAAAAGCAAGAGAAAAAGGAATAGATAGATTAGTTATTACAGATCACAATTGTTTAACTAATAACTTTAATGAAATTAAGCAATTTGCTAATAAAAATTCTGTTGAGATTCCTTTTCAAGGAACAGAGGTTAGTTGTGTATATGTAGAGAATAATGAGCCTAAAATAAAAATGCACTTATTAATATATGCTAATAATTTTAAAAGAGAATTTCTTGACTTTATTAGTCTAGCAAATAAGAATGTGAATGAATATATATTTAATAAATATAAAGAATTAAAAAGTACAGTTGCAGAACTGTCAGACATAAGGAGCTTTGACAAAATATATTCAATAAATGATACAAATTTACAAAAGACTTTACCTAAAAAACAATTTACTAGAACTCCTCTTGCAGAAGAAGTGGCAAATATATTAAATATCTCTTTAGAAGAATCAAAAGAAAAGTATGTAGTTTCATTACCAAGAAAAGATAGATATAAAAATAATAATTGGCTGGATATAAAAAATGTAATAGAAGAGTGTAACAAACTTGGATATGTAACGATTTTGGCTCATCCTGCATGGATTAGAAATTTTAATGAAGATGGCAAAGAATTAAGCATGGAAGACTTATTTAATGCAATTATAGATTTAAAAAGTGCTGGACTAGATGGAATAGAAGTAGGACATAGATTAAATAATAAAGATTCACAAATAAAATTGTTGAATTTGGCAAGAGAATTTGATTTATTAACAACGGGTGGCTCTGATTTTCATGGTAAACCAAGATGCGTATTTGGTATATATGGAACAACATATGAAGAATTTTTACAATTAAAAAACCGTGTAGATAATAAGGAGAAAAGATTATGTATTCCGACAGATATGTAGCATTGCATTGTTGCCAAGAAAAATATCTTAATGAAATTAAATTAAAAGGGATTGCGAGAGAGACAAAAGCAGTATTTATTTGTGATTTGGAAAATCTTAATAATGATGAAATTTACAATACATTAGCAGTCCTTACTTATCACGGAATAGGAATTGATGGATGGACAACTGTATTAAAAGATAATAAAAGATTGGATGAACTCGATAAAAATTTAATTATTTTAATGGCTAAAATTTCAAAAGAGCAAGAAGACATTATAAAAAATAAAGGAATATCACATCATTATAAAATTTGTGATAAAAATGGTAAAACTATGGATTATTGCAAAATAAAAGATATAGGAATAATAAAAAAGATAATTTTTACAGAAAAGATTCCTTTACATAATATCAGAATAAAAGATATCGAAAATATTAATCCTGTAAAAGATAGATTTTTTATAAAAAATACTTATAATAATTTGAGATTGAAAGATGGAAAAACTATAAAAGAAATAGAAAAAATATGCTATAAAATAGCAAATGAAGAATTAAAAATAATTAGAGAAGATATGCTTAAAATAATAAAGTGAAAGGTATTAATAATGAATGAAAATATTAAAATTATTATATTTGATGTAGATGATACTCTAATTTATACTATTGATACAGCATATAAAAAGACAAGTTTGGCAGGAAAGAAAGTTTATAATATGAGTTTAAAAAAAACAGATTTTATTAATTTATATGGAAAGCATAAATTTGAAGAATGCATCAGGTATTGGTATAATGCTAAAGATATATCTGAATTTATTAATGAGTATAATAATATAAAATTGGAATATGAGTATATTGGTGATATTAAACAAATTATAGAAGATATAAAGAAATTTAATATAATCATAGGAATAGTAACAAATTCGACTAAAGAAAAGACTGAAAGAAAATTAAATAAGTATATAGATTTATTTGATTTTATATATGTAGATGCAGAAAAACCAAATGAAAAGGCTATTTTGAATATTATAAAAAAATATAATGTAAAAACAATAATGCTAACAGGAGATAATAAGCAAACAGCAGAGAAAATAGGTAAAGAGCTTGAAATAACAGAAGTAATTTCGAATGTTTTACCATCTCAAAAGTCTGATACTATAAAAAGCCTAAAAGAAAATGGAAATAAAGTTATGATGTGTGGTGATGGTATAAATGATAGTCCTGCAATAACAAATGCAGATATTGGAGTAAGCGTAAAAAGTGGAACTGATATTGCAATGGATTCAAGTGATGTTATTTTAACGAAAAATGATTTATATTCAATATTAAAATTAATAAAAATTAGTGAAAAAACAGTTAAAAATATAAAGCAAAATTTATTTTGGGCATTTTTTTATAATTGTTTGATGATACCTGTTGCTATTGGATTTTTTAAACCATTAGGAATTTCTATAAATCCTATGATTGCAAGTTTAGCAATGGTGTTTAGTAGTTTAACAGTAATTTTAAATGCTTTAAGACTAAAAAAACTAAAAATTTAAAAATTATATATGTTAAAAAAGTTTATATAAAAATAAGTAAAAGTAATTGAGGTAAAATTTACTTCAATTACTTTTATTTATTTTAAAGAATAATACAAATTAATCCACCAGAACCTTCATTAACAATTCTTTCTAATGTTTCTTGAAGTTTCATTTGAGCATCTTCTGGCATTTTTGCAAGCTTTGTTTGAAGTCCTTCATTTACAAGTTCATGTAAACTCTTTCCAAAAATATTAGATTCCCAAATTTTTTTAGGGTCATTTTCAAATTCAGAAAGAAGATAATTTACTAATTCTTCAGATTGTTTTTCAGATCCAACAATTGGTGAGACCTCGGTTTGAATATCAGCTTTAATCATATGTATGCTAGGTGCTGTTGCTTTTAGTTTAACACCAAATCTAGAACCCTGTTTTACCATTTCTGGTTCATCCAATATAAGTTCATCCATAGAAGGAGTAACTATACCATAACCTTTAGCATTTACTTCTTCTAATGCATATGCAATTTTATCATATTTTTTCTTTGTTTTAGAAAGACCAGAAATTATGCTAAATAAGTCACCTTCATTTGTCATTTCTACACCTGTGATTTCAGAAAGAACCTTATAAAATAGATTTTCTTTTAAAGTAATAGAAACATTAACATTTCCTGTACCTAATTCAATACTAGTTATAGATGTCTTTTCTATAATTTCAGTTTGAGAAATAGAAGCAGTAGCAGAAGATACTTCTTTTAAAATATTTATATTAGAAAATGCATTTTTTATTTCATTATATAGTTCTGTTTTTAATGGATGAGAAAAATCTAAACCATCAATCCATCTTGGGAATTTTATATTAATTTGCTCAATAGGAAATTCATATAAAATTTTAGAAAACATGTTATTTATATCATCAATAGAAAGTTGTTCACAGTTTGTAGGAAGAACAGTACAACCATATTTTTCACTTAATTTTTCAGAAAGCTTTGTTGTATAGTCAGAGTTTGGATTATTAGAATTTAAAATTATAACAAATGGTTTGTTTAAAGCTTTTAATTCAGAAACAACACGTTCTTCGGCTTTAATATAATCTTCCCTTGGAATGTCTGTTATTGAACCATCTGTTGTAATTAAAACTCCAATTGTGGAATGTTCTTCAATTACTTTTTTAGTTCCAATTTCTGCAGCTTTTTCAAATGGGATTTCTTGGTCAGACCAAGGAGTTTTAACCATTCTTGGCATATCATCTTCTAAATATCCAATTGCATTATCAACTAAATAACCAACACAATCAACAAGTCTTGTTTTAAATTTTAAATTATTGTCTAGTGTAATTTCAATTGCCTCATTTGGAACAAACTTTGGCTCTGTTGTCATTATTGTTTTACCGCCAGCACTTTGTGGAAGTTCATCTTTTGCTCTTTCTTTTTTGTATTCATTATCAATATTAGGAATTACTAATAAATCCATGAATCTTTTAATAAATGTTGATTTTCCTGTTCTTACAGGTCCTACAACTCCTACATAAATGTCACCTTGTGTCCTACTACTTATATCTTGATATAGACCTATATTTTTCATCTATATACCTCCTTTAATTTCAAGAAAAATGTTTGTACTAAATAACTTTAATTAATTTATATTGGCAAGAAATTAAGAATATGACAAGTTTTTAAAAATAATTGCTAAATTAAAAATTATGTGATACAATAGCAAATGTTAAAATAGAAACATATTATGTAATAAATAAAAATTGAAAGGAATGAAAACTAGTATGAACGATATAGAAAAAGCAAAAGAAATATTAAACCAATATAATCAATGTCATGTTGCTAGTTTATTCGATAAAATAGATAAAGCAAAACAAGAAGAATTAGCAAAACAGGTATTAAATATAGATTTTCATAAAATAGTAGAATTGTATGATAATACAAAAAAAGAAATCGAAATAAAAGATAAAGAAATTAAACCAATAGAATATTTAGATAAAGAAAAAATGTCTAAAGAAGAAAAAGAAAAATTTGATAATTTGGGAATAGATGTTATAAAAAAAGGACAATATGCTGTTGTAACTATGGCAGGAGGACAGGGAACAAGATTAGGGCATACTGGACCTAAGGGAACTTTTAAATTAGACGTATATGGTAAAGGAAAATATTTATTTGAAATTTTAGCAGAAAATTTAAAAGAAGCCAATAAAACTTATATGGTAACAATCCCATGGTACATAATGACAAGTAGAGAAAATAACAAAATGACAAGAGACTTTTTAGAAAAAAATAATTATTTTGGTTATGATAAAAATGCAGTTACAATTTTTATACAAGGCGAATTACCATTAGTAGATGTTAATGGAAAATTTTTGATAAGCAAAGAAATGAAAATAAAAGAAGCATCTGATGGAAATGGTGGAACATATGCATCACTACGTTCTAGCGGAGCTTTAGCAAATATGAAAGAAAGAGGAATTAAGTGGGTATTTATTGGAAGTGTAGATAATGCGCTTCTAAAAATGGTAGATACAACTTTATTAGGAATGGCAATAGATAAAGGCTATGAAATTGCATCAAAGTCTGTTGTTAAGGCAAACCCAAAAGAAAGAGTTGGAGTATTTTGCAAAATGAATAATCATCCAAAGGTTATTGAATATACAGAACTTCCAGAAAAAATGGCAGAAGAAATTGACCAAAATGGAGAACTTAAATATGGTGAATCACACATAATGTGCAACTTATTTACAATTGATGCTATAGAAAAAATAAGTAAAGAACCATTAATGTATCATAGTGCATTTAAGAAAAATTCATATATTGACGAAAACGGAAAAGAAGTAATTCCAGAAGAGCCAAATTCATATAAATTTGAATCATTTATTTTCGATGCCTTTGAATTTTTTGATGATATAGCAATTATGAGAGGAAAAAGAGAAGATGACTTTGCACCAGTAAAAAACAAAGAAGGAGCAGATAGCCCTAAAACAGCCAAAGAACTTTATGAAAAATACTGGGAAAAACATGGAAAAAAATAATCAAGGAGTTTAAAAATGGAAGAAGTTAAAATTAAAAATTTATATAATTTAAATGAAACAATAGCTGCAAAAGTATTTGAAGGTGTAACATATCCTTGGGAGGTTTTACCTAAAATAAGTGATTTTATAATACAATTAGGAAATACATTAGATTTAAATGATTATGATAAAATAGAAGACAATATTTGGATTGCAAAATCTGCAAAAGTTGCACCAACTGCTTTTATTGCAGGACCAGCAATTATTGGAAAAAATGCGGAAATAAGACACTGTGCATTTATTAGAGGAAATGCTATTGTTGGAGAGAATGCTGTTGTTGGTAACTCAACAGAATTAAAAAATGTAATATTATTTAACAATGTTCAAGTTCCTCATTATAATTATGTGGGTGATTCAATATTAGGTTACAAAGCACATATGGGAGCAGGATCTATTACATCAAATGTTAAGTCAGACAAAAAACTTGTAGTTGTAAAAAATGGAACTGAAAGAATCGAAACAGGGCTTAAAAAATTTGGCGCTATGATTGGTGATAATGTTGAGGTTGGATGTGGTTCAATTTTAAATCCAGGTACTGTAATTGGAATGAATACTAATATTTATCCGTTATCTTCAGTAAGAGGAGTAGTTACAAAAAATAGTATTTACAAAAATCAAAATGAAATAGTAGATAAAAAATAATAAAAAAATTAAAATTTGAAAGCAATTTTTGCTGGTTCTCAGAAGACATTTTTGGAAAGATTCCAGTACAG
>ENA-OPWD01002719-OPWD01002719.1-human-gut-metagenome-genome-assembly--contig:-NODE-2719-length-9988-cov-2.162287_pt1 | contig 9988 bp, 7 predicted proteins | sample MGYA00241502_ERZ501996 | MGnify/ENA primary metagenome ERZ501996 (study PRJEB25962, sample SAMEA2042011) | human gut metagenome | biome: human gut; feature: human-associated habitat; material: faeces... | reverse complement strand
TTTCTTTTAATGTGGTTTCTTTCATTCCACCAACATAGTCGGAGTGGTTATAATAAATCTTCTGCTCAAGCTTCTTGCCTGTAACTTTGATCTTATCAGCGTTTACAACGATTACATAATCTCCTGTGTCAACGTGCGGTGTAAACTGAGGTTTGTTCTTTCCTCTTAAAACACTTGCAACACCGGATGCCAGACGTCCCAGAGTGCAACCCTCTGCGTCAACTACATACCATTTTCTTTCGATTTTATCCGGATTAGCCATATAAGTCTGCATGGTCCTACCTCCTGTTATTTATCAACGATAATGTTTCTCAAACCGCGGTACTTCCGCGAAAAAAAGTAAATGGAAACGCGGGTGCAAAATAAATCGCGGAAATGTCCGAAACCGCTGATAAAATGCCGTCGCCGGGGCTATTGGCTCTAGCATCTTCGCACTACGTCACATTGAGTTATTATATTATAAGGTACCTTGGCTGTCAACTGTTTTTTCTTGTAATTTTCAACAAAATTCCTGTTTTCTCACCTTCCGGTAAACTACGATCTGATACAGCACAACGCTGATCCAGCCGATCCCTGTGGCAAAGGCGACAGCCTCAAGCCCCATCCTGCCGATCAGAAGATAGGACAGAACCACACGGATGGAAATATGCAGTGTGCTTCCGATCACCGGAACGGAAATCTTTCCGATTCCACGGAAGAATCCCACCCCTGCGTTTCCGATGAAATTCAGGATGTAAAAGACAGATACCACATTCATATACAGAACTGCATTTTTCATTACAGTTTCTGACGGATTTCCCATAAGAAGCTGTACTGCTCCTCTTGTCAGAGCTGCCTGCAGTGCCGACAAAATGATGACAAATACGATCATCAGCCCAAGCCCCTGATGAAATCCTTTCAGCGCTCTCTTTTTATCTCCTGCGCCACGGTTCTGGGCCACAAATACAGAGATGGCTGTGGAACCGCTGTCTCCGAAGGAATTGGAAAATCCTTCGATCCTGGTGGTCGCCGTATATGCGGAAATGATCTCTGTTCCGCCGGAGTTTACCGCTCCCTGGACCAGCATCTTTCCAATGTAAATGCTGGACTGGTGAAGTGCCGACACAGCACCGAAATTGGCTGTTCTCTTCAGAAGCGGCAGATCCATCCCCATATCTTTCCGTCTGAAGAAGAAAATGGGATGTTTTTTCCTCATGATCCACAGACATACGCCTGCGGAAAAAAGCTGGGCGATCACAGTTGCCAGAGCGGTTCCGGCAGTTCCCATATGCAGTCCCGGTACAAAAGCAACATCCAGTGCCAGATTCATGCACATGGCAATAAAAAGAGTCCACAGCGGCGTTTCCGTATCTCCGGCAGCCCGGAGCACTGCAGAGCACCAGTTATAAAGGAAGGTGGCAGGAAGTCCGATAAAAATGATCTGAAGATAAGCCACAACATAAGGCTCTACCTCCGGCGGTGTCTGGATCAGGCCCAGCACCGGATACAGAACCAGAAGGCTTACAATACTCAAAACAATGGTAAAGCCCCCTCCCGCGCTCAGCGAAAGGAAGCTTTCTTTTCGAAGTTTTTCATAATTTTTCTGCCCGTAGAGTTCTGCAAAAATAATGGACATTCCATTACATCCACCATTGAGGATAAAGATAAACAGGTTCATGATACTGCCTGCAACGCCAATGCCTGCAAAGGCTTCTGTTCCCACATATCTTCCCACAATAAAAGAATCTATGGTGTTGTAAAACTGCTGCAGGATATTTCCCAGTACCAGAGGTATGGTCAGTGCGATCAGTTCACTCTTAATATTTCCATGCAGCAGATCCTGCGTATTTTTCATTTCAGTGCCTCTTTTTCGTACCTTTTTCAGAAAAACTCGATTCCCATCAGGGTCAGTCCCTGAGCCGGAGCTGTTGGACCTGCCGCAGCCCGGTCACAGGCTTTGAGGATCTTATCCATCCGTTCCGGAGGATACTGTCCGTTTCCAATCTCGATCAGGGTTCCGGAAATGATACGCACCATATTGTAAAGGAATCCGGTTCCGGAAACACGGATGGTCACCATATCCCCGTCTCTCCACACGTCCATGGAAGTAATCGTTCGGATAGTTGTCTTCACCTGGGCACCGGAACCACAGAAACTGGCAAAATCATGGCGCCCGATCAGATAGGAGGTTGCCTCCTTCATCTTATCCACATCCAGCTTGTAATGATAGAAATACGAATACAGTCTTTCTGTGGGAACCGGGAATTTCCGGTTCAGGATACGGTACTCATATGTTTTTTCACTGTCACAGTAACGGGGATGAAAATCCGGTTCCACCTCTTCAGAAAGCTGGATACGGATATCTTCCGGAAGTCTCTGGTTCAGTGCATAGGAAAATTTTTCCCCGGGGATCCTGGACTCGGTATCAAAAACCGCCACATTTCCAAGAGCATGTACCCCTGCATCTGTACGGCTGGCACCGATGGTCTCAATCTTTTCTCCAAGCAGCTCACTTAAGGTATCGTTTAAGACACCCTGAATGGTCGTTCCGTTTGGCTGTGTCTGCCAGCCGGAATAATGCGTTCCATCGTAAGCCACTACAAGTCCTACTCGTTTCATAAAATAATATACCTCCTGATGCAGGCATCTTCTGACACTGCTTATCCATAGCTGAATACTCACAGTCTCACAGGAATCCGCCTGGCTCGGTTACAGTCCCACTACACGGAACGCCACTCCAACTGCAAGATATGCCACAAGGATCACAAATGCAATGTAATCTCTCTTTTCATAATGCAGCGGTTTCATCTGCGTTCTGTGATCACCGCCGTGGTAACATCTGGCTTCCATGGCCATGGCAAGGTCATTGGCACGGCGGAACGCAGAAATAAACAGCGGTACAAGAAGTGGTACCATGTTTTTTGCCTTCTGGATCAGGTTTCCGTTTTCAAAATCCGCACCTCTGGCGATCTGTGCCTTCATGATCTTATCGGTCTCCTCCAGAAGGATCGGAATAAAACGAAGGGCAATGGACATCATCATGGCGATTTCATGAACCGGCACATGGATCTTATTCAGCGGGCGGAGAAGTCTCTCCAGACCGTCTGTCAGATGATTCGGTGTGGTGGTCAGTGTCATAATGGAAGATCCGATCACAAGGTAAACAAGACGGATCGCCATTCTTCCAGCAAGAACAAGACCTTCCTTCGTAACCTTGATGATTCCGAAACGCCACAGTACTTCACCTGGCGTCAGGATAATATTGAACACAACGGTGATCAGAAGGATCATCACAATGGCCTTCAGACCTTTGAACATGAATTTCACAGGAACTTTGGAAATTGCGATCATGGCCACCAGAAATACCGTTGCCACCGCATATCCAAGAAACGTATGGAACAGGAACACGGAAATCAGAAATCCCAGAGTTCCCAGGAATTTGGTCCGGGGATCCAGTCTGTGAAGAACGGATTTTGCCGGATAATACTGGCCAATGGTAATATCTCTGATCATTTTTCCGCTCCTCCTTCTTTCAACAGCGGAGAATCTGAAGCTTTCAACGCAGCAAGAATGCTGTCTCTGGCCTCTTCCACTGTTGTGGCATCTGCATCCACATTCAGTCCATGCTCCTTCAAAGCATGCATGATATAAGTGATCTGCGGTGCTGCAAGTCCCATGGTTTCCAGTTCTTTATAATGGGAAAAAACTTTCTTGGGAGTATCATCAAATACCGCTTCTCCGTGGTTCATAACAATAAGCCGTTCCACATATTTCGCAATGTCTTCCATGCTGTGGGACACCAGAACAATGGTGATTCCTCTCACTTTATGAAGTTCCGCGATCTGATCCAGGATATCATCCCTGCCCTTCGGGTCAAGACCTGCTGTAGGCTCATCCAGGATCAGGATCTTCGGATTCATGGCAAGCACGCCTGCAATGGCCACTCGTTTCTTCTGGCCTCCGGAAAGTTCAAAAGGAGATTTTTTGAAATTGGATTCTTTTACTCCAACATGTGTCAGTGCCTGCTTCGCTTCCTTCTCCGCTTCCTCTCTGGAAAGTCCCTGATTCATAGGTCCAAAACACACATCGGAAATCACATCATTCTCAAAAAGCTGATGCTCCGGATACTGGAACACCAGGCCAACTTCGCTGCGTAGCTGCTTCCGGTCGTATTTTTCCGCCCACACATCTTCTCCGTTATACAGAACCTGTCCGGATGTAGGCTGTACCAGTGCATTCAGATGCTGGATCAGCGTGGATTTTCCGCTTCCTGTGTGTCCGATGATCCCGATAAACTGGCCGTCCGGGATCACCAGGCTGACATCTTTCAGCGCATGGCTCTCATAGGCTGTCCCGGGGCTGTAGGTATAGGTTACATTTTTTAATTCGATTGACATAATGCGCTCACCAGCTCCTCTGTAGTCAGTATTCCATCCGGAACATCCACACCGGATTTCTTCAGTTCATATGCAAGAAGTGTTACCTGCGGTACATCCAGGCCGTATTTTTTGAGGGTATCCACCTGGGAAAAGATCTCTTTTGGATTTCCCTGCATCACAACATTTCCACTGTCCATGACATAGACACGGTCTGCATGGATCACTTCCTCCATGTAATGCGTGATCAGGATAACGGTTACTTTTTCCTTACGGTTCAGTTCCCTCACAGCCTCCAGAACTTCTTTCCGTCCGTTGGGGTCCAGCATGGCGGTTGGCTCATCCAGAATGATACATCGCGGACGCATGGCCATCACACCGGCAATGGCTACACGCTGTTTCTGTCCTCCGGAAAGTTTGTTTGGTGACTGATAGCGATAAGCTGTCATGCCAACTTTTTCCAGGCTGTCATTCACCCGTTTCCAGATATCATCCGTAGGGATTCCCATATTTTCCGGGCCAAACCCCACATCTTCTTCCACAACAGTTCCTATGATCTGGTTGTCCGGATTCTGAAATACCATTCCAGCCTTCTGGCGTACTTTCCAGAGTTTGGTCTCTCTGGCAGTATCAATCCCGTCCACCAGCATGGTTCCCTCTGTTGGGATCAGAAGCGCATTCATATGCTTTGCCAGTGTGGATTTTCCAGAGCCGTTATGTCCCAGAACTGCCACAAATTCTCCTGCTTCAATGTCCAGGTTTACATCATTGACTGCACGCTGCATGTCTACTACATTGCCATCGTCATCATATCTCTGATAGTCAAATCCCAGCTTGAGCGCCTTGATAATTCCCATCTTTTTGTTCTCCTTAATCCTCTGTAGCTGCCGGTTCAGCAAGTCCGGTCAACTCGTCGATCAGTGCCCATATCTCGTCTCTTCCCTGCTTGGTTTCTGCAGAAAAAGGAAGGATTTTTCCTTCTTTCGGAAGGCCCAGTCCAATACGGATCTCCTTGAGGCTTTTTGCCACCTGGCTGCGTTTCAGTTTATCAAGTTTGGTTGCGATGATCACCGGCTCATATCCATTGTGGCAGATCCAGTCATACATCTGCTTGTCATTGGCAGAAGGTTTGTGGCGGATATCCACCAGAAGAAAAACTGCACGGAGCTCTTTGGAATTGTGAAGATAGCCCTCGATCATTTTTCCCCATTTTTCCTTCTCTGCCGCGGAAACCTTGGCATAGCCGTAGCCTGGCAGGTCTACGAGATACATTGCTTCATTGATATTATAAAAATTGATGGTCTGTGTTTTTCCAGGCTGTGCACTGGTCCTTGCCAGGGCCTTGCGGTTCATCAGACCATTGATCAGGGAGGATTTCCCTACATTTGATTTTCCCGCAAAAGCTACCTCCGGCCTTCCTGTGTCCGGGATCTTGCTTGTGATTCCGCAGACAATATCCAGTGATACGTTTTTGATTACCATTCGTTGTTCCTCCCTTTTCTCGGAAAAGCCCTGTCCTGAAAAACAGGGCAGGGTTTTTTCTGTTTTTGTCTATGCAAGAGCTTCACCAAGAACTTCTTTCATATTGTCCACAAACTGGATATTCAGCCCCTGGATGATCTCTTTATCCATCTCCTCAATATCCGGACGGTTTTTCTCCGGAACAAGGACTTCTTTTATCTTTGCGTATTTGGCTGCAAGCAGCTTCTCTTTCAGTCCACCGATCGGAAGCACGCGGCCTCTTAAGGTGATCTCACCGGTCATGGCAAGATCCGCACGCACCGGTTTTTCGATAATTGCGGACAGCATGGCAGTTGCCATGGTTATACCTGCGGACGGGCCGTCTTTTGGAACAGCACCTTCCGGGATATGTACATGCATATCATGTTTCTGGAAAAATTCCGGATCGATCTTATACTGATCTGCTACAGAACGGATATAGCTGATGCCTGCCTGTGCAGATTCTTTCATCACATCGCCCAACTGTCCGGTGAGAAGCAGTTCTCCTTTTCCAGGCATGATGTTGACCTCGATCTGAAGGGTATCGCCGCCTACCTGTGTCCAGGCAAGGCCACGGGCAATTCCGATCTCATCCTTCTCATTGGCCATCAGATAGTTATATCGTTCTTTGCCAAGGAATTTGGAGATATTTCTGGATGTGACCACAACTTTATCCTTGCCTTCTTCCATAAGCGCACGTGCGGTCTTCCGGCAGATGCGTCCGATATTTCTCTCCAGGGAACGGACTCCGGCTTCCTTGGTATAGTTGTTGATCAACTTACCGAGAGCTGCCGGCTGGATCACCAGTTTTCCTTCCGGAATCCCGTTGATCTCCATCTGTTTCGGAATCAGATGTTCCCTTGCAATATGTTCCTTCTCATTCTCCGTATAGCCTGGAATTTCCATCAGTTCCATACGGTCAAGAAGAGGTCTCGGGATTCCCTGTACGTCATTGGCCGTTGCAATAAACAGTACTTCGGAAAGATCCTGAGGGATCTCCACATAGTGATCGTTGAACTTACTGTTCTGCTCCGGATCAAGGACTTCCAGAAGTGCCGCAGAAGTGTCTCCCTTATAGTCACTGCTGGTCTTGTCGATCTCGTCAAGAAGCATCAGCGGATTGCTGACTCCGGCTTCTTTCAATGCAACCGTGATCCTTCCGGGCATGGCGCCGACGTAGGTCTTTCTGTGTCCACGGATCTCCGCTTCATCACGGACACCGCCGAGACAGATGCGGACGTATTTTTTGTTCATGGCCTCCGCCACAGAACGGGCAATGGAAGTTTTTCCGGTTCCGGGAGGTCCCACCAGGCAGAGGATCGGGCTCTTTCCCTTGTGGGTCAGTTTCCGGACCGCAAGAAATTCCATGATACGCTCTTTAACATCTTTCAGTCCATAGTGGCCTTCTTCCAGTACTTTCCATGCATTCTCAAGATCCTCGGAATCCTCGGATTTCTTATTCCACGGAAGTGCAAGAACAGTCTCCAGATAGCCTCTCTGTACCGTTGCCTCCGCTGCACTGGCTGCCATTCCTTTAAAACGGCTGATCTCCTTGGAAATCTTCTCTTTTACTTCATCGGATGCATCCAGCTCTTTCAGCTGTTTCTTAAACTCCTCGATATCATCTGCAGTATTATCCTCACCCAGTTCTTCACGGATAGTTTTGAGCTGTTCACGGAGGATATACTCTCTCTGATTCTTATCAATATGGGATTTCACCTTGCGCTGGAGATCTTTGGTGATATGGATCACTTCGATCTCGCTGCCAAGAAGTGCTCCCAGGATCTCATAACGGTCATTCAGAGACACTGCTTCCAGAAGCTTCTGCTTGTTCTGATAGGACATCGGAAGGTTCACCGCAATCTGGTCGATGGTCTCCTTAACATCCTCAATGGTCATGATCTGTGTTACCAGATCTTTGCTTATCTTTCCGCTCTCTCTGCAATATCTCTGGAAAAGTTCCCGGATGCTGCGAAGCATGGCATCTTTCACCGGTTCCGGATACTCCTCTTCCTGGGCGGTAACGATCTCACATTCCGCTTTCAGGTAGGGTTCTTCCTGCTCCAGGCTCAGTATTTCAGCTCTGTCCAGTCCTTCTACCAGAACCCGGTAAAGATCCTGCGGAAGTTTCACCACCTGCTTGATGTATGCAATGGTTCCTACCCGATACAGATCATCAAGTTCCGGTGTTTCCACTTCCGGGTCCTTCTGTGTCAGCAGAAAGACCTTCTGGTCATGGAGCATGGCTGCTTCCACGGCACGGATGGATTTCTCTCTGCTCACATCAAAGTGTACGATCATCTCCGGAAGGACCGTAGTCCCACGTAGAGCAATCATTGGCATTATATTGACCTGATTTGTCATTTATGTCATTCCCTTCATCAAGCTGTTTCCGGCTTGCCTTTCTTTCTCGAACGGGATGTTTTGTGTCCTGCTTTCTTGGCAGGAGACTTGGCCTCCCCGTGGATGATCTCCGGCTCTCCGGTTCCCTCCACTGCCTCTTTTGTGACGATACATTTACGGATGGTATCGTCAGAAGGTGTCTTGTACATCAGATCCATCAGGGTATGCTCCATGATGGCACGAAGTCCTCTGGCACCTGTTTTTCTCTCAAGAGATTTCCGGGCAACTGTCTCAAGTGCCTCATCCTGGAACTCAAGTTCCACACCGTCCAGCTCAAAAAGCTTGTCATACTGCTTGGTGAGGGAGTTCTTAGGCTCTTTTAAGATTCGGATCAGTGCTTCTTCATCCAGGGAATCCAGTGTCACAACAACCGGAACTCGTCCGATAAACTCCGGGATCAGACCGAATTTGATAAAGTCTTCCGGCATAACTTCTTTCAGGACTTCGCCTACATTGCGGTCTTCCTTCTCAGAAACCTCTGCTCCAAAACCAATGGACTTGGTATCCTGTCTTGCCTCGATGATCTTCTCCAGTCCGTCAAAAGCACCACCGCAGATAAACAAAATATTTGTCGTATTGATATGGAAAAACTCCTGCTGCGGATGCTTGCGTCCGCCCTGTGGCGGAACACTGGCTTCTGTTCCCTCCAAGATTTTCAAAAGTGCCTGCTGTACGCCTTCACCGGAAACATCACGGGTAATGGATACATTTTCTGCTTTTTTTGTGATTTTATCAATCTCATCGAGATAAATAATACCATGCTCAGCACGCTTAATATCATAATCCGCTGCCTGAATGATTTTGAGAAGAATGTTTTCAACATCTTCTCCGACATATCCTGCTTCTGTCAATGTCGTTGCATCTGCAATTGCAAACGGAACATTCAAAATTTTAGCAAGCGTCTGCGCCAGATATGTCTTACCGGAACCGGTCGGACCTACCATCAAAATATTACTCTTTTGCAGTTCAACGTCCATATCGGCGCCATTCATAATTCTCTTATAGTGATTGTAAACTGCTACAGAAAGTGCTTTTTTTGCATCCTCCTGTCCAACTACATATTCATCCAAAAAGGCTTTGATTTCTTTTGGTTTTAAAAGATTGATTTCTGTTTCCTCTTCCGGCGTATCAAAATCGTCCTGAAATTCTTCCGCCAAAATTTCATCACAGAGGTCAATACATTCGTCACATATATATACTCCATTTGGTCCTGCAATCAGCTTGTGAACCTGCTTCTCTGTCTTTCCACAAAAGGAGCAGTGAACCATTGGCATATTAGTATCGTTATTCTTTCCTGCCATCGTTTTACGAGCCTCCATCCATCTAATATGGCAAAATGGCGCCGGCGTTTCGGCGGCACCATTTCACTTGTTTATTCTTTTTCTTTTGCTGCGTTACGGCTTTCTACGATTTCATCAATCAAGCCATATGCTTTTGCTTCTTCTGCGCTCATGAAATTATCACGCTCTGTATCTTCTGCAATCTTCTCTACCGTCTGTCCGGTATTTGCTGCTAAAATCTCGTTTAACTTTTTCTTTGTCTTTAAGATATTTTCAGCAACAATCTGAATCTCAGTTGCCTGTCCCTTGGCACCACCGGAAGGCTGGTGAATCATCACCTCTGCATTCGGAAGAGCTAAACGTTTGCCCTTGGCACCACTGGACAACAAAAATGCTCCCATACTGGCTGCCATACCGATACAGATTGTAGATACATCACATTTGATGTAC
>ENA-OPWD01002714-OPWD01002714.1-human-gut-metagenome-genome-assembly--contig:-NODE-2714-length-10022-cov-4.457610_pt1 | contig 10022 bp, 9 predicted proteins | sample MGYA00241502_ERZ501996 | MGnify/ENA primary metagenome ERZ501996 (study PRJEB25962, sample SAMEA2042011) | human gut metagenome | biome: human gut; feature: human-associated habitat; material: faeces... | reverse complement strand
ATAATAAAATAAGGAGCAAATAAAATAAATAGTAATTATTTAAAAAATATTTTATGTATCAATGATATCCAGACCCTGCTTGATCCGATTTCCGAAAATTATTTTTCCGGTGACGGCTCAATGGATATGACCGAACTTTATAATGAGATTATGAACTTAGAACTTAAGCAGATTGAGCCACTTGCCAAAGACGTGACCAAAAAATATAAACTTGCCTGCAGTTCTTTTGAGCACGCAACCGAAGAAGAACAGGATTTTCTCCGAAAATTTTCTTTCATCTGTATGCTCAGTTTTGACGTCTATGTTAAAAAACAGGTTATCGAAAAGATTATAGACGATATGGCAGATAACCAGCCCAAAGATACGAAAAATAAGAACAGTAAGAAATAATAAATTGTAAAAATTCTCAAAAAAATGGAGAGGTACACATTTTTATTTTTAAAAGGTCCTCTCCTGACTTTTTCTTTTCTGTTTTTATTCTTCTGTTTTTTCTGCCATTCGCTTAAATACCATTTCGTATCCGTCATTTCCATAGTTCAGACTTCTGTTTACACGGCTGATGGTTGCTGTGGAAGCACCTGTCTTTTCGGAAATATCAAGATAAGTTCTCTTATCTTTGAGCATCTTTGCTACCTCAAAACGCTGTGACAAAGACAAGATTTCATTGATTGTGCATACATCTTCAAAAAATGTATAACATTCCTCTCTATCTTTTAAACATAAAATCGCATCAAATAAAGAATCGACTGCTTCTGTATGAATTTTTTTACTCATAATTCTAACTCTCCTATCATAACGTATATTTTTGTCACCCCAATATGACTTCTCTTCTTCCTATATTAACACACTAAAATTTTAAAGTAAAGCAGTATTTTCAAAATTTACTTATTAAGAAATTTTTTCAGTTCTTCTACTGAACGATTTACAATCAACTCTTCCGGAAAATCAATTTCTCTTATTACCTTTTCTGCAAAACAATGACAGCCAACCAATGCATCTGTATGTGCATCACTATCAACCACAACCGGAACTTCATATTTCTTACAATAATGAAGCATGGTCTTTACATTCTCTTCCCCATTTTCTCTGGTACAGCGAGGATCTAACGAGTTATTATTCACTTCCAGAAGTACATGATGTTTCTTTGCCCCAAGTACCAGCTGTTCATAATCGACTGGAAATCTTCCATCGTCCGGATGCCCGATAATATTCACATAAGGATTTTCCATAACTTTTAAATAAGTCTGTGTATTTTCTTCTTTTGTACCAGACTTAAAACAAGGTATATGCATACTTGCAATCACGATATCCATTTTTTTTAAGAGATTTTCTTCCATATCTACTTTACCGTCTTGATTTAAGATGTTAAGTTCCACACCAAACAGCATTTCTACCCCAAACATCTTTCGTTCCAGCATTTTTAAATTTGCAAAAAGCTCGGAATCAAAATTCCATGTATTCCCGATGTATGAACCTTCAATCCCGTCAAATGTATGGCTCATTTCATGGATATATTTCCATATACATACACTTTTATCTGTAGACAAATCTTTTGTAAGATTGCTGCTGTTCATAAAAATCGGATTGCCTGCCAGACCATAATAGTCTATTTGTTCTGTAAAATCAAAAATTGTCTTTCCGTCATACGGCTGCCGCTCACCGGTTAATTGATACAGCTGCTGTCTGTAAAGCTGTAAGTCCTCTGACCACGTAGAAAGTTTGTCTGTTTCTTCTTTAGAAAAATCATCTGCTTTTATAATAAATTCAACCGTTTTATCCGGGCTTGTCACAAGCTTATATTCTTTTGACTTACTGACCGGGATGACTTTTATGGAAGAATATCCGATAAAACCGCTGACATTTTCTTTATACTGCGTTGTTACCAAAAAATGAAGCTGCCGGTTCTGCGGATACACGACCCTTTTCATTACAGAATCGTCCGCGTTATATTTTGCCGCCGTCTGCGCTGTATTCATTGCCACATTCTCATCTTTAATTTCCCTGTATTCCGGCAGCTGTGAATCACGGACTGTCAATTCTATGATATAGGGTTCATCTGTAGACACCTCTGCGGTAAACGCTGTATCTATGACCGCCGTATCTGTAAATGAAACACTACATTTCTTCTTATCCTGTTCAACCGTATACGTATCCACAGAATGATTTCTGCTGTCTGCTGCTGAAACACTGGTTATTTTACATTCATTTGATGTACCATGAAAAAGGACCGGTAAAGCCATACATAAAACCGCAATTACTGCAATACCGCATACAATGAGTTTTGACCGCTTATTCATTTTCGCCCGCCTTTTTCATAAATACCAGCATCATAATTCCAAAAAAAGCAAAGAAAACAGCACCCGCTTTTGCAGTTTGTATTTTAAATTCATCTCTGACTTGGTTGGGATTTAAAGAAGAATAATAGATGGTTTTATGGCTTCCGATTTTAGGTTGAAATAAGACGTACGTTCTATATTGACATGTGTATTCCTGCTGATTGACCTGATATTGATACACTTTATATCTGATTATATCTGTCTTAGAATTATTTTGTAAACCCAAATCTATACTCCTGTCAATTGATACCAGGGTTCCATCTGCCTTGGAATAATCTGCTGTGGCACGAATTTCCGATACGCAGTCTGCGATACAGATTGCAACCGCCAGCACACAGATTGAAAATATTATTTTAAGTGTTTTTTTATCTACCGATACTGTCATGCATACTCCCTCCAATTATATTTTAAAAAACAATCAGGAAAAATGAGCCGTTGCAGCCCATTTTTCCCATAAGTAACTACGAACTAGTTTGAATAGCTCATTGCATTAACCGGTGTTAATGCATCCGTTGCCGGATCATAGTCAAATACATGCCACCATGTACCACCTTCATTTGGTACATTAAATGTAAAGTAACATACATTTCCCGCATACACCTGAACCTTTGCACCGGATGCAGCCATTGCCGTACTGCTTGATGAATATCCGTTGGTGAAATCATGAACATAATAACTATACTTCATGTCATCATTTAATTCATAAATCGTTGTTGTTTCCGGACCATAGCTTGTTGTATCATCAACATCCAGTTTTGCAATTGCTGTTGAACCTTGATAATAATTCTTTGCCCAGTAACAGGTATGGAATACATCGGAATCTGTCAGCTTATCTTTTCCGTACAAGTGTGAATCCAGATCCCATGGGTATTCGCCCCATGTTAATACAATTCTTAAATTGTCGGCATCAATTGAACTGTTCTCCGGTGACAATGTCACATTATATGTCTTTGTTTCATCTAAAACAACCGCAATATTAATGTGGTTTGTGATGTAGTTTTCCTTGATAATCTCTAATGTATAGTTACCAGGGTTTAACGACAGTTCGTAAGTTGAAGCATCAAATGTACCTGTTTCAAGAACTGTTCCGGTTGTATTATTCCAGTCCTCGCGGATATTGTATGTCATATCCTGAATCGGTAAACCGGTAAGCGCATCTTTTAATTCACCGGTAACTGTTCCGACACCGTCTTCACCGTTTCTGCCGATCATTAACAGGGTTTCATTGTATACCGTTGCATTTTCAGTGATTTCTACCTGCATATCATACTTCTTATAACCTGTTGCAGCAATTTCAATACTGTATGTTCCTGCTGTTAAATTATCAACTGAATAATTACCTGTTTCATCCGTATAAATCGTTCTGACTAAATTCTCACCAAGTGTCTCACCGCTGTATATACGGATTCTGGCACCTGCTATCGGTTCATTTTCATCAGCTGATGCGATAAGACCTTTCAGTTCTCCTGTTCCAAATGTACATTCCGGTACAACGCTGCCGTTTTCCACATGGAATTTTTTCTTGCGTCGGTTCTTTGCATTATTTCCTAAATGTTCAATTTCCAATGTATAATGGCATACATCTTTTAAAAATTTACCAACGACTGTTTCCTGATCAATTCCCGATTTTGCATATGCATATAAGGTCAGATCTCCACAGTATAAAGTATCTGTTGCAAGAATGTGCGGTGTAAATGAACCGTTAAAACCGATACCGGCTTCTCCTGCATATCCTGCTAAATCAATCAGGTTGAATGCACAAAGAACACCTGACAAACCAAGACCGGCTGTTCCGCTAGCCTTAATTTCCATGAAATCTAATGAATCATAAAAATCAAAGATTGCGCGGGAAGCCCCGTTCTTATACTGGTATCCCTGTGTGCTGTTAATGGTGTATGTAATGCTTGCTGTACCCTTTGCTGATACATTGCAGAAGAATACAATATCAAATGAAAGTCCTGTCGCACCGATACGGATTGGCAGACGTCCGATTTCGATTCTACCTGATTCAAAACGGGTTGCACCGTTGCTGTTGGTTAATTCATAACCGGATTCTGCAAGTGTCAGTTCTAACTGACTCGCAATCTTAATCTTTTCTGATATTGATAATGTAAATTCATCAACATCAACACCTCTCCAGCCGACATTTGCCTTTGCGATACAGGTTATGTCCGGAATTTCAACTTCAACAGAACCGGAAACCTTCAGATTATCTGTAATTTCCTTTTCTGCAATTGTAAATTCCAGTGTTCCCGGTATCTCTGTACTTCCGCCTGCATTGATAGAAAGCGGATACAAGCCGGAATCATCTGCTGTAATTGAACCATTGCTGTTATATTCGCAGGTTACGCCTTCTGCTGCCACAAAACTGTCAACTGACGGCAAACCAAGCTCTGCAAGGTCTAATTTTGAATAAATCTCTGCCAGTTCAGGAACTGTGCAGACTAATTTTACCGAATCGCCGGACTGGCTGATTTGTGCGACTTTTAACATTAAACCGGTTGCATATTCAGTACTCTCCGGTAAACGGATGACATCATCGACTTTGATGCCGTCTGTTGTCTTCTTGTTTGGCAGTGTTACTTCGTAAACATCACCATTTTTTACAACGGAATAATCCGCTGCCTGATCTGCTGCCACATTTACAACAGAATCCAGAATTTCTGAATGGTCATAAGTCTGGTCTTTGCTCAGCTTAATGGAATCATTCAAATCATCAATTGCATAGAAAATACTCTTTACATCCGCCCCGGTAATGGTTTTCTGCGGATAGAATGTGTTATCTGTTAAGTATAAGAAGTTATTTACAAGTGCAATTTTAATTTCATCTTTATACTTCACCTGATTTGCATCAGACCAGTCATCCATTGCAATTGTATTCTCGCCGTTAAAGCCCATTGCATGAACCGCCGTGTAAGCTGCAAATTCTCTTGTACACGGTTCATCCGGGTAAAACAGAGGAATATCCTGCTCTAAATCTTCAACATCAGGAACCGGTAAAAATCCGTATGCATTCGCTGTTTCTACTGCTGTTCCTGTTGCTGAGTTTAAGCTGTCTAAATAGTAATAATCAATCTGATCTGCTGACATCAGCGGAGCATTTAATTTATCCAGAAGAAGTGTAACCCATTCACCTCTTGTATAGGTCTTGCTTTCATCAAATACAGTATTTGTGTCCTCATTAACTGCATTAAAACGAATCTGTGCATTTAATTCCAGTTCATTGCCATCAACTGTAATCGTCCGGTTAAGATTCATCGTGGATTCTGCAACGGTGTCTGCTTTGGCGTTTACCGCTGATAAATCCAGCATTGAGAATACCATGAAAAAGCAGAAGAAAACAGATAATACTTTTCTGAGCTTTTTATTCTTTACAGCACCAGCTGCCAGGACAGAACCGCTCAGTATAAATAACACCATAAATAATACATACATATGGCTGTCAAATGTATTAGCTGCTGTACCGTTATCCTGTGTCACATCTACATTTTCAACTGTTTCCGTATTCTCAGCCGGCTGGGAATTGTCCGGAGCCGGAGTCACTGTTACAACATTTGACTTCTTAATCTGACCGGTTAATTTCACCGTATCACCGCGTGCAACAGATTCAAATGTATCTTCATTTTTCGAACCATTTGCCAGTTCATATTTTTCCGGAATATCGTATTGAATATGAACATTTTTCAAAACATTTGTTCCATTATTTGTTACTGTAACTGTTGTTGTAATGGTTTCGTCTGCTTCATAGCTGGTTTTATCCGTCACTAAATTCGCAACAACACCCTGCTGGTTCTGGCTGACCGCAAAGACAGGCATTGCAAAAAAAGAAACCAGGAATACAGACAATAACAAAAGCCGTAATGCTTTCGTCTCTTTTAGTACCTTTTTCATCTTTCCTCCTAATAGTTTATCAATTTTATTACTATTTTATAGTATCATAATAAATTATTAATATCAATTTAATATCTGTACAAAATTTTATACATTGTGAAAAGTAAGCTTTTTTAACAGTTCAACAATCATCAGCAGCGTTAGAATATATACACTCATAACAGAATTTATTAACAATGTGTTAGTATGGCTACTTCAAGTATTACTCATAATTTTGTCGTATCCAATCCAAATAGCGTAAAGCGTTTTGTCGCAGCAATTGACGAAGCTGACCGTGACCGCACACCAAAGCAGACACTTCCCGGACGTCAGTTAACGAACCCACAGGAAATCTTAGCTTTAATGTCAAAAAGGAAGAAAAAACATGTCTGATAAATATTTTACCGTTAATATTCGGGCATATTGGGATAAAGACGAACCGACATATATCGGAGAGGAAAGTCTTTACGACTTACTCTCCGATTTTTCTTGTCCCAAAAATCCCGATGTGGAATACTTTTTATTACATAATGCGATTGAGTTTACCAAAAAAGATCAATCTATCACTTATCTGGTATTTGATGCTGAAGATGCTTCACTGGTTGGTTATTTTTCACTTACAGTAAAACCAATCTCTGTCCGTGCTTCAAATATCAGCAAGACAATGGCAAAAAAACTGTCCCGTGTCAGTATTTTGGATGAAGAAACACAATCCTATACTACCGCAGCTTACCTGATCGCCCAGTTGGGAAAGAACTATTCTCTTCCAAAGGAAAAACGAATTCCTGGAAATATTCTACTGGGATTTGCACTGGAAACCATATCCAGTCTCAAATATTCCGTAGGTGGCGTTATGGAGTTTCTTGAATGCGAAGATAATGAATTTCTTCTGAGCTTTTATACGCAGAATCATTTCAAGCCATTTGATACGCGTATTACCGCTTCTCAGAATAATGAGCCACACACTCTGCATCAGCTTTTAAAATTTATTTGATTTAAAAATACATGAAAAAAGCGACAGTCTGATTTACATTTTGTATTTCAGGAAACTGCCGCTTCTTTTTCTTCCTTATTCTGTTTTTCTTCCTCCAACTCCCGGAGGACTTCTTCGCCGTACTTATCAATCATCCGTACCAGAAAATCAATGCACCGCTCAAATTCAATATTCTGTTGCATAAGCTCCTCCCGTTATTGTTTTGATCTGAGCTTATTTTACAGAACCTGCCGGAAAACCACATTGAATAGAAATTGATTGTAAATTGACACAATCACTTTAAAAATATCCGTATTTTCTTGAATCGAATGTATGTTCGTGTTATGATAGATATACTTAATCTTAACTACGAAAGGGTTAAATGTATTTTTAAATTCTACCTTGCAAGAGTAAATTCTATACCTGTAGAATTTACTTCTGCATGGATTTTTCCTTCTTCTTTTTATAAAATACTACTGCAGATGATCCCCTGCCTGTGCAGAAGGAGGATAAAATGAATACAGGAAGACCAAAAGGCAACCAAAAACATCTTGACTTATCTGCACGTATTATAATCGAACAGCATTTAAATAACGGTGATTCATTTAGAAGTATTGCAATAGAATTAAGCAAGGATCCAAGTACCATATCCAAAGAAATCAGACGTCATTCCATTATCAGGGAAAGAAGCGCAGATGCATTTGCCCCTATTCCCTGTGCAAACAATTATGATAGTTCAAAGCCGCGGACAAATATATGCAATGTCATGCATATGTGCGGTGATAATGAATGCCGGCGCAAATGTGTCCTCTGCAGAAAATTCAGATGCAGCGATGTCTGTAAATTTTATAAACCAAGAGAATGTGAAAAATTAAATAAACCTCCTTATGTGTGCAATGGATGCAGCAAGAGAACGAATTGCATGATGGACAAAAAGATCTATTCTTCAAAATACGCCCAGGACTCCTATGAAGCCCTTAGGACTACCAGCAGAGAAGGGATCAACCAGACACCGGAAAGTATACAGAAACTGGACAACCTGTTGTCACCGCTTCTCAAAAAAGGACAGTCCATTGCCCACATCTACGCATCTCATGCTGATGAGATCGCCTGTTCCAGAAGAACCATATACTCTTATATAGACCGTGGCGTTTTTCAAGCCAGAAACATAGATCTGCGCCGTAAAGTGGTATACAAGCAGAGAAAAAGAAAAACCACTACCAGCCTTAAAGACAGAAGTTTTCGAAAAGGCCGGGGCTATAAAGAATTCCTGGAATATATCGCAGCGAACAAATCTGTTTATGTAGTCGAAATGGATACTGTTGAAGGAGCAAAAGGTACCAGTCCCTGCTTTCTGACTATGTTCTTTCGAAACTGTAGCCTTATGCTTATGTTTCTTTTAGAAGAACAGACCCAGAAAGAAGTAACTAGGATTTTTGATCATTTAACAGAGTTACTTGGAATTGAACTGTTTCAGAAACTTTTCGAAGTAATACTTACAGACAACGGGCATGAATTTCAGGACCGGCAGAGTCTGGAATATAGCAAAAATGATGAAGTACGCACACGCATTTATTATTGTGATCCCAACCGTTCTGATCAAAAAGGTGCTCTTGAAAAGAATCATGAATATATAAGGTATGTCCTGCCAAAAGGAACAAGCTTTGAAAAAATGACAGACAAAACAACGCTGCTGTTATTAAATCATATCAATAGCGAAAAACGGGACAGCCTCAATGGACACAGTCCATATGAAGTATCCCGTCTCCTGCTGGATAACAGACTTCATAAAGCATTAGGATTAGCAGAGATACCAGCCGATGAAGTCACATTGATACCAGCATTAATAAAATAATAATAACAATACAGGCACAGGCAAGTTTCATTGCATAGAATTTAGTCTTTCCAACAGACATGTGGAATTTAGTCCTGCACACTATTTCCAGATGTCCTTTTATCATGCAAAAAACTATGCTGTTTATGCCGTATAAAAGCATTATATACTAAAAAAATCAAGTTGTATATCTCCGAAAATAGAATTAAATCCCGCATAAAATCAAGGTATATTAGAATGTAGAATTTACTTTTTCATTCAAGCCTTGGCAATTGCCGAAATTATTTCATTACTCAGCCGTGTCTCATCCAGTGCCTGCTTTAATTGATTCTGGATCGTAGTTTCTTTTTCCATGATATCATCAATATGCCGAAAACCCACCAGTGCGAAAAAATGTTTCTCATCCTCGTATATTTTGACTGCCTGTGCCTCAAAAAATTCATGCTGATTCGGATTCGGTTTGCTTCTGTAATGATAGGTAATGCGCTCCTTCCTGGAAAGCTGTTCCTTCAGATGCCCCGTCGAAATCCACTCCTTAAATTCCTGTCTTTCTTTCCCATACAGATACTGGACCGCATATTGGTCAGCAGCATAATTGAAATTATCACACTGTTTCAGATTCATTTTTTTTGCATTGGTTCCGTCGTTTATATGCAGAATCTCAAAGAAACCGATATTTAATTCGACATAATAGACAGCAGTAAAGTCTGAACATATTTTGTCCAAAAGCCGTCGTTCTGCCATCTGTTCTTCCAGCATACGTTTCAGTTTTCTGTTCCTCATATGTACCATTACAGTCAGGATAAGAAGCAGAGCGATCAGCACGGCTATAAAAGCCAACGCAGCCACAGACTGCAGTTGCTTCGGAAATATATATTTCATTTCTGTCATAACAAAATCCTCTCTCTATGTTTCCTGTCCGCTTTTCCCATGCATCTGGAAGGCTCCTGATTGCTGCGGCTATCTCATAATCATTCATGACAGGCATTTAACCTTCTCAACTCTTCGC
>ENA-OPWD01002705-OPWD01002705.1-human-gut-metagenome-genome-assembly--contig:-NODE-2705-length-10069-cov-3.338127_pt1 | contig 10069 bp, 7 predicted proteins | sample MGYA00241502_ERZ501996 | MGnify/ENA primary metagenome ERZ501996 (study PRJEB25962, sample SAMEA2042011) | human gut metagenome | biome: human gut; feature: human-associated habitat; material: faeces... | reverse complement strand
CGCAAGAGTTTCGGATAAAACAGCATTTTTCTTGCTTGGCGAGGCAGTGGAATTTGACGATACACAAAAGATTTTCTCAAAACCAAAAGATAAAAGAACCGAAGATTACATAACAGGGAGGTTTGGATAATGAGAGATGAATTTGAAAGACAGTTGGCACTTCTCAATGAAGAACTTACTACAATGGGCGGACTTATTGAAAGTGCAATCGCAAATGCGGTAAAGGCACTTGACGGTGACGAACATTCGATAAATAAAGCGTATGACTATGAAAAGTCGATAGATAATAAAGAACGTGAGATTGAAAGTCTTTCTTTGAAATTGCTTTTGACTCAACAGCCTGTTGCAAGTGATTTAAGACTTATTTCAGCCGCACTTAAAATGATAACCGATATCGAGCGTGTTGGCGATCAGTCAGCAGATATTGCAGATCTGAATATCCGGCTCATAAAGAAAAAGCAGAAATGGGATCTTAGCGACATCAGTGAAATGGCAAGAGCCGCCACACAAATGGTGAACGACGCTATCGACGCCTATGTGAACGACGACGAGAACCTCGCCCGAAAGGTCATAAGCTCTGACGATAAAATAGACGAGCTTTTTGTAAAGACCAAGGATAAGATAATCGACGAGATAGCAGCCGATAAAGCAAACGGCGAAAAAGCTATAGATACCCTCATGGTGGCAAAATACTTCGAGCGTATCGGTGACCATGCGGTAAATATCGCAGAATGGGTGGTATTCTCCGTAACAGGCGTCCATAAAACAGAAAGAATCATGTAAAATATCATTATAAAAGGCGGAATACCGCCTTTTTGCTATTCTTGTACGATTTTACTCAGATTTTACTCAGCCTGATTTGTTATTTTACAATTATGTTGTATAATGTTCATTGTAAACATTGTAACAATAGTGTAAAATTATTATCAGGGAGTGTCAGTATGACGATTTTTAATGTTCTGACCCTTATAGGCGGTCTTGCAATGTTCCTTTACGGAATGAATGTAATGGGTAACGGGCTGGAAAAACTCGCAGGAGGAAAGCTTGAAAAAATATTTGAAAGGCTCACCTCAAACCCTATCAAGGCAATGTTGCTTGGACTTTCTGTAACAGCGGTCATTCAGTCCTCCTCAGCCACTACAGTAATGCTGGTGGGCTTTGTAAACGCAGGCATCATGAAGCTCCATTCCGCCATAGGCGTTATAATGGGCGCAAATATCGGTACTACCGTAACAGCGTGGATATTGTCTTTGTCAGGACTTAACGGCGACAGCTTTCTTATAAAAATGCTCAAGCCGTCCTCGTTCTCGCCTATCCTTGCGATAATAGGCGTTGCAATGCTGACATTCTCAAAAAACGATAAGAAAAAGGATATCGCATCTATACTCGTAGGCTTTGCAGTGCTCATGTTCGGAATGGACTCAATGAGCGGTGCAGTCGCACCTCTTAAAGACGTTCCTGAGTTCGCAGAAGTGCTTCTCTGGTTCAAAAACCCTATTCTGGGCGTTCTTGCAGGCGCACTTCTTACCGCTATCATTCAGTCGTCCTCAGCGTCAGTGGGAATCTTGCAGGCTCTCTCAGCCACAGGTGCAATAACCTTCGGCTCAGCGCTTCCTATAATTTTAGGACAGAATATAGGTACTTGCGTAACAGCACTGCTTTCATCAATAGGCACAAGCAAGAACGCAAAGCGTGTTGCAGTTGTCCACCTCTATTTTAATATAATAGGAACAGTGCTTTTCCTTACAGTTTTCTATCTGTTCAATGCCTTTATCGGCTTCTCGTTCGTTGACGGAGTTGTGGGCGCAAAGGAGATAGCTATTGTGCATACTATATTCAACCTGTCAACATCTATCGTGCTTCTGCCATTTATCAAAGTCCTTGAAAAGCTTGCCTACCTCACTGTCAAAGACAAAGAGGGGGAGGGAAATAAGGACAATATCGAAGAGCAGTTCAAGCTTCTTGACGAAAGATTTCTCCAGTCACCATCTTTTGCAGTTGAAAAGTGCAGAGAGCTTACAAACCGCATGGGTGAGATAGCAAAAGAAAGCATAGACATGGCAATGAGCATCTGCGTCGATAAGTACGATAAGGAAAAGGCAGAGCAGATAGCCGCAAATGAAGCAGCCGTCGATCTCTATGAGGATAGACTCGGCACATATCTTGTAAAGCTTTCGAGCCGAGATCTTTCTGCAAAGGATTCTCAGTCAGTTTCAACTATACTTCATGTTATAGGCGACTTTGAGCGTATCTCCGACCACGCCATGAATATGGTGTCCGTTGCCGAGGAAAAACAGCAGAAGGATTTGAATTTCACATCCCAGGCAACAGCCGAAGTAAAAGTCATGTGCAGTGCCGTAAGAGATGTTTTGGATATCGCCATGGAAGCCTTTGAAAAGCACGATCTGGAGCTTGCCACAAGAGTTGAGCCGCTTGAGGAAGTGGTGGATAAGATAAGAACAAAGCTTAAAAACCGCCATGTAAAAAGGCTTCAAACAGGCGAGTGTACCATAGAAATGGGCTTTGTGTTCTCCGATCTGCTCACAAATTTGGAAAGGGTTTCAGACCATTGCTCAAATATAGCGGTCTGCCTTATACAGGAAAACGACGAAAGCTTTGACGTCCACGAGTATGTTCAGATGCTTAAAAATTCAGGCGAGGGCTTTGACGGACAGGTCAAACGCTACAGCGAGAAATACGCTCTGCCTGCTAAAGAGTTTTAACGAAAAGGGGTAAGATCTATGGCACTTATATATTGTGTAGAAGACGATGACGGAATAAGAGAGCTTATATCCTGCGCGCTTAAATCAGGCGGATATGAGGTGAAAGCATTTCCAAAAGCAAAACCGTTTTATGAAGAGATAAGAAACAAAGAGCCTTCGCTGGTGCTTCTTGACATAATGCTTCCTGACGAGGACGGATATTCCATACTTTCAAAGCTCAAAAAGGACAGCCACACTCAGGACGTCCCTGTTATAATGCTCACCGCAAAATCAAGCGAGCTTGATAAGGTGTCAGGTCTTGAAATGGGCGCAGACGACTATATAACAAAGCCGTTCGGCGTAATGGAACTGCTTTCAAGAATAAAAGCCGTTTTAAGACGTGCAGGCAAGCAGAATGCCGAAGCCGATGTCATAGAAGAACAGGGCGTATCCCTTGACGCTTCAAGACGTATCTGTACATATAATGGTCAGGAGGTCGTTTTGACCTATAAGGAATTTGAGCTTTTGATGTATCTTATGCGCCATAAGTCCATAGCCGTGAGCCGTGATAAGCTTATGGAAATGGTCTGGGGCTATGAGTTTGCAGGGGAAACAAGAACTGTTGATATGCACATAAAAACCCTCAGACAAAAGCTTGAAGCCGCAGGCTGTACGGATCTTATCAAAACAGTCCGTGGCATAGGCTACAAAATATAAAAATTTTCAGATAAGGAGGAACAGCATATGCAGAAAAAACTCTATAAAGTTATGACGATACTTGTTTCATGTACAGTGCTGTTTTTCCTTTTAGTAGCAGGCTCTCTTGGATATTCTACCTATCAGCGTTTCACTAAAAATGAGCTTAAATCCGCTGCAAAGCTCGTTGCCGCAGGAAACAATAAACCCTCAGAAATGGCTGATATTTTGGAAAGATCAGTAGAATATGATGTCCGTGTCACCTTTATCGACGCACAGGGCAATGTAAAATATGACTCTGAAGCAGATCCCGCCAAAATGGAAAACCACTCCGACCGTGAAGAGTTCAAAGAGGCTATGGCAAATGACGAGGGCGAATTCACAAGATTTTCCAAAACCCTTGGATATACTACATATTATTATGCCATAAAATATGACGGCGGCGTGCTGAGATTTTCTACAGATAAGGAAAACCTTGCAGGGGTGTTCCTTGCAGTGATACCAATGCTGGTGGTGTTCGCAGGAGGAATAATCTTTATCACCACCATAATCTCCATAAAGCTTTCAGAAAGCATGATAAAGCCGATAAATTCCCTTGTAAAACAGCTTGACCTGAGGAACGAGAATATCGGTCAGTTTGAAACGCCTTATGAAGAACTTGAACCTATCATAAAAAATGCAGACGTTCTTATGGGACGAATACATAAGAACATGAATAAAATAAAGGCAGAGAGAGAAAAAATATCACTTATCACTGAAAATATGGTTGAGGGCATGATACTTCTTGACGAGGACATGACAGTGCTTTCGGTAAATAAGAGCGCCTTGAAAATTCTCGGCAACAGCTTTGACCCTACGGAGCATACCAAGATAGACCATATGACAAACGATCAGCAGATAATAGGTCTGCTTGAAGAAGCCAAGGAAAGCGGTGCAGCAAAAGGTATCATCACAGAAAAAAGCCGTTTTTACCGTACCTTTGCAAATAAGGTCTACAGCGAAAATACCCTTGATTTTGGTATCATAATCTTCTTTGTTGACGTAACAGAGGAGATACAAAGCGAGCAGATACGCCGTGACTTCTCAGCCAACGTATCTCACGAGCTTAAAACTCCGCTTACCACCATAAAAGGCTTTGGCGAGCTTCTTGAAAACGGCATTTTCACCAAGGAAGAGGACGTGAAGAAATACGGCGGTATGATATATCGTGAAAGCGAAAGACTTTTGTATCTTATAAACGATATTATCAGGCTTTCCCAGATAGAGGAGCAGGAACACGTTTTGTCTGATAAAATAGACCTGCTGAAAACCGCCCATGACGTAGAGGAGATACTCCGTCACAAGGCAGATAATAGAGAGGTCACAATGACCATTGAGGGCGAACCTGTTCAGATATACGGCAATCAGAGCTATATCACAGAACTGTTTTTAAATCTCATGGACAACGCCATAAAGTATAATCATGAGGGCGGAAGCCTGAAAGTAACGGTCGGCATAGAGGACGGCAAAGCTTTCGCAGTGTTCAGCGACACAGGCATAGGCATATCCGACGAACATCAAAGCCGAATCTTTGAACGCTTTTACCGAGTTGATAAAAGCCGTTCCAAGAAGATAGGCGGCACAGGCTTAGGGCTTTCTATAGTAAAGCACATAGTCGCATATCACAGCGGTGAGATATCCCTTGAAAGCGAGCTTGAAAAGGGAACTACCATAACAGTGAAACTGCCTTTCAACGAGCCTGAAACACAGCAGGCTGAGGAAACAGCGGTAACAGAATAATAACCACGCCGTTCTGACGAGAAGTCGGAACGGCGTTTTTGTGCAGGTACATGGTATACAAATTATTTAGGGGAAGGGTGATAAAGAAAGGACAAAAAAATCATCGCCGCAGGCGATACCATAATTCCTCATTCCTCACTCCTCATTCCTCATTTACCTCCCCCTGTTGCATTTTCTCCCCAAGTGTGCTATAATGACCTCAACAGACTTTATCTTATGGAGGTAACAAAATGTCAGAAGAAAACAAAAACGTTCAGGAAACCAAGGACGATAAAAAGGAAGGCAACGTCCTTGCAGGCTTCGTTCTCTACACAGACGCTAACATGGATTGGCTCAGATTTAAAAAGTTTCTGAAAGACGATTGGAACATCGTTCCGCAGGACGATGTAAAAGACAACGCTATGGTATTCAAGGTTGGCGATATGGTGGTCGCCTGCTCACTTATGCCTAACCCAGTTCCTAACAAGGAAGCTGAAAATGCGGCAAAGTATAACATTCTCTGGAAAGAGGGCGCAAACGAGGTCGCTAAGCATCAGGCGCACGTTATGCTCGCTGTAATGAATAAAACAAGCGCTGTTGAGCAGGCTATCCTCTTTGCAAAGGTGGCAAGCTCTCTGCTCAAGCTCGATAACGCTATCGGTATCTATAAAGACCCGACAGTTTATGAGAAGAATTTCTATGTGAACTTTGCCGAAACTATCAAAGACGGCGAGTATCCAATGCCTATTCTTATTTATACCGGTATGTATCTTGCTAAAACAGGTCTTTGCGCTTTCACATCAGGCATGAGATTTTTCGGATATGAGGAAATGGAGATAGTTGACTCTCCAAAACAGCCTAACGATCTGCTTGGATTTTTGCTTTCTATCTCCGAGTATGTGCTTTCTGAGGGCGTTGAGCTTAAAGACGGCGAAACTATCGGCTTCTCTGAGGAGCAAAAGCTCCCTATCACCCTGTCAGACGGCGTGAGCGTTCCAGGCAAGACACTGAAGATAAAGTATTAAACAGCGTAACTGCGTGACTTTCTGTAGGGGCGACCTCTGGTCGCCCTTTTTTGTTTGCTTGATAACTCATTTATATGCCATTCAAAGCCGTACAATTTGTGCGGCTTTTTTTGTGCATAACCGAAAAACTTTCCCCTGACCCCCATTTTAATTGACTTTTATGGTGTGCAGTGATATACTTAAATGTGTATCGCCTTTTGTCGGAACAAGCCGACAATGGCTGTTTTATCAATTTTTGTTAGGAGTTTTGTTGTGGTATTTGCGGATCTTTTTTTCTTGTATTTCTTCCTGCCTGTGTGCCTGATATGCTATTTTATCACACGCAGTACAGCCATAAGAAATGCAGTGCTGGTGGTATTTTCACTTATCTTTTACGCATGGGGCGAGCCTGTCTGGGTGAGTATCCTCATAGTTTCCTCCCTTGTGGACTACATAAATGGTCGGGTGATAGAAAAACACCCCGAGGGCTGGCAGGCAAAAGCGGCACTTGCATGGTCGCTTGTCTTTAATCTCGGAGTGCTGTTCGGTTTCAAGTATACGGCTTTCTTTGTGGAAAATCTAAACAATTGGTTTGGCTTGGGGATACCTGTGCCTAATATCGTCCTGCCTATCGGTATCTCTTTCTATACGTTCCAGACTATTTCCTATACCGTCGATTGCTATTGGGGCAAGGTCAAACCCCAGAGAAATTTCGGTAGATTTCTTTTGTATGTATCAATGTTCCCACAGCTCGTTGCAGGACCTATCGTAAGATATTCCGTTATCGGCGAGGAGATAAACGAAAGAAAGACCACCGCAAAGGATATTTCCGACGGCTTTTCAAGGATAATCCTCGGACTTGGCAAAAAGGTCATAATCGCAAATAATCTCAGCACCATTGTAACAGCCCTTTTCGGCTCTGCTTCAAACGGCTATGAAAATATAAAGACCCTCTCTGTGGCAGGCACATGGCTTGGCGCAATTCTTGTGGGTCTGTGGTATTATTTTGACTTCTCAGGCTATTCAGATATCGCTATCGGTCTTGGCAGGATATTCGGCTTCCACTTTGATGAGAACTTTAAATATCCTTTTATCTGCAAAACTATCTCAGAGTTCTGGCAGAGGTGGCATATCTCCCTTAGCTCATTTTTCAGAGATTATGTGCTTTATCTCCCTATCTTCGGCAAAAGAAGAAAATACGGAGGACTTTTCCTTGTATGGTTCTGCACAGGACTTTGGCACGGCGCAAGCTGGAACTTTGTTTTCTGGGGACTTTACTATGGAATGTTCATATTCTTTGAAATGCTCATAGGCAAAAAGCGCATGAAGAAAATGCCCGTACCCCTTGCACATATCTATACAAAGCTTGTTATTTTCATAGGCTTCGGAATATTCTATTTTGAGAACCTCGGCTCTCTGGGTACGTTCTTCAAGGCCCTTGTTGGAGCAAATGGAAACAAGCTGACCGACACAGTTACACAGCACCTTTTCATGAACAATATCTGGCTTTTTGCAGCGGCAGTGCTTTTCACAATGCCTGTTATACCAAAGATCAAAGAAAAGGCGCTCTCTGCAAAGGGTACAGCCTATTTTATGCAGTCAGCAGGTATCCTATGCAATGCGGCGATACTTGTTCTCTCAAGCGTTCTGCTTGTGAACACAACAAACAATCCGTTCTTGTATTTCAGATTTTAGGCAGGTGAAAGAGTATGGCAAATAATAAAGATTTTGAAAAGGACTTCAAACTGCCTGATACAAAGGCTCTTTCAGAAGCCTATACAGAGTATCTTGACAGCGTTACTTTCGGTGGAAAGCCTATAGGCGAGGAAAAGAAAAAGCCTGAAGCTGTCAGCATGGCAAAAGTTGACGAAACGGAGAAAAGCTCCACTGTCCATGACGAGATAGTGGAAAAGATAGTCAGAAAAAACAAGGCTCTCAGCCACAGCATTTGGACGGACGAGCCTGTTTTGAAGCCAAAGAAAAGCGTATGGCTAAATACTGATGATGACAATGAAGAAGCATTGAAAAAAGTTGAGAAAAAAGCTGAAAAAGTTGAAAATTCTCAGTCTGTACAAAAAGCTCAGGAGAAAAATGCTGAGGAAAAGGCTTCTGATAATGAGGTCATTATCCCATTTTCCAAAGAGAAAAATCACATAAACGGCACTAAAAAAGAGATCTCTGTGGCAGTTTCAGCAGACGGAACTGTGAAAAAGCTGCCGAATAAGAAGAATTTCGTGCTGAAGATACCTGACAGCTACTATAGGGAATATGACGCAGCGGCACAGGATAAAGGCCCTGTTATCGCAGGAAAAAGGGTCGAGATAATCGACAAGAGAAGCCCTGAGAAAAAGCCTGAGAACGCTCAGAAGCCCAGCAGGGTAGAGGCGACTATAAATGTTAGAGTGCCTGTTCAGAAAGAGCAGGAGCCTGTCAGGAAAGCTGAAAAAAAGGCTGAGCCTAAATCTGAGCCGAAACCTGATCCTGTGGAAAAAGAAGAAAGCGACGCTAAGGCAGAGGAAGCTTACAGAAAAGGCATCGAAAAGGCAAAAAAACGTCGTGAGGAACGTGAAAAGGCTAAGAAAAACAATATTCATGAGCTGGAGTTTAATGTTATAAATTCTGTTGTTTGCCTGCTTATTGTTTTCGGCGTGTTTGCGGCACTGCTTGTGATGAAGCGTGAAAGCGGTTTTATACAGTCAGAAAACAGAAACCTTGCGACTTTTCCGAAATTTTCGCTGTCATCATATTTTGACGGTGACTTCACAAGCGGAATAACCGAATATTTTACCGACACTGTTCCAAACAGAGAAAAGCTTAAATCTTTCTGCTCTGATTTCACGAATATGCTTGGAATAAAGCTCAACGATACTGTTATAACTGGCGATTTCAAAACGGTGGAAAAAGAAGAGCTGGATCAGGATAAGATCGCAAAAACAACTACTGTGACGGCTTTTACAGGTTCGAGGACCACCACCACTGCGGATACAAAGACCACCGACACAAGCACAACTACGAAAAAATCAACGGAAAGCGAAAAGGTAGTTGACGTGCCTGACAATCTTGACGACGGTCAGTGGGAGGGTGACGTTATAGTATCCGGCAAGGGCGAAAACGTCCGTGCAGTGGGTGCATACTATGGCACGTTCGAGAACGGCGACAAGTATGCGAACACCATAAACAAATGGAAGGCTGACCTTGGGGACAGCGTGAACGTATACAATATGTCTATCCCGACTTCGGCGGCTTATTATATGCCGAACAATCTCAAGGACGCTGTATCAGATCAGAAAGACAATATCGACAACATTGCTGCAGGTCTTAACGGAATAATCAACACTGATGTTTATGACTCTCTGGCTGAGCATACAAAGGAATATATCTACTCAAGAACGGATCATCACTGGCAGCCTTTGGGAGCATATTATGCGGCGCAGGTTTTTGCCGATCAGTCGGGAATAGATTTTCCAGACCTTGATACCTACGATAAATGGGAGATAGACGGCTTTGTGGGAACGATGTATGCTTACAGCAATTACAACAGCGAGTTGAAAAAATATCCTGACAAGTTCATTTACTATAAGCCTGACAATAATGATGATCTGACGGTAAAGTATTATGATACGGAGTTTAAAAACCCTGTGGAGTCTACGCTGTTTTTTGACTATGCAGAGGGCGTGAACTGCTATTCTGCGATACTCAACGTGGATCAGGAGATAGCTGAGATAGACACGGGCGTGGACAATGGCAGAGTGCTTGTGGTGTTCAAAGACAGCTTTGGAAATGCTCTGATACCATTTTTCACCCATGGCTTCTCAAAAATCTATGTTTGTGATTTCAGATATTTTGATATAAACGCTATTGATTTTTGTAAAGAAATGATGTAAGTTATGACACGTACAGAGCAAAAAG
>ENA-OPWD01002697-OPWD01002697.1-human-gut-metagenome-genome-assembly--contig:-NODE-2697-length-10094-cov-1.586911_pt1 | contig 10094 bp, 9 predicted proteins | sample MGYA00241502_ERZ501996 | MGnify/ENA primary metagenome ERZ501996 (study PRJEB25962, sample SAMEA2042011) | human gut metagenome | biome: human gut; feature: human-associated habitat; material: faeces... | reverse complement strand
TTGCGAGGGCGTTGGCGGGAAATCCGTCCCTGATCCTGGCAGATGAGCCTACAGGTGCCCTGGATTCAAAAACCAGCCGTGAGGTTTTGAATTTTTTGAAACAGTTAAACAAAGAGGGAAATACCATTGTGATGATTACCCATGATCTGAATGTGGCAAAACATGCGGGTCGTGTGGTAAGAATTGTGGACGGTGAGATCTATGAAAACTGATTCCAGAGCGGTTGTAGTAGGAAAATGAGGTTATAAAAAACTGATTCTGGGAGGATGCAGCAGAAAATGAGGTTATAAAAACTGCATTTCGGGGCATTTTTGCGGGTCTGAGAGATGCATTTCGTTGTCTGAGACAGGTTTTTGACTATTTCGCGGGTCCGAGAGACATTTTTCGGCATCTGGGACCTGTTTTACCATTTTACATTGGTGTTATGTCGACCATTCTGCTGTTTTGCGGGTCTGGGAGATACATTTTGCCATCTGAGACCCGTTCTTGACTATTTCGCGGGTCTGAGAGCTGCTTTTTTGCGTCTGAGACCCGTTCTACTCTTTTATACTGTTGTTATGTCAACTATTCTGTCATTTTGCGGGTCTGAGAGCACGTTTTTGCGTGCATAGACCCGAATCCACGGTTTGTAACATAATGTTCGCGGAGACAAAAGTGAGCATGAAGCAAAGACGGATGCGCATGCTTACGTGCAGCGGACGGATATGTTCCATGCGAACGCGCTTGCATGGAATTGCCGCAATAAGCATATTGCGCCCTGCTTTGATAAGTAATATTATTAGAAATCCCCAAGTGTGTTTGTAATAATATTACACATCACCCAGAAGAGGTCTAGGCTTATTGCGATAATTCCTTTTGCCGGGGTATCGTTGATGTATGATATAATGAATCCTATCGGATTCATATTAGAAGTTCCTGCGGAACTTCGGATGCGCAGAAAGCAGCGCAAAAAGATGATATAATATTTAGTTTAGAAAAGAGTCAGATATGATAGAAGTAACATTGAATCAGCCGGAATTTGAGTACGATATCCATTCACTCATCAAGGCATTTTATCCGTCGGAATATGTCGGAGTATCCGCGGAAAAGAAGGAGTATGACGAGCCGGTGACATCCCGCATGCATGTGGAGTACACGGACGATGCGATAACGCTGCGCTGGCAGCAGGGAGAGATGGCGCCTGCGGTGGAGCGTACCTTTGCAGTCGATCCTTTAGACCGTCCGGAGACGAAGAACCGGCTGAAACAGAATCTGTATGCGCTTCTGTCGGATGCGACCGGTCAGTATCTGCCGTGGGGAACGCTCACGGGAATCCGGCCGACCAAGATTCCGATGAAGTTGCTCGAAGAGGGAAAAAGCCGGGACGAGATCTATACGTATATGAAGCAGACTTATTTTGCGTCGGATGAGAAGATCTGCCTTGCGACAGACATTGCAGAGAGGGAGCTCTCCCTGCTTTCCAAGATCGATTATGACAACGGGTACAGCCTGTATATCGGGATACCGTTCTGTCCGACGACCTGTCTGTATTGCTCGTTTACCTCCTATCCGATTGCATCGTGGGCGAAGCGTGTGGATTCCTACCTGGATGCGCTGGAGCGGGAGATTGAGTTTGCGGCGGTGAAGTTTGCGGGCAGACATTTAAATTCCATTTACATCGGTGGTGGTACACCGACGACGTTAGAACCTTATCAGCTGGACAGACTGATTCGGAAAATTAAATGCAGTTTTGATTTATCAGACTGCCTGGAATTCACGGTGGAAGCGGGAAGACCGGACAGCATTACAGAAGAGACTATTGAGAGCTATCTGGACACTGCCGGTGTACCGGATCCGGATCTGATGATCCGTACGAGCGGAGAGCAGCGCCTTTCCAATTTCCTGCTCTGGCAGCTGGCTTATTCGGAGTTTTATTTTACACCGGTTGCATGGCCGGATTTTAATAAAAAAGAGCTGATCAAGGCCATCGAGAAATATAATCAGAGGGACAGACGCTACGGCGGTGTCAAGGAGGAGTAGATCATGTTTAAGACAAGACTGATAAGCGGTATCATCCTTGTCATCATTGCCCTGGCAACTATTATTTCCGGCAGCTGGATCCTGTTTTTTACACTTCTGGCTGTTTCACTGATCGGAATGAGAGAGCTTTACAAGGTAATGAAGGTAAGTGATGAGCACGTTACCGTGTTGGAACTTGTGGGATATCTTGGAGCAGTGCTTTATTATATTGCCATGAGATTTGATTTTGGAAGTTATGGAACAATGGCGATCATCATCAGTATGATCCTGATCCTGTTTGTTTATGTATTCGGTTATCCGAAATACCGTGCGGAACAGGTGATGGCAGCATTTTTCGGAATGGTGTATGTTGCGGTGATGCTTTCCTTTATCTATCTTACCAGAAACCTTCCGGATGGAAAATTCCTGGTATGGCTGATATTTTTATGCTCCTGGGGTTGTGATACCTGTGCCTACTGTGTGGGAATGCTCATTGGCAAACATAAGATGGCTCCGGTTTTAAGCCCTAAGAAATCTATCGAGGGAGCAGTAGGCGGTGTTGTGGGAGCGGCGCTTCTTGGAGTGATCTATGCAGCGGCCACACAGGGAAAAATGGCAGAGTATGCCCTGATCTGTGCAGTTGGAGCGCTGATCTCCATGGTAGGTGATCTGGCAGCATCTGCCATCAAGAGAAATCAGAACATCAAGGACTATGGTAAGCTGATCCCGGGCCATGGAGGAATCCTGGACCGTTTTGACAGCGTGATCATCACAGCTCCTGTTATTTACTATCTTGCAAAAATCATTCTTGGAATTTAGGAGATATTGAAATGAAAAATATTGCAATCTTAGGTTCTACCGGCTCCATCGGAACCCAGACACTGGATGTGGCAAGAAAAAACGAAGACCTTCGTGTTGTTGCAGTCAGTGCGGGAAAAAGTGTGGAGAAACTGGAAGAGCAGATCCGGGAATTTCACCCGATTTTGGCAGCGGTCTGGGATGAAAAGGCAGCCCGGGACCTGAAAACACGTATTGCGGATACTGACACAAAGGTAGTCAGCGGAATGGAAGGGCTTCTGGAACTTGCGTCCATGCCGGAATCCGATATCCTGGTCACTGCGATCGTGGGAATGATCGGGATCCGTCCTACCATGGAGGGAATCCGTGCCGGAAAGGATATTGCCCTGGCCAATAAAGAGACTCTTGTCACGGCAGGTCATCTGATCATGCCAATGGCAAGAGAATATGGTGTATCCATCCTTCCGGTAGATAGTGAACACAGCGCCATTTTCCAGGCTATCCACGGAGAAGAAAACAAAGAGATCCATAAACTTCTGATCACGGCATCCGGCGGCCCGTTCCGCGGACGTACTACAGAAGAGCTTCGAAATGTCACGGTTGCAGATACTCTGAAACATCCAAACTGGGTAATGGGACGGAAGATCACCGTAGATTCCGCGACCCTGGTAAACAAGGGCCTGGAAGTTATGGAAGCCAGATGGCTGTTTGATATGGATCTGGATCATATCCAGGTGGTGGTGCAGCCGCAGAGTATCATTCATTCCATGGTGGAATTTAAAGACGGTGCGATCATGGCGCAGCTTGGAACTCCGGATATGAGACTTCCGATCCAGTACGCTCTGTACTATCCACACAGACGTTATCTGGATGGAGATCGTCTTGATTTCACGAAACTCCGTGAGATCACATTTGAGGTTCCGGATATGGAGACATTCCGCGGACTTCCTATGGCGATCCAGGCATCCCGGGAAGGCGGAAGCATGCCGACTGTCTTTAATGCGGCCAACGAGCTTGCGGTAAAGAAATTTCTGGAAGAAAAGATTGGCTTTCTGGATATTTATGAGATTATTGCACAGTCTATGGAAAGACATAAAAAAATCGAACATCCGGATCTGGATGAGATCCTTTCTGTAGAGCAGGATACTTACCAGTGGATCGAAAGCAGGTGGTAAATTGAGATTTGTGATTGCTGTGATTATTTTCAGCGTTGTGATACTGATCCATGAGCTGGGACATTTTCTCCTGGCAAAAAAGAACCACATTGAAGTGGTGGAATTTTCTCTTGGCATGGGCCCGAGGATCATAAGCACGGTAAAAGGTGGCACCCGCTATTCTGTGAAACTGCTTCCTCTTGGCGGCTCCTGTGCCATGGCGGGAGAAGATGCGGAAGATGACAGTCCGGGGACTTTTAATTCCGCTCCTGCGTGGGGCAGGATCGCGGTGGTTGCCGCTGGCCCGGTATTTAATTTTCTGCTGGCCTTTGTCCTGTCTGTGATCATTGTGGGCTGTATTGGCTATGATCCTGCAACTGTATTGCAGGTAACAGAAGGTTCCGCAGCAGAAAAGGCAGGCCTGAAAGAAGGCGATGTGATCACAGAGTACCAGGGATATCACATTGACCTGGGAAAAGATCTCTATGTGTATTCGTATCTCAATGAACTGAAAGAGGGAGAGACCATCCATCTGAAGGTAAAACGTGATGGAAAAGAACAGGAGATCTCTTATAAGCCGGATGTGAATGTACGGTATCTCCTTGGTTTCAACCGTTCTGATGTAAATTCCATGACAGTGGAATCTCTGATCAAGGGAATGCCACTGGAAGAAGCAGGTCTGGAAGCGGGCGATGTGATCACGAAGATCAACGGTGTGGAAGTCCCGGATGGAAATGCATATGAAAAATATATCGAGGAGCATCCACTGTCTGATGAACCTGTGACGATCACTTATGAACGAAATGGGCTGGAATATGAGGCGGAGATTACACCAAGAGAATACAGGACACCGGTTTCCGGTTTCGGATATAACACATACAGCGAAAAGACTTCCGGTTTCAATGTTCTGAAATACGGTGCGGTGGAAGTAAAATACATGATCCGCACTACGATCTTAAGTCTGAAAGAGCTTGTGACCGGTCATCTTGGAATGAAAGACTTAAGCGGCCCGGTTGGTGTTGTGGATGCCATCGGTGATACTTACGAACAGTCCAAGAGCGAAGGAACACTGATGATCTGGATGAACATGCTGAATATGGCAGTTCTGCTTTCGGCCAACCTGGGAGTGATGAACCTGCTTCCTCTTCCGGCACTGGATGGGGGAAGGCTGGTATTTCTGGTGGTAGAAGCAGTTCGGAGAAAACCGGTAAATCGCCAGGTAGAAGGCATGATCCATTTTGCGGGACTGATGCTTCTGATGGCGTTGATGGTTGTGGTTATGTATAATGATATTTTGAAGATTTTCTGATATCTGACAAAATAAGGCAAATATTTAGTGCTGTATGATCTATGAGAAGATGATACAGCACTTTTTCTGTGCAGATATTTATTATATAATGAAGATATCAGAGCAAAAGAGAAGGAGATATGGGAATTTGAAAAAGAATATTTTAATACTGGCGGCTTTGATAGCAGTTGTTCTGGCGGTACCTTTTCTGATCATAAAAGCGGATGAGGCAATCCAGATAAAAAATGCAGAATTTAAGGAAAAACAGAATAATGTATGTTATGAAAAAGCGGGAGAATGCATGGATGCAGGTGAATATGATGAAGCGATAGAATTACTTGAAAAACTTCCGGGAAATTATGAGGATGCAGAATATATTATCCGGTATGCAAAGTTTTGCAAAGCTGTTCAGAACGAAGAAGGAATTGAGGAGCTGCATAAACTCATATGGAATTTTCCGAAAGAGGATAAGTACAGTGGTAAATATGCAGAAGAAATGAAAAGGGTTAAAGAAGATACAGAAGTACAGTATGAAAAATATATGGCACAGAAAGAAAAAGAAGAAGAGGAAAAAATGAGGAAGAAAGATGAGCCATATAAAGGAATGAAAGAAAAATATATAAATATTACGCTTCTGGGAAGGGCGAAAGAGAAAAGAACAGAACATTACTGGCGGGATACACCGGGAAAAAGGACACAGGATATTCAGTACAGATATATGTGGTATAACAGCAACGGAACAAAAAAATTCATGGCAGTCTGCAGAAACGGACGGGTCAGCAGTGTAGTTGAGTTTGTTCCGTCCACAGCATCCAGAAAAAATAGTTACAGTGGAAATACCAGCAGGAATAATACCAGAAAAGATATGTATGATGTGCAGGACTACGATGATCCGGAAGATTTTTACTATGATCATGCAGATGAATTTGATGATATTCAGGATGCGGAAGATTACTGGGAGGAAGCACAGTAAGATATATGGCATTTTTTCGATTTTGTGCATATACTGGCAGAGAGTCAGTGTGTTTTCAGGCACAAAAAGGAGTCTCTGTTTATGAAAAATCATTCTTATCTTTCCATGCAGCAGGATACCCCGGATCAGGGACGGCTGCAGGTGACGGTGCAGGACGGAGCTAATAACCGCCCTGTGGAAAATGCCAGAGTGCGGATTTCTTATACGGGAGTACCGGATAATGTGATCGAGGAAGTCCGCACCGATTCTTCCGGAAAAACACCGATGCTGGATCTGGCAGCTCCTCCTCTGGAATACAGCATGAAGCCGGTGGAAGAGCAGCCTTATGCGGAATATACCGTTCAGATCAGTGCAGATGGTTTTGAACCAAAAGAAGTGGCAGGAACGGAAGTTCTTCCCCAGGTGATCGCACAGCAGCCGGCATCTCTTATGAGACAGAGAGGCGCAGGAGAGGATTATCAACGCATTGTGATCGGCCCTCACACCTTGTTTGGTGAGTATCCGCCCAAAAATCCTGAGGCTGAGATCAAGCCGGTAAATGAATCTGGAGAGATTGTTTTAAGCCGGGTGGTGATCCCGGAGTATATCGTAGTCCATGATGGACCGGTAGGAGATACTAATGCGCAGAACTATTATGTACGTTACAAAGATTATATCAAAAATGTGGCCAGCAGCGAGATCTACGCTACCTGGCCGGATGATACAATACGCGCAAATGTCCTGGCGATCATGTCGTTTACATTAAACCGGGTGTATACGGAATGGTACCGGAACAAAGGCTATGATTATACCATCACATCCTCTACCGCATACGACCACAAATGGATCAATGGCCGGAATATTTTTGAGAGTATTGACCGGATCGTTGACGAACTTTTTGAAAATTATCTTTCAAGGCCGGATGTGCGTCAGCCAATCCTGACCCAGTACTGTGACGGGCGTCAGGTGCAGTGCAGGGATAGGGGATGGATGACTCAGTGGGGAAGCAAGGCGCTGGGAGACCAGGGATATTCTGCGATTGAGATCCTGCGGAGTTTCTATGGAAACGATATGTATATCAATGTGGCGGAAGCAGTTTCCGGGATTCCCGCATCCTGGCCTGGATATGACCTGACTATTGGAGTCACCGGAGAAAAAGTACAGCAGATCCAGGAACAGCTCAATGCCATAGCAAAGGCCTATCCAGCCATTCCGACAGTAACTGTGGACGGTATTTATGGCCCGGCTACTGCGGCATCTGTGAAAAAATTTCAGAATGTATTTGGACTTCCCACGTCCGGAGTGGTGGATTATCCAACCTGGTATAAGATTCAGGAAATTTATGTGGCAGTGACCAGGATCGCGGAACTGCGTTAATTTGAAAAAAGTGTTTGACGTTTCTGAATAAACCAAGTATAATGGCTGTTTGTATCTTTAAATGCGTTGTAAAACAATTGCGTTTATGAACATATGATAAAGCGGAATGAGAATGTCCGTTTTACAAAAGGAGCGATGAGAATGACATTTTATCAGGAACTACAGTTAAGCTCAACCGGATCAAAACAGCTGATTCGAAATACCACAGACAAAAAAGAAAAACGAAGGCACATTCTGATCTATAATTTTAAAGTATATCTTGTCATGGCATTTTGTGTGGCGGTTGTGACATTGTACAGTAAGATAACCGGCAATGATAACAGTGTTGTAGGAGTAACCGTACTTCTGGCAGTGCTGGTTTTGAGACAGGCGGATTTCGGGATCCGGACCACACATGGCTTGCTGTCCATTGCCGGAATCTTTGGTATTTTGATCATAGGACCGCGACTGTCCAATATGGTTTCACCGGTGCCGGCATTTTTTGTAAACGCTGTAAGTATCCTTTTGCTGATGATCCTGGGATGCCACAATGTAATTATGTATAATCATTCCACATTTGTCCTCGGTTATCTGCTTCTGATGGGATATGACGTAACCGGAAAAGCGTATCTGCTTCGCGTGGAGGGCCTTCTTGTGGGAATGTTCCTTTGCATGGTGATCTTTTATAAGAATCAGAAAAATCGTCCGTATCGCAGAACATTTCTGGATCTGTTCCGGGAATTTGACCTGCATTCCGCAAGAGGCAGATGGTACCTGCGGCTGACACTGATCGTTTCCAGCGCCATGCTGATCATGTCACTTCTTGGACTTCCAAGAGCAATGTGGGCCGGAATTGCCTGCATGTCGGTGTGCCTGCCATTCACTGAGGACTGTAAAGTCAGAGCCGGAAAAAGAGGCATGTTCAACATTGTGGGATGCCTGCTGTTTGTGGTGCTTTATCTGGTGCTTCCAAAGTCCATGTACCCTTACATCGGAATGATCGGAGGAATCGGTGTGGGATATTCCGCAGGCTATGCGTGGCAGACGGCATTTAATACATTTGGAGCGCTGTCCATCGCATCAGGACTGTTTGGAATGCCGGCAGCTGTGCTGTTGCGTATCGGGGCCAATGTGTTCGGGGCAGCTTATACCATGATCCTGAATAAGCTTGGAGATAAATTCGCGCAGTATATGTGGGTACGGAAAAAAGCGGAAATCTGATGGCAGATCAGGAGAAACCGCATTGTAAATATATGCCAGATATGATAATATGAAGGAAATAGTCGCAGGGTGTTTTTGAAAACATCTTACAGGAAATAATGCATCGCAGGGTTATGATAACCGGGTGCATTATTTTTTTGAATGTAAATTGCAAAAATGAATGTGAATGTCTGCTTTAACAGGGATTACACTACATATTTTTAAGAGAGGGGTTCTAAAAAAATGAACACATTAACAGTTTTACTGCAACAGATCGGAATGTTCGTGATCTACATTATCACAGGCGTGATCCTGATCCGCACAAAAGTACTGACACGGGAAAATCTGGAGATCATTTCAAAAGTTGTGATCAAACTGTCACTGCCGGTGATGATCTTTATCAATACGGTAAACGGGGTGGATCGGCAGTCATTTTTTTCCTCATTGTCCATCCTCGGAATTGCGGCAGTGATGTATGTGTGTCTGCTGATCCTGGGCACCTTATCCGGAAAAGTATTTCATCTTCATGGAGAACATCTGCAATTATATCGTGCAATGACTGTATTCGGAAACGTGGGATTTATGGGAATTCCTATTGTTGTCAGCATATATCCGGAAAAAGGAATGCTGTATATGGCTGTTTTTACGATTATTGATCAGCTGATGTTGTGGACTCTGGGGGTAAAACTGACTTCCTCAGAAAAAGAAAGCGGAACTTTTAATCCGAAAAAACTGATCAATCCTGTAACGGTGGCCATTATTCTGGCAATGATCTGTGTACTGACAGGAATCAGGATCCCACTGGTTTTAAATACGGCACTTCAGAAGATGGGAGCGACAGCAACACCACTGGCAATGATCTATCTGGGAGGTGTTTTTGCCTGCATTGATGTGTTAAGCTTTGTTAAGAAGCCGGATTATTATGGGATCACATTGATAAAAATGATTGGATTTCCAGTGCTTTTTTATATCCTGCTGAGGCTTGTCCCTATTCCGGCAGATATCCGGATGACTATGGCGCTGACTTCTGCCATGCCTGTGATGTCGTCGGTGGTAATGATGGCAAATGCCTCCGGATCAGATGGAGATTATGCAATGGGAGGAATTGTGGTTACTACGTTATGTTCAGTCCTGACACTTCCTGTGGTATCCTGGATCTTTCAGGCGCTTGGGTAAAAGTATTGCTCTGAAAAAAAATTTGCCGTATAATGGGCAATAGCAAAACGGACCGGTGATACGGGCCGGATAGAGGAGAAATACTATGTACGAAGAGACAACAGAGAAACTGCTGGAATTTATCAGCAAAAGCCCCACAGCCTTTCAGGCGGCAGAAGAGACAAGAAAACGT
>ENA-OPWD01002691-OPWD01002691.1-human-gut-metagenome-genome-assembly--contig:-NODE-2691-length-10115-cov-5.407356_pt1 | contig 10115 bp, 7 predicted proteins | sample MGYA00241502_ERZ501996 | MGnify/ENA primary metagenome ERZ501996 (study PRJEB25962, sample SAMEA2042011) | human gut metagenome | biome: human gut; feature: human-associated habitat; material: faeces... | reverse complement strand
TGCGGCGGAAACAAGGAGTTGCTGTTGGGGCAGCGGCCAGCAGGATGCGAGTGCTGCTCAAAGCACGAAGCATCCGCTGGGTGCCGCAACCCGTACTCGTGTCCGAAGAGAAAGCTACCGTCACGCCTTCTGGCTTCCCGCACCAACACCGCAGCCTCTTCAATCAAGGCGTTGGAGCAGCGCAGGCGCCTGAGGGTGCGGCGGGTGCCGCCCTCGCCAAGGCTCAGCAGCAGCGCCGCCAGCCGGATGGGCAGGTTTTCTGCACCCGCCGGGCAGGCATCCACCACCGGCTTTGCCGCCGCCAGTGCCTCCGATGAAAGCTCCGGCAGAATAACAAGCAGTATTTTTTTGTCAAGATATGCCGCAGGGGCGGGTGCGCTCAGCAGTTTTGCAAGCTCTTCCTCGATGCGCTCCACCGATACGCAGTCCAGATGGGCACACAGCTCCTGTGCCGCCTGCGCCGTGGGCGGGTCGATGGCAAAGCCAAACCGGGCTGCGAAGCGGTACAGCCGCAGGATGCGCAGCGCGTCCTCGGTGAACCGCTGGCGGGGCACACCCACCGCCCGTACGATGCCGCTTTGCAGGTCGGCCTGCCCGCCAAAGGGGTCCACAAGGCCCTCTTTTTCATTGTAGGCCATGGCGTTGATGGTAAGATCCCGCCGGGCCAGGTCCTCCCGCACATCCGGCACAAAATGCACCTCGTCCGGGTGGCGGCCATCTGTGTAGGTGCCTTCTGTACGGAAGGTGGTGATCTCGTAAAGGGCACCGCTCTGCTTCACCGTTACCGTGCCGTGCTGCAGGCCGGTGGGGATGCACCGCTGCGCGCCGAACAGCTCCATCACCTGCTGCGGCAGAGCACTGGTGCACAGGTCCCAGTCGTGCGGTGTAAGGCCCAGCAGACTGTCCCGCACGCAGCCGCCCACCACGTAGGCTGCATAGCCCGCCCTGTGCAGGGTGTCCAGCAGCTCTGCCGCACCCTCGTCCATCCGGATGGTCATGGCTGTGCCTCCTCGTACTGCAGGGTGATGCTTTTGCCGTCAAAGCCGCACTCCGCCGCCGGGAAGATGCTCTGTGCCTGCGCGGCATACTCCTCCGGGTCGGTGATCATGGGGGAATAATGGGTCAGCCAAAGCCGCTTTGCCCTCGCCTGCGCGGCAAGGGATGCGCTCTGCTCAAAGGTGCTGTGCCCCCACTGACGGGCCTGGTCTTCCTGCTCCGGAAGGGCATAGGTGGCATCGCATATCAGCAGGTCTGCGTCATGCGCCGCCTGCAAATAATACGGGCAGGGGGCCGTATCGCCGGAAAATACCACGCTCAACCCCTTGCGCGGTGCGCCCAGCACCTGCGCAGGCTGCACCGTTCTGCCCTCCACGGCAACGCTCTGCCCTTTCTGCAGCAGCTTCCATTGCTGCACCGGCACCCCCAGCGCCCGGGCCTGCTCCGGCGAAAATTTTCCTGCACGGGGCAGCTCCAGCCGGTAGCCAAAGCTTTTTACCCGGTGCTTTGTGGCAAACGGCACCAGCCGCGCACCGGCAGGCCAGCCCTCGCTCAGCACATCCAGCGCCAGCGGCTGGCCCGGCATAAGCACCTGCGGCTTCACCGGATAGGGCAGCGGGCCGGTCAGTGCCCGCACCGCCGCCCAGATATCCGGCAGGCCCTCCGGACCCAGCAGCGCAAGCGGCCTTGTGCGGCCCTGCGCCCCCAGAGTCTGCAAAAGGCCCGGCAGACCAAAGATGTGGTCGCCATGGTAGTGGGTCAGGCAGATGGCATCTGCCCGCATCAGGTTCACGCCCGCACGGCGCGCTGCCGCCTGCGTGCCCTCGCCGCAGTCCCACAGCAGGCCGTGGCCGCCGCAGGCAGCAAACGCCGCCGAGAGTGCCCGGTCCGGCAGCGGCATGGTAGCAGCGGTGCCCAGCAGTGTGATGGTCAGCATAAAGATCGTTCTCCCTGTACAATGTATCTCTTAAGGTTTTATTGTACCACAGCCGGGCCGGTTGCACAATCACTGCTGGCCGCGCATAGCATGGGCCAGCACAGCAAAAAGGAGGCAGCGGGATGAGACGCAAAAAAGGGGATCCTTTTTCCGGCAGGCCGCACAGCGGCCTTGGATGGGTGCTGCTGCTCGCCGCACTGGCCCTGTTTCTGCTGGCCGGTGTGCCCGGCTGCATGGCCCAGCGGATGGCGTGGTCTGCCCGGGGAACGATGATCTTTCTGCCCAGCGGGTTTTGAAAAAATGGGAGCATCCTGCTGCACAGAACGCTCCCATTTTTCTTTTTACTTTCCATCCGAATAGGGCAGCTGGCCGGTCAGGGTCAGCGTTTCGGCAAGCTCGTCCTCCGAGCGGAACCGCCACGCCGCCGCTCCCACGGCCACATAGCAGGCATCGGCACGACCCTCCGGTGTAACGGCAAGGATCATCGTTTCACCGTCGCCCACCGCCGTTACCATGCCATCCGCACTCACAGTTGCCACGCCCGGATTGCTGCTGATCCATGTCATCGTTCCGTTTTTGGTGCCTGCAGCCTGCGCGGTCAGCTTCTGACTGGCTCCCACTGCCTGCAGCAGCATGGCGTTTTTGCTCATCTGCACCCGTCCGATCTCCGATGTGACCGTTACCGTGCAGCGCAGCACCTGCCCGGCTGTGGTCAGTGCGCTGATGACGGCCTTGCCGGACCCCTGCGCCTTTACGGTACCGTTTGTGCTTACCGATGCCACCGCCGGGTTGCTGCTGACCCACTGCCGCACATAGGTAAACCCGCCTTTGTTCTGTTCCAGCTTCAGCTGTTTCGTCGGGGCAGGCTCCTGCTCTGTAATGGTAAGCGTCAGATCGCTGGTGTTCAGCACCAGGCGGCTGGCTGTGCTTTTGCGCACCGTGATGGTACAGGTGGTCTTTTCGCCGCGCTCATTGCGGGCCGTGACGGCCGCAGTGCCCTCGGCATAGCCGGTCACCTTGCCAGTGCCGTCCACCGATGCCACTGCCGGATCACTGGAAGTCCAGATCAGAAAGAAGTAGTCGTTGGGTGCCTGCACATTCAGGTAGGCCACCGGGGCCGGGTCTCCTTCGGTGATATCCAGCGTCAGTTCGGCAGTGTCCAATGTCATGCCGCTGTCCGGCAGCGGCTGCTCCTGCGCAGCATAGGCCGACAATGCCCCGGCTGCAAACAGTTCTGCGCACAGCACCACTGCACAAACACACGCTTTGAACCCCTGCTTCATGGGCTTTGCCCTCCCCGCCTGCTTTGCTGCAAGATCCTTTAAATATTCCTGTCTCCGTATTATTTTACACGCAGTGCAAAACCGGGTCAAGTTTTTTGCCCATTCTGCCGGGCAGCTGAGCCTTATTTTGTGGAGAATAATAAAATCCGCTTTTCAATTTTGTACAAAACGCCGCAGCACCCGGCAAACCGGATGCGGCGGCGCTGTTCTGCTTTTGAATTTTCAGCTTAGTAGTTGATCTTTTTCAGCTCAAAGTAGCTCTGCGGATGTGCGCACACCGGGCACTTGAGCGGTGCGGACTTGCCGATATAGGTGTAGCCGCAGTTCCGGCACTGCCATACCTGCTGCTCCTCGCGGGCAAAGACCTTGTTGTTTTTCAGGTTTTCGGCCAGCGCACGGTAGCGCTCCTCGTGCTCCTTCTCGATCTGTGCCACCATGGTGAACAGTGCTGCGATCTGAGGGAAGCCCTCTTCTTTGGCCTCCTTGGCCATGCGGGGGTACATCTCGGTCCACTCGTCGTGCTCACCGCCTGCTGCCATGTCCAGACAAGTCAGGGTATCGGGGATCGCGCCGCCGCACAGCAGCTTGAACCAGATCTTTGCGTGCTCCTTCTCATTGCCGGCGGTCTCCTCAAAGATCGCGGCCAGCTGCTCGTAGCCTTCTTTTTTTGCCATGCTGGCAAAGAAGGTGTACTTGTTGCGTGCCTGGCTCTCGCCTGCAAACGCTTCCATCAGATTTTTCTCGGTTTTGGTACCCTTCAGTTCCATGATGCTCTCCTTTCAAAAACGGATCTTCTGTCAGGATCGACCGATCCCGGCTCTATCATTCAGCCCGGCGGTAATTTTTTCGCCTGCGGCTCAGGTTCTGAACAAAGTATACCATATTTTTTGATGGAAATCAAGAACGATTCCTATTTATTCTGAGAATATTTCTCAGTTATGCTGCTTCAGTGCACACACAGCAATGCTCAGGGCGCTCCACGCTGCCTGGTACATCAGCACCGTTGCCACCGAAAGCTCCCAGATGCTGCCTGCACTGGTGAGCAGCGCTGCAATGATAATGGAGAACAGCACCGAGACCATCTGTACCGTGGTGGCGCTGCTCTCGGCGTTCTGGGCCTGATCCGCAGCCTGCAGACCGCCGGTCAGGCTGGCAAACGCCTTGAGATGGATCATGCAGCAGGTATCCTCCGGGTCTTCCGGTGCGGCCTTGATGGCGTTGCACTGCTCCTGATCCAGCACGGTGATCATGCCTTCCGGCAGGCGGTATGCTTCGGTAATGTGGTGTGCAGTCAGACTGGGGTCCTGGCATGTGACCAGCAGGCGGATGTTCTCCTTTTGCAGCACGGCAAGGCCGCGGGCCACATTGCGCCCGCCCACATATTTCAGCACGAACATAGCGTGCAGATTGCCGGACACAGCCAGATACAAAATTTGCAGCTCGCCGTTCTTCGAGTGCTGCATCTCGTATTCCTCGTCCGGCAGCGGCACGCCCTCCTGCTCCAGATAGCGGCGGGTACCAATGAGGATGCGGTTGTTATCGCACCAGGCGGAAAAGCCCAGCCCATGGTGCTGCTCCAGATCCTTGACCGGGAACAGGATGTCTGTGCGTTCCTCAACGATCTGGCGGAACAGCCCCTTCAGGGTGCCGTGGCTCTCGTTCAACACGCTGGCCGCGTACAGGATGGCGCGGTCGATGCGGCCGCCCTTGAAGATGCGGATATCCTCCAGCTGTGCGCTGTCGGCGGTGAACAGGTCGTCTGCATCGATCTGCAGCGTATCAATGCCGCCCAGCTGCTCAATGGCCTGCCAACCGGGCACGACTGCGCCCACAGCCGCAGCCGCACGCTGCAGCCGTAGCGAGGCAACGCCCGCGATCAGGGTAGAAGAAAGCGGTGCGCCCATGCACAGCACCGCTGCCATGGCAGCCGCCGCTTTGTTCCAGCCGGCACCTGCCAGCAGGAACAGCACGCCGCTGAGCAGGGCAACGCCCAGCAGGATGTACGAAACTTTGCGTGCACGGCGCTCGCTTGCGCGTTCGCTCAAGCTCTGCTCCACAAAGCCGTCAGCTTCCTTCATCGGGCGGCTCAGCAGCACCCAGGGGTCCTTCTGTTCCAGATCCCGTGCAAGGGCGCGCAGCAGGTCTTTGTCCTTGGCGCGGTAGGCGCCCTCGAACTCCACACCATTGGTCACCAGCTCATAGCCGCCCTTGACAGCAGCCAGCATCACCCGGCTGCCCAGCAGCGCAAGGAACAGCCCCAGCGCGGCCATGCCGCTGAGCAGCGAGATGCCGGTGGTGCCGCGGTAAACATTTGCGTTCAGCATGGCTGTGACCGCCTGCACCAGCGCTGCTACTGCGGCCAGCGCCGGCATCGTCTCGGAAGAAGGCCGTCCGCGCAGGCCGTTCAGGCCGTCGCGCAGCACCGGGAAGCTCACGCACAGGCTTGCTGCCAGCAGCAACAGGTTTGCACCATAGAATGCCGCCGGGGCAGCATCCGGGTCCAGCGCCGCCATGGCGGGCAGCAGCCCATCCGACACCAAACCAAAATGCAGCAGCACCACAGCCAGAATGCCGCCCAGCACGCAGCGCAGCGTCAGCTCTGCACTCATACGGTGCAGCTTATCCGCCGTGGCCTCCGGCTCGGTCAGCTCCGTTTCAGCATGTTCCTCCGGAGACACCGCGTCCTCCGCCTCAGCTTTCAGTTCCGGCTGTGGCGCAGCGGGTGCCTTCTCCGGTGCCTGCTGCGGCTCTTCACCGTCCAGCGGCAGCAGCGGCAGGCTCATGGTGTCCTCTTTTGCGGCAGGCTCCTCTGCCGGGGCCAAAGGTGCCTGCGGTGCGTCCTCGCTCTGCGCCTTGCCAAAGAAATCGGCCACCGGCTGCTCCGTTTTTTCCGGCTGCGGCACAGGTTCCGGCTGCAGCTCCGGTGCCGTCTCCTTTACCGCTGCAAACACAGCCGCGGGCAGCGGTGCACCGGACGGTTTCTTTTTGCTTTCAGCCGGTTCAGTTTCTGCTGCCGGGGCTGCTTCGGCTCTCGGTGCAGGCTTTTCCGGCTTCTGGTCGCTCAGGCCGTTGATCATCGCCTTGAGCTGTGCCATCTCCTGCTGCTCCTGCTCTTCCTGCGGCAGCAGCACCTCCGGCGCATTCTTGGGGTGCCGAGGAGGCTTTGCCGTGCTGTGCTGCTCTGCGGGTCTTGCCGCCGGGACAGCGCTCTGCCGGGGTGTTTCCGGCTTCACTGCCGCCGGGGGTTCCGCCGTTTGCGGTGCAGATTTTTCCTCTGGCTTTTTGGCGGGTGCTTCCGGCTGTGCATCCTCTGCTTCCTTTTCCAGAAAAGGCCACGGGGCCAGTTCCTGTTCCGGGTCTGCCTCCGGCTTCAGCATCAGTTCCAGATCCGCTTCCGGTTCCGGCTGCGCATCCTCACCCAGCCGCACCTCACCGGTGGGCATTTCCTGCGGCTGCTCTGCTGCAGCTTCGTCAGTCTCCTGCTTTTCCTTACCACGGCCAAACAGGCCAAACCGTTTCTGCGGCTTTTCCTCCGGCTGGTTTTCGTCCCTCCGGGTCATCTCCTCCGGGATATCCACCGCCGTGGTGCTGAAAAAGGAGCGGAACTTTTCATCCGGGGTCATTTCCCGGCCATTATTTTTATCTTTCGGCATTCTAGTCCCTCCTGTAATTCAAATTGAGGTTCCGGCCCGAATGCCGGATCATGCCTGCTGTGCTGCGCGCTGGGACTGGATCTCGTACAGAATAATGCCCGCAGCCACCGACACGTTGTAGCTGTCCACACCGGTGCCCGGTGCTGCCATATCCAGCCGCACCACGCCGTCGCACAGCTTTTTCACCAGCTGCGAAACACCGCTGCCCTCGCTGCCCAGCACCAGTGCAATGGGGCCGGTCAGGTTGTTCCTGCGCAGAGACACGCCGTCCATATCGGCGCAGTAGACGAACACACCCTGCTCCTTCAGGCGGCGGATGGTCTCGCCGATGTTGGCCACACGAGCCACCGGCAGGCGTTCTGCGGCACCTGCGCTGGACTTGATGACGGTAGGCGTGACCGATGCGCCGCCGCGCTTTGGAATCACGATGCCATGCGCACCGCACAGCAGAGCACTGCGCATCACGGCACCCAGATTGTGCGGGTCTTCAATGCCATCGCTCAGCACCAGAAAAGGTGCCTCGCCCTTGTCCTTGGCTGCTGCCATCAGGTCGTCTACCGTCACGTATTCGATCTCGCTGGCAAATGCCGCCACACCCTGATGGCTCTCGGTGCCGGTCATCAGGCGCAGCTTGTTAGGGTGCACCCGCTTCACCGTGGCACCCGCTTCCTTTGCCAATGCGGTATAGTAAGCCGCCACGGCCGGAGCCATGCCCTCAGCAATGAGCACGGTGTCCACGCCGGAACCGCTTTTCAGCAGTTCGGTCACCGGATTTTTGCCATAAACAAGGCTCTCGTTCTTCTGCAGCGGCTCTTCCGGGCTGCGGCGCGGACGGCGCGGCTGGTTCTTTTCTTCCATGATGATTTTCTCCTTCCGTTGTATCACCGGAAGGTGCTGTGCACACCCTCCAAAAGGCGCGCCGCACTCTGGGCCGCGCACCGGTATGATCTGAAGATGATAACTCATCTTGAAGTATAGCATAAGCCGACCTTGTTTGCCAGCAAATTACCGTTTTTTATCCGCGTCCTGCAAAAGTTTTTCTGTTCGTGGTGCCGGAGACCGTTTCCGCTTTTTTGCAGAAATGTTCTGCCGCCCTGCATCAGCTTTACCCGGCTGCTGGGTAGATATCCCTCTGTTTTGCCGGAGAAAAAAGTTTTCCACAAAAACGCGGTATACAATCCGTAGAAGAGCGATTATTTTTCCACATGTTGAAAACCCTGTGGAGAAAGTTCAAAAGTCCAGCTTTAAAGCCTGTTTTGCCTGTGGAATTCCACACTTTCCACAAGGTTTTCCACTTTTTGGTTCGACCTTTTTTGATTTCCTGCGTACAATTTGTAGAATACAAGTCGGAAATATGACAATTTTTTGAACTGCATCCTGTCCGCTTTTGCCAAATTGCCCAATATCATTTTGACGAATGTGGATCTGTGTTGAAAATCCGTCCTTCATCAAGCTTTCTGTCTTTCGGCCGCTTATTGCACATTATATGGAAATTTGTTGCATTCTATCGAATATACGCGCTTCTGGCAGTAACCCCCTGCACCCTGCCAGAAACAGAATCCCCGCATTGTTACAGGAAAAGCACCGGTTTGGATTGATTTTGGCCGCTGTTTGGGGTATACTAATTCTGTAGGTTCGTTAAACCGTGCACAAAGCGGATATGAAACGAGCAAGACCCCAATGATTTTGTGGAGGTAATGAATAATGTTGGTAAATGCAACCGAAATGCTGATCAAAGCACGTGATGGCCACTACGGTGTGCCTCAGTTCAACATCAACAATCTGGAGTGGACCAAGTCCGTTCTGACCGCCTGCGAGGAAATGAAGAGCCCTGTGATTCTGGGTGTTTCCGAGGGTGCCGGCAAGTACATGACCGGTTTCAAGACCGTCGCTGCCATGGTCAGCGCAATGGTCGATTCCATGGGCATCACCGTTCCCGTTGCCCTGCATCTGGATCACGGCACCTATGAGGGCTGCAAGGCCTGCATCGAGGCCGGCTTCTCTTCCATCATGTTCGATGGCAGCCACTACTCCATCGAGGAGAACGTGGAAAAGACCAAGGAGCTGGTTGCTCTGGCACACGCTCACGGCATGAGCATCGAGGCCGAGGTCGGCTCCATCGGCGGCGTTGAGGACGGCGTTGTAGGCGCTGGCGAGATCGCTGATCCCGAGGAGTGCGCAAAGATCACCGCTCTGGGCATCGACTTCCTGGCTGCCGGCATCGGCAACATCCACGGCGTCTACCCCGCAAACTGGAAGGGTCTGGACTTCGAGGCTCTGGACCGCATCCACAAGGCTACCAACAACATTCCTCTGGTCCTGCACGGCGGCACCGGCATCCCCGACGAGATGATCCAGAAGGCCATCAGCCTGGGCGTTTCCAAGATCAACATCAACACCGAGTGCCAGCTGGTGTTTGCTGAGGCCACCCGCAAGTACATCGAAGAGGGCAAGGATCAGCAGGGCAAGGGCTTCGACCCCCGCAAGCTGCTGGCTCCCGGTGCAAAGGCCATCGAGGCCAAGTGCAAGGAGAAGATCGAGCTGTTCGGCTGCGCAGGCAAGGGCTAAGCAGAAGCTCGTATCGTAACCGGTACACCACCCAATAAAGTATGCGCCCCCGCTGCACCGTTATGCACAGTGCAGCGGAGGCGCTTTTTACTTTATATGCGAGCACTCAGACGCGGGTCTTTTCCATATCTCCAAAAATGTATTGCATACAGTCCTGCACCCAGAAGCAGGCAAAAAATCGAATAGCTAAGGATTGGAAGCCGCAGCAGTACGATCTTACCCGCGATCTGGGTAAAGAACCAGCCCGTTCCATACAGGGTCACGATATAAAGCACCAGCCATGTAGCATATTTCAGCCAATACTCTCGTGGCGGAAAGCCTACCTGCTCCATCATCCGGCGGAACAGTGCGCAAAAAACCGTCACTGCAACAACAAGCTGCATCAGATAGCCTACAGAAAGTTCAAAAACCCAATCACCAATTACCGGGTAAAGCAGCAGCCCTTCCACGCCCCACTCAAAGAAGAAATACAGCGGTGCAACAAACCAGAAGTAATCCGCAGCTCTCAGTGTTTTCAAACTTGGCTTGACCTCCTCTACAAAGGTTTTTGCATCCGAAATCGAATCGAACAGTTCCTGATTTTCCGCATTGGCTTGGATGGAAATATCAAGCAGATCGTTGCGCACAAGTTCAATGCCGCAGAAGTCCCAGCTGACCCGACGAAGATGGCGGATCACT
>ENA-OPWD01002687-OPWD01002687.1-human-gut-metagenome-genome-assembly--contig:-NODE-2687-length-10126-cov-7.843511_pt1 | contig 10126 bp, 6 predicted proteins | sample MGYA00241502_ERZ501996 | MGnify/ENA primary metagenome ERZ501996 (study PRJEB25962, sample SAMEA2042011) | human gut metagenome | biome: human gut; feature: human-associated habitat; material: faeces... | reverse complement strand
TTTGGATATGGAGATGATGACAGCGATCAGTATGCTCAATCGGAAACCCGTTATTATCAGATAAAGAATTATTTAGGAGGGGACTCCATTGAATATCGTAATCAATACATTACGATGCCTACTAAAAATTATAATTATACAGCACAATTTACTTATAGCGAACCTATAGCACGGGCTACTTTCCTGCAATTTAGTTATAGATTCCAATATAAGAATAGCAAGAGTGATAAATCGACATACGATTTGGGGTATCCTTGGGATATAAATGACGGATTACCCGAAAACTATGAAACTGCTTATGTGGATAGCTTGAGTAAGGATGCTGAATATAAATACTTTAATCATGATATCTCTTTAGGACTACGATTTATCCGGGAGAAATATCAGTTGAGTGCCGGCATGTCCTTACAGCCTCAAAATACGAAATTGTCCTATAAGAAGGGAGATTACATGACTGATACCACAAGAACGGTATTCAATTTTGCTCCGAATCTGGATTTTCGTTATCGCTTCTCTAAGGTAAGTCAGCTGCGTATCACTTATCGTGGGCGTAGTAGTCAGCCTAGTATGGAAAACCTGCTGCCGATTGTCGATAATTCCAATCCGTTGAATATCCGTGTGGGTAATCCTGGTTTGAAGCCTTCGTTTGCCCATACCATGCGTTTGTTTTATAACACTTATAATGCCGAGAAACAGCGTGGGATAATGACCCATGTAAATTTCACTGCTACTCAGAATAGTATCAGTAATAGTACGATATATGATGAGAATACGGGTGGTACTACTTCAACTCCTCAGAATATCAATGGAAACTGGAATGCGTTTGGATTGTTCGGTTTTAATTCGGCTTTGAAGAATAAAAAGTTTACTATAAATTCTTTTTCTCGTGTGAGCTACCGGAATCAGGTAGCGTTCTTATACAATAAGGAAACATTGCATGATGATAAGAATACGACTACCGGCTTGACTTTGGCGGAGAATCTGAATGGGTCCTATCGGAATGACTGGTTTGAATTTTCATTGAATGGTTCTATTGAGTATACAGCGGAACGTAGCAAGCTGCGTCCTGAAAAGAACCAGAATCCTTATACATTCTCATATGGAGCGAGTACCAATGTCACTTTACCATGGCAGATGACATTGTCTACTAATATCACCAACCAGTCCCGTAGAGGATATGATGATGCCAGTTTGAACAATAATGAACTGATTTGGAATGCCCAAATAGCACAAAGTTTATTGAAGGGAGCAGCAACTGTTAGTTTTGAAATGTATGACATTTTAAAACAACAGAGCAATATCAGCCGTTCTTTGACTGCAGATGTACGTTCGGTTACCGAATACAACAGTATCAATAGTTACTGTATGGTGCATTTTATCTATCGTCTGAATATTTTTGGAAGTAAAGCCGCTCGTGACAAGATGATGAATAGCCATAGGGGATTCGGTGGTCCCGGTTTTGGTCCCGGTCCAGGAAGACATGGCCGGCGTCCTTTTTAAATGAAACTATATCTTAATCTTTTCCCAATCTATATTGTTATAGGTTGGGATTTTTTTTATAAGTTTGCTTATAAGTAAATTACTTGGAATTATATGGTAGAGTGGAGTATCTTTAATGAAATCTTTGCTGTTGCTTTTAACGTGCTTTATTTTGTGATTATCATCGGAACTATCTTTATAGTGATACTTGATAATCGTAATCCTGTTAAAACAATGGCATGGGTACTTGTACTCTTTTTCCTGCCCATTGTGGGGCTTGTATTCTATTTCTTTTTCGGCAGAAGCACACGTAAGGAGAAATTGATCAGCAAGAAAGGGTTCACCCGTCTTATAAAACGTCCTATGGCAGAATACCAAGCGCAAAAGGCGTTTAAGTGTCCTGATGAACAGTACCAGTTGATGCGTTTTTTCCGGAAAGTGAATAATGCTTTGCCCTTTGAAGGAAATGCGACGGAAGTTTTTACGGATGGTTATTCCATGCTGTATTCATTGATGAAAGAAATCAGTAAGGCAAAGCATCACATCCATTTGCAGTTTTATATTTTTGAGGATGATCCGGCAGGCAGGTTGCTGCGCGATTTGTTGATAGATAAAGCGCGGCAGGGAGTAGAAGTGCGTTTACTATACGATGACGTGGGCTGTTGGAAAGTTCCCCATGCTTTTTTTGATGAAATGCGGGGAGCAGGTATTGAGGCACGCAGTTTTTTGAAAGTCCGTTTTCCTTTATTTACCAGTAAGGTAAATTATCGTAATCACCGTAAAATAGTGGTAATTGACGGTCGTGTGGCTTATATGGGAGGAATGAACATTGCTTTGCGCTATATGAAAGGCTTTCCATGGGGGATATGGCGGGATACTCACATTAAGATAAAAGGAAAAGCGGTATATGGGTTACAGACTGCTTTTTTGACCGATTGGTATGTGGTAGACCGTACTCTTATCACTTCCTCCCGTTATTTCCCCGAAGTTGGAATCTTTGGGAAGGCTCTGATACAGATTGTTACTTCCGATCCTGTAGGCGAATGGCGGGATATTATGCAAGGGCTACTGATAGCTATCAGCAGCTCCCGAAAGTATTTTTATATACAAACACCTTACCTGTTGCCTACCGAACCTATTCTGATGGCATTGAAAACGGCAGCTTTAGCAGGTGTGGATGTTCGCATTATGATACCGGCACGTGCCGATACATGGATAACACATTTAGGTTCGTTATCTTATTTGGATGATATCATGCGTGCGGGTGTCAGGATTTACCTTTATCAGAAAGGTTTTTTGCATTCCAAGCTGATGGTCAGTGATGATACTCTTTCTACGGTAGGTTCTACAAATATGGACTTCCGTAGCTTTGAGCATAATTTTGAGGTGAATGCCTTTATGTATGATCCGGCCTCAGCATTGATGTTGAAGGGTATTTTCCTGCAAGACCAGAAGGACGCCATCCTGTTGCAGAGAAAAACATGGATAAAGCGTCCTTGGTATCAAAAAGCACAAGAATCTATTGTCCGGTTGCTGGCACCGTTGCTTTGAAGAAAGAGAAGTTCACACTGCCATATACACGGCGCTCAATAAAATGGGGATTATCCTCGAAATGGTTCTCTTTGCCATGTTCCAATACCAATAATCCGTCTTCCTTTAAAATCCCGCTTTCGAAAATACGGGTGGGGATACTTTCCAGATCTTTCAAGGTGTATGGAGGATCGGCGAAGATGAAATCAAACTGCTCGCTGCATTTGTCTATAAATCTAAAGACATCAGCACGGATAGGAAAACATTTGTCAGTCTTCACTTCACGCATCACCTGCGAGATGAAAGAAAGATGCTGGGGATCTTTTTCCACTGAGATAACCCGGTCACAACCGCGTGAAACCAGTTCTATACTGATGCTGCCCGTACCGGCGAAAAGGTCCAAGGCTGTAACTCCGTCCTCGAAGTCAAAATAATTGTTACTTAATACATTGAAAAGGTTCTCTTTGGCGAAATCCGTTGTCGGACGTGCCTTGAATGTATGAGGCACATCGAAACGGCGCCGTTTGTATATACCGCTGATTACTCGCATAATAATAAGGTTTGCATGTCAAAAGGTATCTCTTCTATTTTACTTATCTCGGAGCGGTTGAATTCCGCTTTGGGGCTGATGACGAATACCTGGCGCAGATAATTGCGCAACTCTTTCAGTAATTCTTCTTTATCCTCTAATATTCCTGTCAAGTGCAGTTCGTCTCTTTCCTGATTATAATTTAATTGTTGCCATACATATAATAGGTAATACACACGGTCTGTGGTTTGTTTGCATGGAAATGAGTTAATCAGTAATAAGTTGCCCTTATCAAAACAAAAAACTTCCATTTGTTGCTCGCGTATGTATGTATATAGTTTCCGGCTGTTACCCAACCGGCTTTTCCGGGCGAAATATTCAGTCAGCGGGCTGGCGGTGGAGAAGTAACGAGCTGTAGGAAAATGTTCAGTCAGTAACAAATGGGTATGTTTGTCTATAGCAAAAAGTATTACCACATTACTCCTTCCCAGGACATTGCAAAGTACAATCTCGTTATTTCCTTTAGGAAAATTATGATAGAAAACAGTATCCATTTGTTCGTCTTCGAATAATTCTAAAGGAACAGGTGTGAAACGGGGGGAGTCATACAAGATGTTAACCCGTTTATACGGATACTTCAGCGCTTCTGTTTTAGTCAGCATATCTTTCAGATTGGCCGTCATGGAATATCCGGTGTTGACCGGATGCGGAACAAAGCAGAAATCATTATCTGTCAGTGGGTTATAGATAGAAAAAGAAAATCCATCCGCACTGAGGCGGATGGATAATGTATATTGTTCCGATTTTGTAAAATCGATACGTTCAGTCATTCTTATTCCCAGTTACCTGCGTTATTGTTAGGCTGTTCGATATCACCCACTCTTAAACCGCAATATTTGCCCAGTTTGGTTTGAAGGTCTTTAAGGTTAGCCAATTCTTGAGCATTCAAACCACCCAAATATGTTTCATACGGAGTTTGAGCTTGGAATAAATGCAAAGGGGCACCTGATTTTGTTGTATCGTTACGGATAGCCATTTCAAACTGTGCACCATTTCCGAAAGGAACATATCTTAAAGAGTCTGCATTGAATCCCGGAGCATAGATTGTATCTGTTACGGCAACCCATAAAGTATCACGTTTGAAGTTCATTAAACCTTCTTTTTCAACTTCTTTCCAGTTACCAGTTTTTTTGGCTTTGTTGATGATTGCCATAGCTTTCTTTTCAGTCATGCCAGCTTCCAATTGCGTATCAGACAAAACTCCTTCTTTCTTTACAAATGGAAGTTTTGCAGTTTTGACGAAATCAATCAAGGTGTCGAAACTTGCAGTGTATTGTCCGTTGTGCAGGTTGCGGTATTCCAACTGTGCCTTACGGATGTCAATTAAGCGTGCAATAACTTGTTTCTCTCTAGCTTTTTTAGCGTCATCGAAGTTAATCGGTCCCATGATACTGCCGTAGCAAACGTATATCAAACCGATAACGCAAGCAGCCAATACAATATTAATAACTGTTTTCATGATAAATATGTGTTTTTTTTAGTTTATATTCGCATCGCAAAAATAAAACAAATAAATCTAATAACGCACAGTTCAAGGAACTTTTTATTACGCAATTATGATTAATAGTTATTTAGTGCAGCAAATTAAGGGAAATTTTCTATATAAACCAACTTTAGAACAAGAAAAAGCTGTTAAATTTTTAGCAGATTTTCTCTTTTCCCACCAATCGGACTCGGTTTTTCTCTTAAAGGGATATGCCGGTACGGGTAAAACATCCCTTATCGGGGCATTGGTGAAGACCTTGGACCAGTTACAGCAAAAGTGTGTTCTACTTGCTCCGACGGGCAGGGCGGCTAAAGTCTTTTCACATTATGCACAGCATCCGGCTTATACTATTCATAAGAAGATTTACCGCCAGCGCAACTTTTCAAATGACCTGGACAACTTTTCTTTGGATGATAACCTGCATCAGCATACTTTGTTTATTGTGGATGAGGCGTCGATGATCGCTAATGACGGATTGGCGGGGGCAGTCTTTGGTACAGGGCGTTTGCTGGACGACTTGATTCAATATGTATATGCCGGAACAGGTTGCCGTTTGATGCTGGTAGGGGATACGGCGCAGCTTCCTCCGGTAGGAGAAGAGGAGAGTCCGTCTCTTTCGGCCGATAAGTTACGCGGGTATGGCATGGAAGTATATGAGGCGCAGCTCACTGAGGTGGTCCGTCAGATGCACGATTCGGGGATTCTTTGGAATGCGACAGAATTGCGCCGCTACATATCCGAGGAAAATTTTCTCACTTTGCCTTCTGTCCGTGTGGAAGGGTTTCCGGATATCCGGATGGTTTCTGGTAGTGAGCTGATTGAGGTTATTAATGATTGTTACGGTCAGGCAGGTATGGACGAAACGATTGTGGTCTGCCGTTCCAATAAACGGGCGAATATTTATAATAAGGGAATCAGGAATACGATTTTGTTTCGGGAGGATGAACTGAACAGCGGTGACCTGCTGATGGTGGCGAAGAATAACTATTTTTGGACGGAGGGCTGTAAGGAGATTGATTTTATAGCCAATGGAGATATAGCTGTAATTCGCCGTGTTCGTCGGATGCGTGAGGCATACGGCTTTCGTTTTGCCGATGTGGTGCTGGCGTTCCCCGACTATGATGGTATGGAACTGGAGGTGAAACTTTTGTTGGATACCTTGCATACTGAAACACCCGCACTGCCTAAAGAATTGAATGACAGGTTATTTTATTCGGTATTGGAGGATTATGCTGATATAACAGTGAAACGTGAGCGGATGAAGAAAATGAAAGCCGATCCTCATTACAATGCCTTGCAGGTGAAATATGCGTATGCCGTTACTTGTCACAAAGCGCAGGGTGGCCAGTGGAAACGGGTCTTTTTGGATCAGGGCTATATGACGGAGAATATGCTGACTCCGGATTATTTCCGTTGGCTGTATACGGCTTTCACCCGTGCTACGGAAATTCTGTATCTAGTGAACTGGCCGAAGGAGCAGACGGAATGAGCGGGCAGTCAGTGAGGTGTTAATGACTGATTATATGCTTCCAGCCGTTTGGTTAGTTTTTTTTTCCTTATGGCTAAGCTTTTTTGAACGTTTATGTTCTATCTCCATAACCTTTGGAGTTAACTCCCAAGCTTATGGAGTTAACTCCAAAGGCTATGGAGATAACTCCAAAGGCTTGGGAGATAGAAATCTTCCTTTTTATTTCCCTTATCCATAAAGAAGAAAAGGCTTAGTAAACCAGATAAAAAAACTCCGCCATCGGCTTTCAGACCAGATGGCGGAGTTTTGATATATACGAAATATGGACGAAATTCGAATAGATTACAATGCAGCCAGCTCTATCACTTTATCAACAGCCGCATTCAGACCGTCGGGATTCTTACCGCCTGCCGTTGCGAAGTGGGGCTGACCACCGCCGCCGCCTTGAATCAGTTTGGCTGCTTCACGGACCAGTTTGCCTGCATTCTGTCCGGCTTTTACCAGGTCTTCGCTAATCATGACAGTCAGCATCGGTTTGTTATTGTCCACACTGCCTATTACAACGAACAAATTGGCAGGAATTTCACCTTTCAGCTGGAAGGCAATATCTTTCACTACGTCGGCAGACATCGGAATGATGGCTTTCACCACTTTCACACCATTTATTTCTTTGGCATTCTCTACCAGTCTGGCTTTCAGTGCGGCGCCCTTTTCTTTCATGAACTCTTCCACCTGCTTCTTCAATCCTGCATTTTCGTCAATATACTTGCGGATGGCGACTTTCAGATCGGGAGCATTGTTGAACAATGCCTTCAAGTCATTCAGCGTATCCTGGACCGTATCCATCAATTCCTCTACTTTGGCACCCGTGATAGCTTCGATACGGCGCACACCGGCAGCAACAGAGCTTTCGCTGATAATACGAACCATACCGATCTTGCCTGTAGCCGAAACGTGGGTACCTCCGCAGAATTCAATAGAGTTGCCGAATTGGACAACACGTACCTCATCACCGTATTTTTCACCGAACAAAGCAATGGCACCCAGTTCTTTTGCCTTTTCGATAGGAAGATTGCGGTATTCCGTCAAAGGGATATTCTCACGGATTTTGGCATTTACCAAATGTTCCACTTCACGAAGTTGCTCGTCAGTCACTTTCTGGAAGTGAGAGAAATCGAAACGTAATGACTCAGGAGTCACCAAAGAACCTTTTTGTTCTACGTGAGTTCCTAATACCTGGCGCAACGCTTCGTCCAGCAAGTGAGTACAAGAGTGGTTGGCGGCACAGGCGGCACGTTTTTCTGTATCTACACAAGCCATCATCGGAACGTCAAGGTGTTCGGGCAGTTTTTTGGTGATATGGATAGGAAGGTTGTTTTCCTTCTTGGTGTCAATGATTTCAATGGTTTCGAATTCGCTTACGATCACCCCTGTATCACCTACCTGACCACCACTTTCGGCATAGAAAGGAGTATCGCTCAGTACAATTTGATACAGTGTCTGGTTTTTCTGCTTGATCTGGCGATAGCGCAGGATGCTGGTTTCATATTCGGTAAAGTCATAACCTACAAAGTGGGTGTCACCTTCCTTTATGGTGATCCAGTCGCCAGTTTCAACGGCTGCCGCGTTACGGGCGCGTTCTTTTTGTTTCTGCATTTCGGCGTTGAACTCTTCTTCGTTTACAGTCATGCCGTTTTCGCGGAGAATCAGTTCTGTCAGGTCGAGGGGGAAACCGAATGTGTCATATAATGTAAAGGCATCCACACCGCTGATCTCTTTTTTCCCGGCAGCTTTGGCATCGTTCATAGTCTTGTCCAACAGACGGATACCTGTTTCCAGTGTGCGCAGGAAAGATTCTTCTTCTTCTTTGATCACTTTCTCGATCAGTATTTTTTGTGCGTTCAACTCTGGATAGGCCTCGCCCATATTCTCAATTAATACAGGCAGCAGCTTGTACATGAATGCTTGTTTCTGTCCCAGGAAAGTATATCCGTAACGGACGGCACGGCGGAGGATACGGCGGATTACATAGCCGGCTTTTGCGTTGCTGGGCAACTGGCCGTCGGTGATTGAGAATGCGATGGTACGGATATGGTCGGCTATAACGCGCATGGCGATATCTTTCTGGTTGTCTTGGCCATAGGTGGTTCCTGCCATTTCGGCGATGGCTTTCAGCATCGGTTGGAACACGTCAGTGTCATAGTTGGATGTCTTGCCTTGCAGTGTGCGCACCAAACGTTCGAATCCCATACCGGTATCGATTACTTTGGCGGGAAGACCTTCCAGTGAACCGTCTGCTTTGCGGTTGAACTGCATGAATACAAGATTCCAGATCTCGATTACTTGCGGATGATCCTTATTTACCAGTTGGTTGCCGGGGATTTGAGCTTTTTCTTCTTCCGAACGTGAGTCGATATGGATTTCAGAACACGGGCCGCAGGGACCTGTATCACCCATTTCCCAGAAATTGTCATGTTTGTTGCCATTGAGGATATGGTCTTTCGGCAGGAACTGTTCCCAGTAAGAGGCGGCTTCATTGTCCCGTTCCAGTCCTTCTTCGGGACTTCCTTCGAATACGGTGGCATACAGATCTTTCGGATCTATTTTCAGTACATCTACCAGATATTCCCATGCCCAGCCGATAGCTTCTTTCTTGAAGTAATCTCCGAAAGACCAGTTGCCCAGCATTTCGAACATAGTATGGTGGTAGGTATCATGTCCCACTTCTTCCAGGTCATTGTGCTTGCCGCTTACACGCAAACATTTTTGTGAGTCCGCAACTCTTTTGTATTTGGCCGGGTGATTGCCCAGAATAATGTCTTTGAACTGGTTCATTCCTGCATTGGTGAACATCAATGTGGGGTCATCTTTAATGACCATCGGAGCCGATGGGACAATCTGGTGTCCTTTCGACTCGAAAAAGCTTTTGAAAGAATCTCTAATTTCTTTAGCTGTCATCATGTCGCTTAATATATTGTCTTCTAGTTAATATTCTCAAAAAGGATTTGCAAAGATAATTGGTTTTATTATTTTTGTCGTCAAGAATTGTGCAAAATATTGATGTGTTGTGCATTAAAAACTTCAAAAAGCAGAATTAGATGCGTAAAGTCTACTATATTTATAATCCTAAGACCCGAACTTATGACCGCATTTACCCCACAGTGAGGCAGCGCGCCTTAAGCATCTTGCGCCGTTTGTTTGTAGGAATGGGCTTGGGGGCAGGCAGTTTCATTATTTTATTATTGATCTTTGGTTCTCCGTCCGAGAAAGAGCTCCGTATAGAGAATGCTCGCTTACTGGCCCAGTATAATGTGTTGTCTCATCGTCTGGATGAGGCTATGGGGGTGATGCAGGATATCCAGCAGCGTGATGATAATTTGTATCGGGTGGTGTTGCAGGCCGATCCTGTTTCGGATGCTGTCCGTAAGGCCGGTTATGGGGGGACAAACCGCTATGAACAGTTACGGGATATGGCGAATGCCGATCTGGTTATCAATACCACTCAGAAACTGGATATGTTGAACCGGCAGCTTTATATCCAGTCCAAGTCTTTTGACGAGGTGGTGGATTTGTG
>ENA-OPWD01002679-OPWD01002679.1-human-gut-metagenome-genome-assembly--contig:-NODE-2679-length-10149-cov-1.871211_pt1 | contig 10149 bp, 9 predicted proteins | sample MGYA00241502_ERZ501996 | MGnify/ENA primary metagenome ERZ501996 (study PRJEB25962, sample SAMEA2042011) | human gut metagenome | biome: human gut; feature: human-associated habitat; material: faeces... | reverse complement strand
TGAAAGCCGATTAACGGAAATTGGGTTTGCGTTTTTCCAGGAACGCCTGCATCCCAACCTGCTTATCCTCAGTTGCGAAGCAAAGCCCAACCAAGTCCTTCTCTACCTCCAAAGCATTCATCAAATCCATATCTGCGCCCTTGTTGATAGAGAGCTTTGCATACTTGATTGCCATTGGGGACACCTTTAAAATATCATCCATCAGTGCCTTTGCTTCATCCATCAGAGCCTCTGCGGGAACCACTCTGTTTACCAGACCGTAACGCAGGGCTGTCTGTGCATCAATGTGCTTGCCTGTGTAAATCATTTCCTTTGCCAGGCCTGTACCAATCAGACGAGGCAGTCTCTGCCCTGTTCACTTCTGTAGGGCTGCATCTGCACGATGTCTGCGCCTGCAACAAAGCCTCTGCCTTCGCCTGTGATGATAACGCCGTAGATGTCATTTTCTTTGCTTACATAATCGAATACCATCTGCAGCTCATCCAAGGTCTGATTGTTCAGAGCGTTCAGCGCCTTGGGCCGGTTAATGGTAGCCACGGCGATATGCTCCTTCTTTTCCAGCAGAACATGGGTCATATCCATTCCTCCTTCATCCTCGTGCGCCGCAGCCCGCAGGCGGCGGTAGCTGTCGCGGGCGGGATCGCGCCCATAGGGCATGACCCTCCCATACATACTGCATTATAGTAGACTGTTAGAATTTTATCAAGTGCAACTGACGGTGCTTTTTCTTTTTCAGCAGTTCTTACAAAAGTTGCGGCCGTTCTTTGCGCATTTTGAAGGGTGAACTGTCGGAAACGCCTCAAAAATCCGGTCACCTGCGGAACAGAGGTTTACAAACAGGCAGCAGATATGGGAATCCTTACGACTTTATCTGAGGCAGGTGCGATCATTACCCATCCGGGTTGCGGACTTTGCTGTGGACGTACCGGAGGAATTCTGTCAGACGGAGAACGTGTGGTTGCAACCAACAACCGTAACTTCCTTGGACGTATGGGAACTTCTAAGGTCGAGATTTATCTGGCATCTCCGAAAACAGCGGCAAGCTGCGCGGTGGCAGGAAAGATTGTAAGTCCAAAGTAGAGGAGTTCACTATGAAAAAAATTGGATTTATCGGTGTTGGCATTATGGGAAAATCCATGGTGCGCAACCTTATGAAAACAGGATATGAACTGCATATTTACGCAAGAACAAAAGCGAAAGTCGATGATGTGATCAGCGAGGGCGCAATTTTCCATGAATCTATCAAAGAATGTGTACCCGGATGTGATGCAGTGATCACCATCGTTGGTTTTCCGAGAGATGTGGAAGAGGTTTACTTCGATGAAGGCGGTATTCTGGAAAATGCAGATCCGGGAACCTATCTGATCGATATGACAACTACAAGCCCGATGCTTGCAGAAAAGATTTCAAAAGAGGGCACAGAAAAAGGATTCCATGTGCTGGATGCGCCTGTAACAGGTGGGGATACAGGAGCAAAAAACGCTACATTATCCATCCTTGTCGGCGGTGAGAAAGAAGATTATGAAGCTTGTATGGAGCTTTTCAAAGCAATGGGAACAAACATCAATTATCAGGGAAAAGCTGGATGTGGACAGCATGCAAAGCTTGCTAATCAGATTATGATCGCCGGTGCCTTAAGTGGTGTATGCGAGGCCTTTTCCTATGCGCAGGCCAAAGGACTGGATCTGAATGTCCTTTTTGATTCGGTCTCTACCGGGGCAGCAGGAAGCAAACAGTTGGATGTTTTCGGACCGAAGATCATTGCCGGAGATTATGCACCGGGATTCTTTATGAAGCATTTCATCAAGGATATGAAGCTTGCGCTGACTGAGGCGAATATGAGCGGACTGAGTCTTGAGGTGCTGAGTCTGGTACTGTCAAATTATGAAGAGTTGGCACAGGAAGGGCTTGGAGATCTTGGGACACAGGCGCTGATCAAGTATTATGATGTGCAGGATGTAGAAGAATAATCGTATGTGATTTAGGGAGCTGTTTTGCAGCTCCCTGATATTTTGCGTTTCATAAACAGTAACGAGAAAACCCGCTGATCTTTCGACCAGCGGGTTTTCTTGTGCTTTTATTTAATTTCTAAAGGAATGAGAGTAAAGTGCGGCAATCGGGGTAACCCGATTGCGCTTACTTTATGAGGGGGGAGATAGTTGTTTATCAACTATCTGACTCTTAGTATACAGATAAATTGTGTTCAAAATATGTCTATATCATAAAAGAAAAAGAAAATTTCTTAAGGAAAAATGAACTATCGATTAAGGAATATTGATTAGAATAAAAAAATCATTGCGAAAGTACTTTCAAATGTAATCAGATTCTTTTTACATCGTTGCAACTGCGGTAGTTTAATGGTATACTGGACATATTGCAGTAGTATGTAAGAGAGTTATACGGAGGAACAAGACAAATGGATTTGGTAACAGTAAGAGAATTATACAGAAACAGAGAGGAATATCTGGATAAAGAAGTGACCATCGGGGGATGGGTGCGCAGTATCCGTGATTCTAAGACATTTGGATTTATCGTTGTAAATGATGGATCTTTCTTTGAAAACCTTCAGGTAGTATATCATGATAATATGGAGAACTTTGGCGAAATTTCCAAGCTGAATGTTGGTGCGGCAATCATTGTAAAAGGAACACTTGTCGCAACACCACAGGCAAAGCAGCCATTTGAGATCCAGGCAACAGAAGTTGTTGTAGAAGGTACCTCTGCACCGGATTATCCGCTTCAGAAAAAACGTCACAGCTTTGAATATTTAAGAAGTATTGCACATCTTCGTCCAAGAACCAATACTTTCCAGGCAGTGTTCAGAGTACGTTCACTGACTGCTTATGCAATCCACAAATTCTTCCAGGAAAGAGGATTCGTATATGTACATACACCGCTGATCACAGGAAGTGACTGTGAGGGTGCAGGAGAGATGTTCCAGGTGACAACCATGGATCTGAACAACGTACCGAAGAACGCAGACGGAAGCGTGGATTATTCCAAGGATTTCTTCGGAAAAGAGACAAACCTTACGGTAAGTGGACAGCTGAACGGTGAGACTTACGCGCAGGCATTCCGCAACATTTACACATTCGGACCGACATTCCGTGCAGAAAACTCGAACACCACACGTCATGCAGCAGAGTTCTGGATGATCGAGCCTGAGATCGCATTTGCAGATCTGGAAGATGACATGATCCTTGCAGAAAACATGCTGAAATATGTTATCCGCTACGTGATGGAAAACGCTCCGGAAGAGATGAATTTCTTCAATTCTTTCGTAGACAAAGGACTGATCGACCGTCTGAACAACGTTGTAAATTCTGATTTCGCAAGAGTTACTTACACAGAAGCAATCGAAATCCTTGAAAAGCACAATGACAAATTTGAATACAAAGTATCATGGGGAGCAGATCTGCAGACAGAGCATGAACGTTATCTGACAGAAGAGATCTACAAACGTCCGGTATTCGTTACCGATTATCCGAAGGAGATCAAAGCTTTTTACATGAAGATGAATGATGATAACAAGACCGTAGCAGCAGTTGACTGTCTGGTTCCTGGAATCGGTGAGATCATCGGAGGAAGCCAGAGAGAGGACGACTACGATAAGCTTGTTGCAAGAATGAAAGAGCTTGGACTTAAGGAAGAAGATTACGGATTCTATCTGGATCTGAGAAAGTACGGATCTACAAGACATGCAGGATTCGGACTTGGATTTGAGAGATGCATCATGTATCTTACAGGAATGTCCAACATTCGTGACGTAATTCCGTTCCCAAGAACTGTGAATAACTGCGAACTGTAAAAAAGAAGAATGAAGAAAAAGGGGACCGGGAACTGCATCAAAAGGGTGTGTTTTCCGGTCTGCTGTTTTACACGCAAATCTTTCTATATACGGAAAGGAAAAGTGAAATATGAATATTTTAGTTGTAGATGATGAAAAAGAAATTGCGGATGTCGTAGAATTATATCTGCAAAATGAATACCATGTTTTGAAATTTTACACAGGGCAGGAAGCATTGGAATGTATTGAGAAGACAAATGTGGATCTGGCGATCCTGGATGTGATGCTGCCGGATATTGACGGTTTCACGATTCTGAGAAAGATCCGTGAGAAATACACATTTCCGGTGATTATGTTGACCGCGAAGACGGAGTATCGGGACAAGATCACCGGGCTTACGATGGGGGCTGATGACTATATTCCGAAACCATTCAACCCGCTGGAGCTGGTAGCGAGAGTGAAAGCGCAGATGCGCAGATACACGCAGTACAACGATGGTAAGAAAAGTGATTCTGAGAATATCATTGATTTTGCAGGAATCTTGTTAAATAAAGAATCCCATGAATGCATCTATAATGAGCAGTCTCTTCCGCTGACACCGACGGAATTTGAGATTCTGTGGATTCTTTGTGAGAATCGCGGAAAGGTGATCAGCTCACAAAGATTATTTGAAGAGGTCTGGCATGAAGAGTATCTGAAGAACAGCAACAATACGGTGATGGTACATATCCGGCATCTGCGTGAGAAATTGAGTAAACCGACTGGAAAATCAGATCTTATCAAGACTGTCTGGGGAGTGGGATACAAAATTGAAGAATAATTACAGAAAATTAAAACTGAGCATATTGCTTCAGACGGTTTTTATTACGGCCCTGACGGTGCTGGTTGGCAGATTTATTCTGGAGTATTTTATCGATGGTATTTATAATGACAGCTTTGCCAATGGCTTTTTGCGAATATTGGAAGCTTTTCATGTGAGTGAAGAGACCGCAACATCTTTGTATTGGCAGTGGATCGGCAATAATAAAGTGTTCTTTATGATCCTCGGTTTTTTACTTTTATTTTCGTTGTTTTTTTATGTGGCACTTTCAAAAATGACGCGTTATCTGGAACAGGTAGAAGATGGGATTGAAAATATTATTTCTGCGTCTGACCAGCCAATCCGACTGATTACGGAGTTAAAACCAATCGAGGATCGTCTCAATGAGATTAAAGAGACATTAAGGAGCCAGGAGGAAGAGGCAGAAAAGCTTGAGCAGAGGAAAAATGATGTCCTGCTTTTTCTGGCACATGATTTAAAAACACCGCTTACTTCTGTGGTAGCGTACCTGAGTATGCTGGATTCTCATCCGGAGATGCCGGCAGAGGATCGCGCCAAATATACGCAGATATCTCTGGAGAAGGCGAATCGACTGGGGGATCTTTTGAAAGAGTTTTTTGAAAGTATAAAGTTGAATCTGCAGGATATTGAACTGGATAAGGTGGATATTGATCTGACCATGATGCTGGAACAGATTGCAGACGAACTCTATGGGGTACTTCAGGAGAAGATGCTGACCTGCAAGGTGGAAGCAGAGGAAGAGATCCTGATCGAGGGAGATCCGGATAAGCTTGCCAGGGTTTTTGATAATATTCTACGAAATGCCATAGCATACTGCCGGGAGAAAAGTGTGCTTCTGATCCAGGCTGCCAAGGAGGAGAACCAGGTAAGAATCTGTTTTGAAAATGAAGGAGATACGATACCGGAAGAGAGCCTGAAGAGGATCTTTGATAAATTTTATCGCGCGGATGCGTCGAGATCCAGCAGTACCGGAGGAGCGGGACTGGGGCTTGCCATTGCAAAAGAGATTGTAGAGCTGCACAAGGGACAGATCATTGCCGAGAGCAGTGGGGGAAAGACACGTTTTATCGTGACACTTCCCCTTAAAGGAGGAGTAGAAAGTAATGAAATTCATACACACAGCGGACATTCATCTGGGGGCAGAGCCGGACGCAGGAAGTTCTTACACCGCAAAGCGACCGGAAGAACTGTGGAATAGCTTTGAGCGTCTTTTAAATATCTGTGAAGAAGAACAGACAGATCTTCTTCTGATCGCAGGGGATCTGTTTCACAGACAGCCGCTTTTAAGAGAGCTGAAGGAACTGGATTATTTATTTTCCAGACTGACACATACACAGGTCGTGCTGATGGCGGGCAACCATGATTACCTGAAAAGTACGTCCTATTACCGAAATTATAAATGGCAGGGACCGGTGCACATGTTTTTGTCTCAGAAACCTGCCTGTATGGAATTTAAAGAGCTTGGAGTCCGCATATACGGACTCAGCTATGAGGAACGCGAGATCACAGAACCGCTTTATGAGAAAATCCTTCCGGAAAAAAGAGGAATAGCCTCCATCCTTCTGGCCCATGGCGGCGATGAAAAGCATATCCCGTTCCGAAAGAACGAATTACTGAAGCTGGGATATGATTATATTGCTCTTGGGCACATTCATCTTCCGGCAGAGCTTGCAAAGGACCGGATGTATTACGCAGGATCCCTGGAGCCTACAGATAAAAATGACACCGGGAAGCATGGTTATATCAAAGGGGAGATTAAAAATGGAAGAACCCGGACGGAATTTATTCCTTTTGCATCCAGAGAATATGTGCATATGGAAGTAGAAGCAGGAAGAGAGATGACCGGACGGGAAATGAAAGAAAAAATTTCCCTTGCCATACGGGAAAGAGGTATACAGAACATTTATAAAATCATTCTGCGGGGATTTCGGGATCCGGATATGATCTATGATACCGACCGGATGGATTCCTATGGAAATATTGTCGAAATCCTGGATGAAACAAAGCCGGCATATGATTATGAAAAGTTGAAAAAACAAAATGCAGGAAATCTTCTGGGCTGGTACATAGAAAGCTTTGCAGAAGCAAAGGATGACAGTGTGGAGTCAATCGCATTGGCTGAGGGAGTACAGGCAATGCTGGAGGCAAAGGGGAGCAAATTATGAAGATAACAGAACTGATCCTGAAGAATTTCGGTAAGTTCACGAATAAGCAGATCCTGCTTACGGATGGGATCAATATTATTTACGGAGAAAACGAATCGGGAAAAACAACGCTGCATACCTTTCTGAAAGGAATGCTTTTTGGAATGGAAAGAAAGCGCGGACGTGCTGCCGCAACAGATACATTCCGTACCTATGAGCCTTGGGAGAATCCAAACTTTTACGCGGGAATCCTGCGGTTTACCTGCGGTGACCGGAGATTTCGCCTGGAACGGAATTTCGATCGGTATGCAAAAGGTGGCTCTCTGATCTGTGAAGATGATGGAGAAGAATTGTCACTTGAGCATGGGGATCTGGAAATTCTGTTAGGTGGTATGACAGAAAGTGATTATGAAAATACAGTGTCGATAGGACAGCTCCGGGTACAGACCGGAGAAATACTGGCGGCAGAGCTGAAGAATTATGCGGCAAATTATTATGCAACCGGGAACAGCGAGATTGACCTCGAAGGGGCGCTTGCCCTTTTAAAAGAGCGGAAGAAAGAGCTGGAAAAAGAAGAACGTGAAAAGAGGCAGCTGATCAGCGAAAAGAAAGAGCGGGCAGAGATGGAGGCATCCTATGTCTGGCGGGATCTGCATCAGTTAGAAAATGAAGCGGAACAACTGAAAAGAAGCTGTGAAGAGAAACGCAGAGAATGGGAAAGCTGGGTAAATGAAGATAAAAAGCGGAAGAAAAGGGAAGAGGCAGCAGGATATTTTGCTGGGTGGAGGATTCATCCACTGGAGGCAGTGAGTATGCTGGGGGCATTTTTTGTGACTTTTCTGCTTTTTCATAAGCCGTGGAATTTTCTTGTGGCAATCGTGGTGGCACTGGCTGAAGGGCTGTATGTCTGGAATTGTCTGAAAGATGGAAAGAAGAAAAAGAAAGCCAGATTACAGGAGATAAAAGAACAGGGCATTTCTCTCAAGGCAGATTATGAGAGGCAGAAAGGAAAGCTTGCAAAAGTACAGGAAACCTATCATGAAAAAGAAGTGTTGTATGAAAATCTGCAGGAACGAGTCGGCGAGTTCGATGAGATGAACAGTGAAGAGATAGAGCGATTAAAAAACAAGCAGGGTGTTGAACTTGCTATGGAACAACTGACCAGACTTGCCACACAGATGCAGAGCCGGACAAGCGATCTTATGAATACAGAAGTATCTGCAATCATGGATGCCATCACAGATGGAAAATATAACAGACTCTGGGTAGATGAAAATCTGCATGTGCAGCTTATGAGTAATGGGAAAAAGATATCCATGGATCAGGTAAGCCGGGGAACGCTGGAACAGATTTATTTTGCAATCCGGATGGCCGCAACAAAAATTCTCCACGAGGAAGAATGTCCGGTAATCCTGGATGATGTATTCGGCTATTATGACGACAGTAGACTTGCGCAGACCCTTCGCTGGCTGAAAGACAGTAAGCGGCAGGTAATTATATTCAGCTGTCAGAAGCGGGAGATGGAAATGCTGGAAAAGATGGGATGTGAATATCATAAGGTGATGTTGTAAAGACAAGGAGGAAGATTTTATGATTCGGCTTCAGGATATTGCAGAAATGGCAGGCGTCAGCCGTACTACGGTATCTAATGTTATAAATGGCAATACCAAAAGAGTTTCCCAGAAAACGATTGATAAAATCACGACTATTCTTAAAGAACAGAACTATGTTCCGCATATGGGTTCCGTGATGCTTTCCGGTCATGGTTCCAGAATTATAGGTGTAGTACTCGGATTTTCTTATGCCCATGGTATGCAGTCACTTCAGGATCCATTTGTGGGAGAACTGATCGGAACGATTCAGATGGAAACGGAAGAAAATGGATATTATGTTATGCTTATTGGCGGTGAAAGTATTCAGAATGTAGTGGATATTGCCTCAAAATGGAATGTAGAGGGATTGATTATCCTGGGATACAATGAAGAGCAGTATCATAACCTTTCGCACAGATTAAACAAAAAAATGATTTTGATCGATGCTTATCCGAAGGGGACTTATACATTCCAGAATGTTGGTATAGATGATTATTCAGGCGGGTATCAGATCGGAGAATACCTGTATTCCTGTGGATATAAGAAAGCATTGTTTGTTGCAGAAACAGAGCAGGACAGCGATTACTATCGGTGGATGGGATTCAAACAGGCGATGGAAAAATCGGGGGGATTCTGCAGCCGCTCCCGATATATAATTATTCCGGGTGAAAAAAGATTGCGTCTCAGAAAATACAGAGAGCTTCTCCCACGTTTTTTAGAAGCAAAAGCACTTGCGTTTTCCTCAGATTATAATGCGATAGAAGCGATAAATTTCTTTTTTGATGAAGGCATCATGGTCCCGAATCAGATTTCTGTTACAGGATATGATGACAGTGTCTACGCAAGTATGGTTCGACCGAAACTGACAACGGTTCATCAGGATATTCCGCAAAAGGCGCATGTGGCGCTGAAACGTCTGCTGAAATTAATTCAGGGAGAGACACTGGACGAATTAAATATAAAAAATCCAGTCTATCTGGTAAAGAGGGATTCTGTCAGGGAATGACAGGATCCTTTTTTCGACTTTGCATGTATACAGGTAAGCCGGTGGAATGGTCTGGTTGTTTTTGTGCAGACTGTATAAAAGCAGGAAATAAACTTTGTTGTCTTTTATAGTTTCGCGAGAAACCTCTTGATTTTGCTAAGATGTATGGGGTATCATGAATAGTGTTGTTACAGGAGCGGTTAAATAATACTAAACAATTATAAACGAGGAGATTTGGCATGGAGAAAAAATGGTGGAAAGAAAGTGTAGTATATCAGATATATCCAAAGAGTTTTAAAGACAGTAACGGTGATGGTGTGGGAGATATCAGAGGAATCATACAGAAACTGGATTACCTCAAAGAACTTGGGGTAAATGTGTTGTGGATTTCTCCGATGCTGGAATCACCTCAGGACGATAATGGTTATGATATTTCTGATTACCGTAGAATTTATGAAGAATATGGAACTATGGAGGATTATGAGGAATTGTTGTGTGAAGCACACAAAAGATCCATCAGGATTCTGATGGATCTCGTAGTCAACCATACTTCAGATGAACATAACTGGTTTATTGAAAGCCGTAAATCAAAAGATAATCCATATCGTGATTATTATATCTGGAAAGATCCGGTAAACGGAAAAGAACCTAATAACTGGGGCGGAGCATTCGGTGGTTCTGCATGGGAATATGATCCGCAGACACAGATGTATTATCTGCATCTGTTTTCAAAAAAACAGCCGGATCTCAATTGGGAAAATGAAAAAGTACGCCAGGAAGTTTACGATATGATGAAATTC
>ENA-OPWD01002671-OPWD01002671.1-human-gut-metagenome-genome-assembly--contig:-NODE-2671-length-10166-cov-1.452873_pt1 | contig 10166 bp, 7 predicted proteins | sample MGYA00241502_ERZ501996 | MGnify/ENA primary metagenome ERZ501996 (study PRJEB25962, sample SAMEA2042011) | human gut metagenome | biome: human gut; feature: human-associated habitat; material: faeces... | reverse complement strand
GCGATGCGGCCCCAATTCAGGGCACCCTGCAAGCACGTGCCCGAACCAGGATAGTAGGGGCCAAGCCAACCGGCAGTATTCACGCCGCCGCCATACAGATGGGGAATCGGATTGCCGTCAACATCGAGGATTCGAGCATCGGTATCGATGATCAGGCCACCAATGGAACCGATGTTGGTGTTCTGCGTCTTCCAGGCGTAATACGGCGCGGTATCGAGAGCGGTAAGCTGAACCTTGCGGCCATATGCAGCGTCCTCGCCCGCAGCACACGCAGCATTCCACGCATCAACGGTCGCCTTGAGATTCGTGCCAGACATGCCGAGCTTCTCGGCCAAACCTTCGAGCGTGTCGGCCTGCACCATAGAGCCATCGGCAAGCGCAGCCTCGCGAGCTTTCGCACCGTCTTTCGCATTATCGCTCCATGCGCATTTCGCATCTGCGGTGGTCATCTTGGAATCCATAAGCATATAGGTGCAGCCATCAATGCCGCCCTGAGCCATGGCCGCATTGAACATTGCACGGCAATGGAACGCATACGTGGTATCTTCGCGAACGAAGCGGTTGCCACGCTGATCGATGAGAATGTACGGAATCTCAGGGTTCTGGTTGTTTGTATAGCTCCAGGTTTGCAGAATAAGGTCGACCGCGCCATGGAAAGCGGAATCGGCGCCATGGGCCATGCCAATACGAATGCCGTCGCCCGTATTGGTTTCGGCCGTTGCCACGAACTGGGTCTTCAGATCCCAGTATTGCTGCTGGTCATAGCGGAACGCCATCTCTTCGTTATGGTCGATAGACGCCATCGCGAACACAACGCCCTTGTTGGCCTTGTAATTCTTCTTACCAGCGGCAACACCCACCACGGTGCCCGTTTCATCCTGATAGATGTCGGTCACTTCGGTGTTCGTCTGAATCTCGCCAGCCTTAATCTGAGCCATTCTTTCCGCAATTCTGGTCCACACCACGCCGCCGGTCTTGGTTTCGTCAGACGCATCGGTAATCAAGTGGATGCGGTCGCGCATGTACTCGTCTTTCATGTACGGCGTGGGATAGCAGCCGAACACATTGCTGAACGTGATGTTGAAGCTATCGGCCATCCACTTCAAATTATCGGGCGCGTTTTTCGCCATGCACTCGACGAGGTCTTCCTTCACGATGCCCTCGGCGTCGGTGAGCCAGAACTTCTTATGCAGCTCGGCCGAATCGTCGGTCACGCCGGCGATTTCCTTTTGCCACTGCGTTCCGCTCGCTTGCACCGCGCCTTCGGCAAGTGCCGTGGTACCGCCGCACGCTGCAGCCTTCTCAAGAACGAGCACCTTTTCGGCGCCGTTTTCAAGTGCGGAATATGCAGCCGTAAGGCCCGATCCGCCGCCACCGCATACGATTACGTCGTATTCGCCATCCCACTTCTCGGGCAAACCAGAAGCATCAGAACCTGAAGCCTCCTTGCTGCCGCCCGCTGACGAACACCCGGCCAAACCGGCTGCAGCCAAGCCGGCAACGCCAGCCATACCGGCCAGGAAATTACGGCGAGACATGCCTTGTTCGGTGATTGCGCTCATGACGTCCTCCTCATCCCTCACCAGGCCCCTCCGCCTGGTTGATACGCTGCGAGCACTCGGCCGTTTCCCTTAAACGACCTGCGATTATATTCACAGCGCATCTCTTGGATACGTGATGGTTGCAGTATGCGCCGCCCGAAGCACGCCCGCAACATACCCAGTTCACCGTGCGAACCAGCCGTTCCGTGATGCGGAACGGGCGACCTGCTAAACGCTCCCCACCTGCTAAACGCTACGAGCATTTAACAGGTCTTGAAACACAAAAAGCCCCGCAGGAAAACCTGCGGGGCCAAAAACGGAGCGAGAATACGCTCCCAAGTTAATTTGAAGCAGCGTCAACCAAAAGAGGAGCCGGCTTCCATGCCGAAAGACAGCGAGAGGCCAACTGCCTGCTTTACGCGTAGGTAATCACTGTGCCGGTGCGCCCCTCAAGAGCATCAATTGCACTATTCAGGCTGGTGATAATCGCTTTCTTTCCCGGATAACGCCGCACGAATTTCATGCAAGCTTGCACTTTCGGAAGCATGGACCCTACGCCAAATTGCCCTTCTGCAGCATACGAAGCAGCCTCGGCAAGGCTAAGATGGTCCAGCCATTTCTCTTCTGGCGTCCCGAAATTAATCGCGACCTTTTCTACCTCGGTGAGGATCATGAGAACATCGGCATCGACATTCTCAGCAACCAGCTCGGCTGCGAAGTCTTTATCGATGACGGCCGCTACACCCTCCATCGTACCATCTTCATGCTGAATTACGGGCACGCCACCACCTCCAGAGCAAATGACGATAGTCGTGTCCCAGAGATGCCGGATGGCATTTATCTCAACAATCCCCATAGGTTTAAGGCTGGCCACAACGCGGCGCCAGCCACCACGAACAGCATCTTCCTTCATCACAAACCCACGGGTGCGCTCGAGCTCATGCGCCTCTTCCTCGGTGTAGAAGGGACCTATGGGTTTCGTTGGGTTCTCAAAGCTAGGATCATTTGCATCGACGATAGTCTGAGACGCGAGCGCCACCACGTCCACATCTATACCGCGCTTGTTGAGAGCATGCTTAAGCGCCTGCTGAATTTGATATCCGATATAGCCTTGGCTCATGGCGCCGCATACATCGAGCGGCATCGGGGGCACGACATCGGCCGCCGCCTCACCCGAAAGCAGAATACGCCCCACCTGCGGGCCGTTGCCATGAACGATAGCAATCTCGTAGTACGACGCCGTTAGCTCTGCCAAATGCTCAGCAGTCTGACGCACGACTTTCAGCTGACTTTCGGCTGTGCCATCCGAATCTTTATCTTGAAGAGCATTGCCCCCCAAAGCGATAAGCACTTTCGTTCTATCAGACATAGAAATCTCCCTTCGATTCAACTATGGCCGTCTATGGTTGCGAAATAACATACGAACGATATTCAAAAGCCCTGTCTGCAATGGGCATCGGAAACGTATCGAATATATGAGTGACTCCGCCAATCACATGAAGCTCGCAGGGCACATGCGCCTTCATGATGCCCAATGCATAAGCAACTGCCTCATTGCGAAACGCATCAAGTTTTCCTATCTCGATAAACGCAGGAGGCATGTCGCTGAAATCCCTATTGCGAGCAGGCGCTTCGCATGGCAGCACATCATCCGTCCCGAAACGATTTCCCAAAGAAAAATCCGTCGCCTTGCGAAAATGCGCCCGACGACGGATTTCATTAACGAAAGGCCCTCTTGAGGGAATCCCTTCCGCTAGGCCTCATCAACCGTGCCGGTCGTACGCGGAAGCTTCTTGGAGGTTTTATCACCGATAATCGCGCAGACGATAATCAGAAGATCGATGCCAATGCAAACCAAGAATACGTTCTGGAAACTGCCAGTGAACTCATAGATGCCCATCAGGAACGGCCCCCCGAAAGCGGCTACCAGATAACCGCCCATCATGACGAAGGAGAAAATTCGCTCGTAGTCCTTCTTCCCAAACAGGGCCATCGCGTAGGTCGCAAGGCCAACACCGCACAGAGCATACATCGCATCGTTCACGCCTGCGCCGATAAAGGCGAGGACCGGAGATCCGGCGCTGAAGTAGAGAATGCCAAAGGAAACCATGGTAATTCCAGCCCATATGACCATCGACTTGGTGGCACCGAGCTTATCGGCCGTCGCACCAATTACGGGGTTGAGGGCGATATCGGCGAGACTTGCGACGGTGACCATGAGGCCGCCGACGATCGCGCCCAGCCCAACGACCTCAGCATAGGTCGGGAACATGACGTTCATGTTTGAAGTAGCCATGGAGAGCATCACGATAACCATGCACATGATGAACGGCACCGATTTGATAGCGTCCTTGAAGCTAACACCGGCATTCGCCCCCGCCTCAACCTCTTCGGCAGTCGCATTCGAATCGAAGCCATAAGGCAGCAGTCCTTTGTCCTCGGGACGATAACGAATTACGAAAATTGTAAAAGGCAGGGAGATAATCGCAGCAACAACAGCCAGAATGACATAGCTCATGCGCCAACCAACCGACTCAATGATGCCGGTAAATATAGGGCTCGCAATCGCGACAAAAATGCTTTGGATGGTGAAAATCATGCCGATGGCGAACCCTGTTTTCTTATGGAACCAGTTGCTAAGCGTAGGAGCCGCAGTGACAGTGGAGCACGCGGAGAGACCCAGCCCAATAGGAACCGCCGCGACGTACCACATCCACAGCTCGGTGAACAACGACATACATGCGAAGGGGACAAGGATCAGCAGCACGGCTATGGTGAGCAAAGCGGAAAGCTTCAGCTTGCCGCTCGACAGAATCTTGCCGCATACGGGCATGCCAAGAGCCATGAAAATCATCGAAAGCGTAACATAGAAGGTGAACGTCGAGAAATTGAAGCCCAGCTCATCGCATACAGGATAATAGAAAAGGCCTCCCATGACCGTAACGGCGCCGATAGTGGCACACATGAGCATGCCATACCCAATCATGACCCACCATGCGTAATGGGTACCCTTCTTTTGAATAGTAGCTTCGTTTGCCATTTTGCTTTATCCAATCTATGGATGTGGGCGGCTAAATGCCGCCCACTCGACCGTTAATTAGATACCGAGTACTGCGGCAAGGCAAGCCTCGATAGTGGGCTGGCGATTCCCGGCTTGACGGAAAATCTCAGATGCATGCTTCTCGAAGCACTCGTCGGAAATGCAGATGCCCTCCGTCATCAGCATGCGGTCACGATCGTTGCGAGCTTCCTTCAGGAAGTCCTGCATGAGCTTCATGTCGCCGTTGTGATTGGCGGGCAGCATGTGCATGACGAGACAATTGGGATTCTTCACGTGATTCTTCAAGAGGTCGCTTGTCACACGATACGGAGTAAGAATGTCGGAATGACCGAACTGGGCATCGTAGCTGCGCTCCAGATTGCTCCAATTACCCGTAGTAGACATGTCATTGCAATCAGGGTTCTGGTAAATCCAACCCTCGGTGGTCACGCAGTCCATTCCCTCGAGAGCATCGAAATCAGAGGTGATGACGTACTTGTTGTTCGGCGACCATTTCTCATAAAGCTTCTTGACCTGGTCCTCATACCCTTCGCAAAGACGATAGCGCTCATCATCGGGACCGACCATATAGTAGTCCATGCCCAGAAGCGCACAGAGACGGCCATACCACATGGCAGTAGTGGCGCAGTTACCTACGAATGCAAGCTTCTTGCCCTTGCAGCTGGAAGGACCGCCCCAAAGCTCCTGCATAGTCAGCGCGTCGGCAAGCATCTGCGTGGGATGGTCGCCTTCACAGCAAGCGTTGATCACAGGAACATCCGCTAGCTCGGCAATCTCGCGAACGTAACCCTCTTCGCGCTGGGAGCGAATCACGATGGCGTCGTACATCGCGGAGAACACGCGGATAGAATCCTTGACGGTCTCCTTGAGGCCGAAGTGAGAATTGGATAGATAGGTAAAGCCCAGGCCGAGATCATGAGCGGCGGTCTCGAAGGCACAGCGGGTTCGGGTGGACTCCCACTCGAACTGAGCGATAATGCTCTTGTTGAGCCAGCGACGCTGATCGCTACCCGTCTTCTTCTCAGCCTTTAGCTGCGCGGCCAAGTCAACCAGATACTGAAATTGATCGGGAGTCATGTCGCTGATATTGATGATGTCCTTGCCAACAAAGTTGTTAAGCATTGTTGCTTCCTTTCTAAGATTATCTAACTGACCGCTTCGTTTTAGTCATTGGGCTTTTGGGGAATAAAGACATTCTTGGTCCAACAATGAACGCCGCCGCCGTAAAGATTGAGCTCATAAGAATCAATCGGAATGATGGTGCGATCGGGGAATACCTGCTTAAAGACAGCCAACGCTTGCTCATCTTTTTCGCGAATAGCAGGATCAAGCCCTTCGCGCCAATACTTCTGAGTAAGAACCACATCGTTGCAAATCAGGAAGTTGCCGTAGCTGCAAGAAGTGAGCAGGCAGTAATCGCCCTCCGGCCAAGGCGTCCCATCAAACGCGGAGCCACCGATCTCGTCAAAAAATTGCTTCCATCCCTGCACCATGGGATCTTCCTGCTTCTCACGGCAATGCATATGCTTAGGAGAGGGAATGCGGATAATGTTAAGTGGCCTACCATCAGGAAGAACAGTGTTTTTTAGGATTTCATACGCGGCATCGATGCGACGCTTATTTTCAGCATCAACCGGGTTTGAGGCGGCCTCCTCCTCGGTCACTTCGGTAAGAAGAATGGTATCTTCGCCAACAAACCTGCAGTATTCATCAGCGTGTGCGGCGAACGATGCAGGCCATACCAACGTGCCGTCCTCAAGCTTGTCGATGGGCCCCAGGCGAACATCATCATCCTCAACGAGAGGCTGAGGAATCCAGATTATCTGCTTGAGGTTCCAGATGCGCTTATATTCCTCTTCAACCTGCTCCTTGGTGTATTCGGGATTGCGCTTGCGACATTCGGTATCCTCGACGGCGATCATAACGCCCTTGCCGTTGAATTCACGGTTTCCACCCTCGGACACCATATCGGTGTTGACCCAATCGTATACGCCCAAGTCGACCGCCATATGCACACCGGAGCGACGGGCAAGTTGCTGAGCAGGCTCATTCTTGTCGTTATTCGAATAGTTGCTCCACATCGGGTTCACGCCGACCGTGTTACCCTCGTCGTCAATCATGACGTTGGGCCCGTTATCTCGTATGGAGACACCCCAGTCATCGAATTTGTGAAAGTGGATGTATGGATCGAATTTGCCATCCGACTCTTCTGCGCTCACATTGCGGACGCCGGTGACTAGCGGATCCATGACGTCAAATCCCTCACTCGCCAACCGCGCCATACACGCTTCGAGCGATGTGCCGCACCCGCAGTTCACATGAACGTTTGCATGACCCATAAGCGCCCTGATGACATCCACCAGAACCTGTCGTCCGCCATCGCCATGCGGGCCTTCGCAATAATCGGGCAGCCAGTTGATGAAGACATCGGTTTGGGGCTCAAATTCCCCGGGGTATCTGAACTTGCTAAGATCCACTTCGAAACCCTTTCTCTCGCTCACCCCGCGCCTGCTTGGCCACGCAGTCCCGGTTCTTCGTTTGTTATTTACTTACTGTAAGTAAGTTCATTATATAGTCGCCTTTTCCCCAGAGTCAATAGAAAATTTTACACGGTGTAAGTAGGCAAGAGACCATTTGACATCCGGCCTCCCGTTCCTGTATCGTCGCCGATGTGAGATATTGACTTACGACCCGTAAGCAACCTAGGATCCCGGTTCTCTCATCGACGCACGTTCGCCCCCCCCGAAACATTAATTCGCTTCCGCGGGAGACCGTCCGATGCGAAAATCGAAAAGCAATCCTACGAAATAGAAGCATCGAGGAGCCACAATGGATACAAAAGAGAGAATCCTAAAGGCAGCCTACGAGGAGTTCGCTGCAAACGGCTACAGCAAATCATCCTTGGGCGCCATCGCAGATGTCATCGGAATCACCCGCCCCGCACTGTACTACCACTATAAGTCGAAGGAAGACCTCTTCCTGGCCGTATACAACAGTATTGACCCACTTACCGATGTCGATATCACGAAAGTCCTACGCTGTACCGATACGCTTTCCTACCACAGGGAGCTATCGAATACAATTTATGAAGTAATCGGCCATTTTCGCTCGGACGAGCCCCGAATCAAATTCATAGCCCACGTTGAGAATGCAGCCTCATACCTACCGTCTATTGACGTGGCGGCCCACGAGCAGGACAGCAGACTAAGGTCAGCGCTCGAGGCGGCACTCTCCCATGGGGTCGAAATCGGAGCATTCTCCAAAGAATTTCCCGTAGAGTTTTCAAGCTGCGTCTGCTTGATGCAGGCGTCGAATATCTTTCTCTTGCAATTTACGGAATCGGCGAAGTCATGCTCCGTCGCAATCACCTGGATCTGACGAAGGCAATGCCATTTATCATGCGCGGCGTATTCGGCTCCTGATTGAATCGGGAGCCTTCCGCGCGGCATAAATTCAAATCTCGAATGCAGTCTCTGCCTCGCCTTAGCCGCACTGGAGTCCAACTGCTTCGATGTTTCATGCCTGACGGATATCACTAGAATGCTGCATCCACTTCAGGGTCTTACTCATTTTATTCACCAGCAAAACGAGTCCAATGATTACGATATCCACGAAGAAACAGAATACGAATACGTTCTGAAACACTCCGGTAGCTTCATAAATCCACATCATCAGAGGAACTCCAAGACTCGCAATCAGGCTGCCAATGCTGACCATGCGCGAGAATATCTTTTCAAAGTCGCGCATCCCGAATAGAGACAAAGCGAAGGTTGAATACCCCACTCCGCAAATCGCATACATCGCGTCGTTGATGCCCGCACCTATGCATGACAGAGTCACCGAGGACGACCCTAGATACAGAATTACAAAAGAAACCATCGTGATGAGAGTCCACAGCACCATCGAACGTGTGGGACTGAACCTATCGCTCGTCATTCCTGCAATGGGATTGAAGAAGATATCGCAGATGCTTGCCGCCGACACCATAAGGCCACCCGCAACAAGCCCGAGACCGACAACTTCAGCATACGTCGGAAATACCTGATTCATACACGACGTAAGCTGGCACAGCATGACGACGCCCACGCACAAATAGAACGGAAGCGACCGGAAAGCAACATTTGAAGGTATCCCGGAAAGACTTCTTTGATTGCTCTCTCGCGCCGAAGCAATCTTCTCGTCATACCCATATGGCAACATCCCCTTATCCTCAGGACGATACCTGATAAGAAAAATCGTACAAGGCAAGACGAGCACGGCCGACAAACCCGCCAGGCAAAGATAGCCAGTTCGCCATCCGAATTCCAAAATAACGAGATTGATCATTGGACTTACGATAGCGTCGTAAGCACTTTGGATAGCCCATACCATTCCGATTGCCAAGCCGGTTCTCTTATAGAACCAATTGCCCATCGTCGGAGTAATAGTCACCGTCGATGTGACAGCCAAACCAAGACCGGATATCGCCCCGACGACGTACCACATCCATGGCTCCGTAAAAAAACTCATACAGGCAAGAGAAAAGATTTCTATGATAGCTGCAGCAGTAAGGATGAACTGGAGTTTCACTTTGGTAAGCAGCTCGCCGACAACAGGAAGAGCCAAAGCGAGGACTATTGTCATGATGGTCATATACAAAGTCAACGTCGAGAGGTCGCATCCTATGTCCTCGCAGACCGGATAGAAAAACGATCCTGCCAGAACGGTGAGCGTACCCAGCGTGCCAGACATGGTAAGGCCAAATGCGGCCATCACCACCCATGCGTAATGGACCTTACCGCCAATCAAGCCCTTCGTATCCATATGACGCATCCCTTCTCGCGTACAGCAATCTTTTTTACTTACTGTAAGTTAGTATATTACCACTAAGAGGACTCTTTCAGACTTGAGATATCCCCCAGAGCCAGCAAGCACTATTGCAATCAGCAGCGCAATGCCCCCAACCGAAAGTGGATCACCCTCGCTCGCATAATGAAGCGTCGTTAGGGCTCCAAGGCCACATAAAGGCGTCTCGATAGAAGCCCTTGTATCTTCTTTCACTGGAAGTCGGCTAAACATCAGGATCTATCTGGAAATTGCAAAGTATCCGAACTCTTCCTTTCTTATTTCTCCAGATCATAGCCTTGTCACTCGCTCGCATACCCGAAGGTTGCGACCTAAACCCTGATATTTAGCCACTTTTCGAAAAACAAGGATTTTGAGAAACCTATCGCGAAACACGCGTATCAAAAAAAGGAAGGAGATAGCCACGATGGCGGCAGCCTGAGCACTTACACTCGAGGCGCCAGAACTGAAGCTCACGAGATGGGAATACAGCTAAATGGGCCCGCGCATCGAGCAAACCCAAACACGTAGCCTCAGAAAGAATCGCCGCGAAGACACCGGATATTCTGAACACCTGCTATCTCGAATAATGCATCTCGTTGCTCGAATCGACGAACACCGCGAGCGCTATCCCAGGACGGCTTGCGGCGAATTCCATGCCCCTCTCCATCCCCAGCGCGCACAACGTGGTGGAGAATCCGTCGCAGTCGAAGCTCTTCGCCGCGACGACCGTCGCGCTT
>ENA-OPWD01002669-OPWD01002669.1-human-gut-metagenome-genome-assembly--contig:-NODE-2669-length-10170-cov-2.151063_pt1 | contig 10170 bp, 12 predicted proteins | sample MGYA00241502_ERZ501996 | MGnify/ENA primary metagenome ERZ501996 (study PRJEB25962, sample SAMEA2042011) | human gut metagenome | biome: human gut; feature: human-associated habitat; material: faeces... | reverse complement strand
AAAGATGAATATAAAACGTATGATTGAAGAAGATAACAGAATAGGCAACTTTATCAATGGAGAATTCTTATCCTATGCTGAACAGAATAATGTTGATTTGAATTATAATGAATTCTGTTTTATTGCGGAAAGCGATGATGGTGAGATAGTGGGTGTTATTACAGGTCGTGCATATTATAATGAGGTGCATATAGGTGATTTGATTATACATAAAGCTCACAGAAAATGTGGATATGGAAGTAAACTTGTTTCAGCAGTTGAGGAAACATTTCAAAATGCAGGATATGATAAAATTACACTCACGACATTTGGATTTCAAGCACCGGAATTCTATAAGAAACTTGGATATATCGTTGAATTCATTCGAGAAGATAAAAATCCTAAATTATGCAAGTATTTTTTGTCAAAGCGAATCATTCGATAAATTCCAGTTTACCACTCTACACATTCAACGCATTCCGTGTCAACCGATAAATCTCCAACCGTGACAGTGCCTTCGGCGATTGATTGGTCTGATTCACTGTCTTTCGATTGTCCGTGTTGTAATAATTGTTCACCGTCCCACCGGAACTGTCGGGCAGCATTGCTCCGGAGATTCCATGCAAGCTGTAATTCAAACCAGAATCCATGGTCAGCTGCATGGCTTTCGCCACACCGCCCACGGCTTTCTCCACATACTTCTTGCTCTTGTCGATGCCCTTTGCCAGTCCTTTCATAAAGTCCGGCATCCAACTCTCGTAGTCCGTCAGCGGTCCTTTGTCCGGAACCGAGAAGTGCAGGAAATCCCGAATGGTATCGGCGACATTGGTGACGCAGTCTGCCAGCCAACCGATGGCACTCTGAATGCCGTCAATGATTCCCTGAATGATGTCCCGTCCCCAGTTCCAGGCATCCGAAGCCAGTCCCTTGATATATCCCACAGCGGCATCGAATCCATTCTGAATGGTGGACTTGATGCCGCTGATTTTGTCGGAAACCGCAGAACGAATGTTGTCCCAGATGCTGGACACCGTAGAAGAAATGCTCTGCATCACGTTAGAAATGGTACTCTTGATGCTGTTCCAGATGTTAGATACCACCGACCGGATGGCGTTCAGAACATTGGAAACCGCAGAACTGATCTGATTCCAGATAGACGATACCACAGAAAAAATGGCATTCATCACACTGGAAATCGTGCCGGAGATGCTGTTCCAGATGGAAGAAACCACATTCCAGATCGCTGACAAAACAGACGAAATGAAACCAGATACCGCATTCCAAACCGTAGTCACCACATCTTGAATCGCTGTCAAAACCGTGGAAATTGTAGTAGAGATGGCATTCCAGATGGTTTCAAATGTCGTTCGGATACCTTCTAAAATCGGCGTTAAAAATGTCACGATTGCATTCCAAATGGCACTGATCTTCTCCGAGATCCAGTCCATCACTCTGCCCACAATGATCTGAATGGCTTCAAAAATCGTCTGAAACAGATAACCAAATGCCGTGATCAGCGGTTCTAAGGTGGTGTAAATGGCATTCCAAACGGTCGTAATGACGTTATAAATTGCCTGAAAAACCGTAGAAACCACATTGTAAATGGCATTGAAAATCGTGCTGAAAAAGTTGTAGATCGCTGTAAAAATCGTGGTGAAGAAATCCCGAATCGCTGTAAATACGGTCGTTGCCACCGTCTGAATGGCAGTGACAATGGTGGTGAAGGTATTGGAAATAGACGTCCAAGTGTTGACGAAAAAGTCCCGGATTCCGGTAACGATTCCTGTGAAGAAGGAAGCGATGCTGTTCCATGTATCCACGAAAAATGTTTTGATGGAAGTCCAGACTTCGTTCCAGCTTGTTCCGAACCATCCCAGCACCACATCTGCAATGCCTTTCAGAGTATTCATGATATTGCGAAACGTGTTGACAACGAAATTCCAGATAGACGTAAAAATGCCCTTGATGCCGTCCCAGCACTGCTCCCAATCCCCAGTAAACAAACCGATCAGAACATCCAGCAGCCCCAGAAGAACGCCAGTAAACTCTGAAAAGATGTTGGAGATATTCTGAAAAACGCCTTCAAAAATAGGAGCCAGCAGATTGCACAGCCCGTCCCACGCCGCTTTCAGCACATCGGTGAAACTCTCAAAGTCGAATCCCAGAGCATTTAGCCGGTCAGTGATGCCCTGTGTCAATCCAGTAAAGGTGCTTTTGATTTGCTCCCAGATGGCGATGATATTGCTTTTGAATTCGTCATTGGTTTTCCAGAGATGCACAAAGGCAGCCACCAAAGCGGCAACAGCTGCGATGATGGCAAGCAGCGGACCTAATGACACACCCAACGCTCCGGTAATGGCTCCGATGCCACCTTGCACAGCCGAGAAAAGGGCAGGCAGTTTGGACACTGCGGAAAAGACGGTTCCCACACTGGAGATGGTCTTTCCAAGCACCACCAGCATCGGACCCAGAGCAGCAGCCACCAGTGCAATTTTCGCAATGGTTTCTTTGGTCTGCGGGTCTAATTGGTTCAGCTTGTCCACCAGTTCCTGAATACGGGAAACAATGGAGCGAATGGTAGGCATTAAAATATCACTAAAACTGATCGCCAATTCTTCCAGCTGGGACTTCAAGATGGTCACTTGTCCGGCAAGGTTATCCTGCATGACAGCCGCCATTTTTTCAGTCGTGCCATTGTAGCCGTCTACTGTATCTGAACAGGTATCAATGGCATTGGACAGTTTTTCAAAGTCCGCCGGGGAGCCGTTGATGATCGCCAGCATACCGGACATGGCCTCTTTGCCAAACAGCGAGGCAGCCGCCTGTGCCTGTTCTGCCTCAGAAAGTCCGCCCAATTTCTGTCGGAGTTGTTCCATGAGTTCCCGCAGAGAATACATCTTGCCGGAACTATCTGTCAGAGAAATGCCGTACTGTTCCATGGCAGATGCTACCGTATCGGTCGGCTTTGCCAGATTGGTGATGGCAGAACGCAGTGCGGTACCAGCCTGTGAGGATTTGATACCGGCGTTTGCCATCAGCCCAATGGCAATGGCAGAGTCTTCAGCGGAATAACCCAAGGAACCCAGCACCGGAGCGGCATACTTGAAAGTTTCTCCCATCATGCTGACGTTGGTATTGGCATTGCTTGAGGCAGCCGCCAGAATATCCGCAAAGTGTCCGCTGTCGGCAGCAGTTAAGCCGAAAGCGGTCAGAGCATCCGTGACAATGTCCGAAGTAGATGCCAAGTCTTCCCCAGAAGCAGCAGCAAGATTCATGATACCTTCGATACCGCTGAGCATATCGTTGGTTTTCCAGCCTGCCATCGCCATGTAGTTCATAGCATCCGCAGCCTCACTTGCAGAGAACTTCGTTTTACTGCCCATTTCACGAGCCTTTTCCCGGAGAGCATCCATCTCTGAACCGGTCGCACCGGACACCGCTGCCACCTTTGACATGGCGGAATCGAAATCCGCACCAGTTTTCACGGCAATGGTTCCCAGAGCTGTGACACCGGCAGTGACCGGCAGCAGCTTTTGTCCCACGCCAGAGATCTTGTCTCCGGCGGACTGCAGCGTTTCACCCAGAACACCCATCTTTTCCAAGGCGGTGTGAGAATTGTTTGCTTCTGTGGTCAGGCGTTTCAGTTCGTTTTCGGTTTCGATGATCTCACGCTGTAAGGCATCATACTGCTGCTGTGAAATTTCACCATTTGCAAGAGCAGTGTTTGCCTGTTCTGCCGCAGTTTTCAGTACTTCCAGCTTTTCTTTGGTGGCAGACACCGCATCTGCCAGCAGCTTGTGCTTCTGGGACAAGAGTTCGGTGTTGGTGGGGTCAAGTTTCAGCAGTTTCTGCACATCTTTCAGCTGTGTCTGTGTCCCCTTGATGTCCCGATTGACACCTTCCAGGGCTTTGGATAGCTTGGTGGTATCGCCGCCGATTTCTACGGTGATGCCTTTGATGCGGTTTGCCATGGGGGTCACCTGCCTTTTTCAAAAAATAGGTTGAATTTATCCTAACAATATGGTATAATAAGAGCAAGGAGGTGTTCGTATGATGATAGATACAAACACAATTATTTCTATGACAGAAGCAAATCAGAATTTTTCCATGGTAACAAGAATCGTAGACCGGTATGGAACGGCCGTTATTTTCAAAAATAATAAGCCCCGTTATGAAGTCAGAATGATTGAAGACACAGAAGAAGCGGAAACGGCATCGGATGAAGAAGTGCTTTCTGTTTCAAAAAAACTGATGAAACGCAACGCTGCTGTTTATGAGGAACTTGCCAAATGAAACGACTCACAAAGGAACAGGTAATGCTGCTTCACAAAGAACTGGTGAAGGAATCAGGCGGCTCAGCGGAAATTCGTGATGAAGGACTTCTGGATTCGGCATTGAATGCACCTTTCCAAACGTTTGATGATGCAGAATTATATCCGACAATCATAGAAAAAGCAGCTCGTCTTGGATACAGTTTGATAAAAAATCATGCGTTTGTAGATGGAAATAAAAGAATCGGCACGCATACAATGCTTGTATTTCTTTCTCTGAATCATATTGAAGTGGAATATGATGACGATGAATTGATTCAAATGATTCTCGGAATTGCAGCCGGTGAAATGGATGACCGACAATTGCAGGAATGGCTGTGGAAACACATCATATAGGTTAAAACGCATCAAAATCCTCCTGCGTTGCCAGAGAATCATACTTGAAATCGTCATTTTCTCGTTCGGTGAACATATCATTCACCAGACCAATGGTCAAAAAATCCAAATCGCCCATTGACAAACCAAGCTGAACGCACCGCAACAAAAATAGTGGTGTGGTCATCGGTCGGTCAATCGGGCGATGTTTTTTTTAGACTTGACCTGCGTTTCTACGTTCAAACCCCAGAGATCGATCAGCTGCGGCAAAATCTCATAGATGCTGAATGTGTTGAACTGTTCCAGAAAGTCGTCCGGATTATCAGGAACATTCTCCGGAGCAGCGTGTTTTGCCATGATATAGGCGATGTTCTCAAATACCTCAAGGCTTTCAATGTCCAGTGCGGAAGATTTCTCTGTATTTTCTCCCACAGACTTTTGCAGTGCTGCAAAGTCCTGATAAATATCTCTGCGAAATTTCAGACGATACAGTCTGGGGACTGCCGCACTTGCCTTAAACGGCACATCAATCCCATCAATGGTGATGTTCTTCTGAATTGCCATACTGCACCCTCCTTACGCTTTCACAGATGCTGCGGATGCCTTACCACTCTGTACAGCGGCAGCCAGATTGGGCATATATACCGCCTTATACCAATTCTCATAAACCTCGGCATCCGTTTTCTCACAGGTTTTAGTTTTTACCAAACCACTGTTCAATGCCGTTGCGGTCAAAGACAGCGTTTCTGTTTTAACTTCCTTTTCGTCCTCAATGGTGCTGGATTCTGTTGCCGGACGAGAGGCAGAGCAGCAGAACAGACAGTGCCGAATTTTATTCTTATCGCCGCTGAATTCAAACAGCAGTGCAAACTGGGATACTTCTGCAGTATTGGTTTCCGTGAGAACGCCCTTTTCATCCAGTTTCTCACCGAGAATGTCTGTCGCAAACTCAAGCGGAACCAATGCGATTTCAAGATCTCCAGTGTAACCAGAGTTATTGTTGATCACATAGTACACACCATCGTCAGCGTAAAAATTGGATGCTTCCCCTTCTGCATCGATAGACAGCGACACTGCACCGGGAATGCGAACCGGTTTTGCAAAAGTCGGCACACCTTCTTCATCATAAGAAGTGATTTTTGCATAGTGAACTTTGTTCAGACCGAACTTTACCTTGTTTTTCTCCATTGCCATATAGATCAAACCTCCATCTCATAGAGCACTTCATACAATTCTTCCGAATCAATGAATAGTTCTGTTTTTGTGTAATAAATTTCATGCTGGGCAAGCACTGCCTCCACTTGTTCTTCCAATTCCGGCAGTTTTTTATCCGTGTACAATTCAATGTCCAGCTGTTTGCAACTGAAATATGCCACATTATCTGCAGAAAATGGATTCTCTCCGGGAGATAAGAACAGCAAAAAAGGCGGTGCGGGACTTTCACCCTCGGCAAAATGATGGTAGGCGAAAGGCAGCCCCATTTCTTCCAGCATTTCAGCGATTTCTTCGTAAGTCATGACAACGCCTCCTCAATTAAATGCTCCAGCAACTGTACACCGTTTTCTTCCGCAGGAGCAATGTGCGGTTTTCCTGATACCCGACCGCCGCCACGTTTGGCATGACCCTTTTCCAACAAATGTGCCAGCTGATAACGATTTTTACTGTGTACAGTCATTTCAAGAGAATGGCTGTTTTCCTTGGTCTTCTTCGTTGCCCAGCTTTTCGCATACTTTCCGGTGTCCTTCGGAGCATTGGCAGAGATCTCATTTTTCACTTGCGTGGCGGATTTCCGGACAGCCTTTTTCATGGCAGTATCCGCAAGGTCTGCATATTCCTGCAAGCCCTGCATGATTTCTTCTGCAAGATTGTCAATACTGGTCATTTTGCCCTGCCTTTCTGGCTTCTGCAGTAAGTTTCAGATAGTCCTTGTGCAGATAATCCGGTGTAATACCGGTGATGTCATAAATGTTTCCCTGAAACAAGATTCGATTGCCTGTTACAGACGGCATCCAGTGCTGGTTTTGCCGAATGAGGAATTCCAGTGCCTGTGTTTCTTTGGTCACACCAGCGTCCGTATGCTCCGCAGAAGCTTTCAAAGTTACTTTTGCCCAGCAGGAAAAAGCTTCGTCCCACACAGCAGTGTGATTGCCGATTTCATCGGTAACAATACGATTCTCCAGAAAGGTGATTCGCTGATTCAAAGTTCCGATTTCCATTACATCACACCCTCTCGCTGTGCAAACAGCATGGCACGAAGCGTTAACGTCAGCTTGGAAAAGTCTGCGGTATTGCGGTTTTCATAGAGATAAGAAACCGTGTAGAGCATTGCTGTCCGTACCACATCTTCGTTTTCTGAAAAGCGTTCCTCGTCCATTCTTCCTACATCCATTACCAGCTGTTTTGCAGTTGAAATAAGGGAGAGAAGCAATGTATCATCATCTTCAAAATCAATCCGCAGATACTGCTTGACTTCCTGTAAAGTTACCACCCACTCCAACCCCTTTCTCTGATTACGCTTTCATGCCAAGTGTCTTTACGGCTTCGGTCAGAATCAGTCTGCCATCGACACGCTGAGATGCGAGGAATCCAACCTGACCATTCATTGCAAATACCTCGTTCAGCCGCTTAAAGGAGCGTCCCTGACGGTCGCCGATCCAGTAATAGCTGAAATCGCCGAAAGCGAGACACTTTGCACCTGCCTTGATTTCCGGCACATAGCTGGAAGTGTAGTACGGACGATTGAGAATGGTATCCGGAACGCCAGCTTGTACAGACGGATTCCAGATGTAATTGCCAGTGCTGTCCTTCAGCTTACGAAGTGCCTTTACTGTGGAATCGTTCAGTACCCATACAGCTTTCTTACGATACGGGCTTCTCAGAGAATAGAACAGTTCCAGAACATCATCGAAAGTGATATTTGCAGTACTGGTAGTTGCTCCGCTTTCTGCACCGCCCGTTGCAGCAAAGATACCAGTCGGCTTGCCCTTGCCATCACCAATGAAGAAAGCTTCTTCTTCCTTTGCACCGATTCTTCTTGCAAATTCCTTTGCGATGTAAGACGGCAGGTCAAAAGCAGCATCATTCAGCAGTTCCTCAGAGATCTTAATTGCCGTACCGACCTTGTATGCACCGAGGGAAGCCTGTCCAAAGGTATCATCCGACAGCTTATATGCGTCCTCCTCATCCATCCAAGCAGCTTCGCCCTTAGAAGTAACGATGGGAATCTTTCGATCACCGGAGGAAGTTTTGATAACGGTTGCCAGCTGCCGGAAAATGTTTTCTTCGGTCAGGGCTTCCACCAGCTTCCGTTCAAATTCATCCGGCACAAGATAGCCGCCCTCAGTATCTGTACCAACCTGCAGGTCGTTTCGGACATCGTAAAAATTGCGGTTGCGAATGCTGTTCCAGAAAGCAGTACGGTATTCGTCAGATGCAATCCCTGTCTTGGTATCGCCGTGAATGGATGCGTTCGGCTTGTTCTGAATCGGCGTAGAAGTGGGCTTGTTCATCTCCGCTTCAATCTGAGCCTGTCGTTCCAGCCGCTGGATTTCCTTGCCGTATGCCACGATCTGCTGCTCCATGGCATCGTATGTCTTGCTGTCCTCTTCCGAAAGCAGACCGCTTTCATTTCGCTTGGAATCCAAAAAGTCACGGGCAGTATCCCATGCCTTGCTTCTTTTTTCTCTCAGTTCCTGAATTGTCATAGTATCAGTCCTCCTATAGGTTTTAATATTTCAAAAGCTCCAGCCGCTTGTCCAATTGGTTGATCGGCGTGCCTTTGGATGCAGTTGCAGAAATCTTCTGCAGAAAAGAATCCAGCGTTTTGGATGGTGTGTACAGCATGGATGCTGTGCTTTCTTTCTTTTTTTCATCTGGATCTGTTTTTTCTGGTTCTTCTTCTGGAACAAACGGATTCTTTTTAGAAAAGAGAATGCCGTCTACAAATCCCAGCTGCAATGCTTTTTCTGCATTCATCCACGTTTCTTCATCCATCAGCCTTGCGATCTTATTGCGGCTGAGATGCGATTTTTCTGCATAAGCATTGATAATGGATTCCTTGACTTCATCCAGAAGTGCGATTGCTTTCTCCATATCTGCCTTGTTGCCCATGGCACAGGTCATCGGATTGTGGCACATCAGCATTCCGGTCGGTGAAATCAAGGTTTCTTCTCCAGCCATCGCCACCACAGAAGCCGCAGAAGCGGCAATGCCGTCAATTTTGACTGTGACCTTGCCCGGATGGTTTCGGAGCATGGTATAGATCTGACTGGCAGCAAACACATCGCCGCCCGGCGAGTTGATAAAGACGGTCACATCACCGCTGTGTTTTTGCAGTTCCGAGCGGAACATGGCAGGGGTGATGTCATTTTCAAACCATGTACTCTCCGCAATCGCACCGTACAAATACATCTCCGATGCACCGGTTTCTTCGTTGCGTACCCAGTTCCAGAAACGATTATTCTTCATGGGTCGTTTCCTCCTTTTCATTTTTCTTTGCAAATGCACCTGCATCAGCAAGTTTGGTGAAGCTGCCATTTACGAGGTACAGATTGCCGCCCAGTTCTTCCGGCACCAGATTCATATCCTCCAGTTCCCGAATGTCATTGGTGGACATCCAGCCGTTCTGTCTTGCGGTAGCATAGCCCTGCATTCTGGAAGCATAGTCACCACGCAAAAGCCCCTCTACATTGAATTTGATGAAATACTTGCCTTTCTCTGAATCAGAAAGCAGATCTTTCATCATACCTTGCTCCCAGCGAACGATCCACGGGTCGAGACTGTATTTCACGAAATCCAATGATAGATGTTCCACGTTACTGAATGTTGCGTGGTCAAGGTCGCCAATCATATGGAGCGGTACACGGTACATTCTTGCAATCTCCTCGATCTGAAACTTTCTGGTTTCCAGAAACTGTGCTTCATTATTTGGAATAGCAATAGGAGTAAACTTCATGCCCTCCTCTAAAACTGCGACCTTGTGGGCGTTTCTTCCGCCATAGGCTCTCTGCCACGCATCACGCACACGTTCCGGATTTTTGATCACTCCGGGGTGTTCCAAAACACCTGACGGACTTGCACCATTTCCGAAGAATGATGCTCCATATTCCTCGCAGGCAATAGAAATGCCGATTGCATTTTTCGCAAGTGCAATCGGCGAATATCCAACCAGTCCGTCAAATCCAAGTCCGGGAATATGCAGAACTTCATCGGCATAAAGAATGATGTCACCCTGTTCTTTCAGATTTGGATTTGCTTCATCATAGCGGCTGTAAATGTAAACCAGACGATTTCGCTGGTCACGGTCTACTCTAACCTTATCCGGCATCAGCGGATACAGCCCCAATACATCTCCACGACCATTTCGGATAATCTGTGCATAAGCATTGCCGTAAATCAGCAGATGGGACATCAGGGTTTCTCGGAATACGAAAGATGTCATTTCCGGATTTGGCTGATCATGCAGCAAAAAATAGAGCGGATGCCGTGGCACTCGCTCTTTTCCGTTTTCGGTATATTGGTAAACGTGTAATGGCAGCTGGGCAAT
>ENA-OPWD01002663-OPWD01002663.1-human-gut-metagenome-genome-assembly--contig:-NODE-2663-length-10194-cov-1.599467_pt1 | contig 10194 bp, 8 predicted proteins | sample MGYA00241502_ERZ501996 | MGnify/ENA primary metagenome ERZ501996 (study PRJEB25962, sample SAMEA2042011) | human gut metagenome | biome: human gut; feature: human-associated habitat; material: faeces... | reverse complement strand
TTTCCTTTCTCTTTTCATCTTTTTGCAATCATTACAATATGTTTTACCACTGTCTGTTAATGGTTTGCCACACTTAGCACACCTTGGCTCATTAATGATATGTAACTCATCTTTACATGTATCACATATAATCTTTCCCTTGCCAAGAACTTTTTGACAAACCGGGCAAACTGTTGGATACATCCACTCAATTACTCTACCTAACATTCCCCCACCTTTTCTTATTGATAATAATTAATAAGTTGCCATTTCAATCCTGAATATCTCTTATGCTGATCTTCATTTTTAACCATTGCGTTAAAAGTTTCTTTTCTGCCGACTATGCACACACATTTCTTTGCTCTTGTAACTCCCGTATACAAAAGATTCCTTGTCATAAGCATCGAAGCTCCCGAAACCAAAGGCATTACAACTGCCGGATATTCACTACCTTGAGATTTATGAATTGTAACAGCGTAAGCCAGTTCCAACTCTTCTGCCTGTTTAGAATCATATGTAACATATCTGTCATCATCAAACTTTACTTCTATATAATTAGTAAGATTATTTATTTTTGTAATAATTCCCATATCTCCGTTAAAAATGCCGGAGCCGGAATCCACAAGAAAACCTTTATCTGTTCTCTGCTCCCATTCAAGCTGATAATTATTTTTAATCTGCATAACCTTGTCGCCTTCTCGGAAAACGACACCGGCTATCTCTTTTTCGTTCTTATTTTTGTCAGGCGGATTCATATACATCTGTAATCCCGGATTAAGAGAGTTGACGCCTAAAATTCCATTACGCATAGGTGTAAGAACCTGTATGTCCATTTCATTTGCTCCTACGTATGCTGGAAGTTTTGTTTTTATCAGACCTATTGTTGCATTTAATGCCATCTGAGCATTTTCTCTTTCTATATATAAAAAATCTCCAAAACTATTGTCAAGTTTAACTTCTTTTCCTTCATTAATCTTATGAGCATTAGTTACTATTCCACTTTCCCCTGCCTGACGGAAAACTTTTGTAAGACGTACAACTTTAAAGCATTCAGATTCAATAATATCCTTCAAAACATTTCCCGGGCCAACACTTGCAAGCTGATTAACGTCTCCAACAAAAACCAATCTTGTTCCAACAGTTACAGCTTTCAAAAACGCATGCATCAAAAAAGTGTCTACCATAGACATTTCATCTACAATAACAACATCTGTTTCCAATGGATTTTGTTCGTTTCTTCCAAACTTTGCATCAAGTTCAGGATCATCACTTTGCCCACCTGATATTTCAAGCATTCTGTGAATAGTCTTTGCCTCATGGCCTGTAGCCTCAGTCATACGCTTTGCGGCACGTCCCGTTGGAGCCGCAAGACTTACTTCTAATCCGTCAGATTCAAACAGCTGAATTATAGCATTAATTGTTGTGGTCTTTCCTGTTCCCGGGCCACCGGTTATAATAGATACACCGTTATTCTGTGTTGCCACAACTGCCTGTCTTTGAAGGTCATCTAAATGAATTCCTGACATATCCTCAACTGTATCCATTTTCACCCCAAGAATATAATCATCTTCCGGTGTTGAAATATTTAATTCAAGCAACATTCTTGCAATATTTAATTCTGTATAATAAAAAGTAGACAAAAACACTGCCTGATTGTCATCAATTTCTTTTAAAATTAACTTCTTTTCAAGTACAAGTTCCATAAAACAGTTATCAAGCAATTCCATATTGTATGTTCCGTCAGCATTTAAGTACTGATCCCTTAGTCCAAGCAAATTAATGGTAGTTTCCACCATTTTTTCCTTAGGAAGATATGTATGTCCTGATAAAGACGCTTCTGTTAAAGCATAGCACATTCCACTTTTTATTCTTACAGACGCATTAACTTCCACACCGGCTCTTCTGGCAATTTCATCTGCCGTCTTAAAGCCAATACCTGTCACATCATCTGCAAGCTGATACGGATTAGTTTTAATTATGTCATAAACCCTTGTTCCATAATTATTAAATATTTTCGTACTTAATGTAGGAGAAATTCCATATCCCTGAAGAAAAATCATAACATCACGCATATCCTTTTTTTCTTCAAGCTGAGTACTAATGTCCATAGCTTTTCTTGTAGTAATTCCTCTGATTTCTGCAAGGCGCTCCGGCTCCTCTTCTATAATTCTAAAAGTATCCTCACCAAACTTGTCTACTATTCTATCTGCAAGCACTGCGCCAAGACCCTTTATAGCTCCAGAACCTAAATATTTTTTTAACGATAATTCATCTGTTGCAGGAACAATTTTATAATTTGTTGCCTTTATTTGTTTTCCATAAATCTCATGGAAAACTTCCTCGCCTTCTATTTCTACATATTCTCCCTGACCAATATATCCAAAATTACCTGTACATGTTATATCTTCTTTTCCACTGGATAATGTTAACACAGTAAAACCATTATCTTCATTTCTAAATGTTATATTTTCAACATATCCGCTAACTGTTTTCATCTGGTATATTTTCTCTTTCCTTAATAACTGCCTTCTAGTTACTCTCTTTTTTCAATCGTATCATTTAAATACTTATTAGTTGCTTTTAAATATATCTTTCACCTGATTTGAATGTCAAAATATCCAAATCTTTATGGAATAAAAATGCCATCCTTTTTAAGCATCTCTTAACTACAGTTAAAAGATACACATTGGGACAGCATTTTATATAAACATTTATTGGTTGTTTTTAATTAATCTTTTCTTTTGCCGCTTCATCAATATAATCCAAATACTGACCTGTTCCAATGGCAACAACAGTCATTGGATCTTCGGCTGTCATAGTATTAATACCTGTCTTAGATTCAATTAACTGATCTAATCCATGAAGCAAACATCCGCCACCTGTTAACACTATACCACGCACTGCAATATCTGCTGCCAATTCCGGTGGTGTCTGTTCAAGTACTCTGTGAACTGCTTCAACTATACTTGCAGAAACATCCTTAAGGGCTTCCTCAGTCTCTTCTGAAGTAATTTCAATAGTTTTAGGTAATCCTGTTACAAGATTTCTTCCACGTACTTCCATCTTCTTATTATCAGATTTATTGAAACATGTTCCTATTCCAATCTTAATCTCCTCGGCAGTTCTATCTCCTATAAGAAGATTATGTTTCTTTCTCATATATCTTACAATGGCATCATCAAAATCATCTCCGGCAACCTTAATAGATGTGCTTACAACTGTTCCTCCAAGAGAAATAACTGCCACGTCTGTAGTTCCTCCGCCAATGTCAACTATCATATTTCCACAAGGCTTACTTATGTCAATTCCTGCACCAATGGCTGCTGCAACAGGCTCTTCTACAATAAAGACCTCTCTTGCGCCAGCCTGAAAAGCTGCATCCTGAACTGCCTTAATTTCAACTTCTGTTGCACCACTAGGTACACATACGCAAATACGTGGTTTCTTAAATGAGCGCTTTCCGATTGCCTTCTGTATAAAATATCTTATCATCTGTTCGGTAATTGAATAATCTGAAATAACTCCCTGTTTAAGTGGTCTTACAGCCACAATATTTTCAGGAGTTCTTCCAATCATAAGTCTCGCTTCTTCTCCTACAGCCTTAATCTTTTCAGTATCTCTATCAACTGCAACAACTGAAGGTTCCTTTAAAACCACACCTTTTCCTTTTATAAAAACAAGCACACTTGCCGTTCCTAAATCTATTCCAATATCTGTATTAAACATTTGTTACTCCTTTAAGTTTTCAAACAGTAATTATAGTATATGTAATAATCTTTTCCCTAAACTATTTTTTATTATATTAATTTAGATATCAAAGTTTTAAAATCTTGACACTGTAATCATTATATACAATTTAAAAAGAAAATAAAAGTAAATATTTGCTACAAATTTTGAACATTCTGTTATTTTACAATTATTACAACTTTTATGTATAAAATATTACATTTTTCTACTTTTTTACACTTTATTCATATTTTTGTAACATTTCCCTATTATATTATCTGTGTACTACCGATTAGGTGGTGCACATAGTTTGTATACGTCATACCCTATAATGGCGTATTTTAAGTTTTTCATACTCAACCTAGAGGGTGAGATTCCCTCTAGGTCCCCCGCAAATGATGACCTTAGCAAAAGCTAAGGTCTTTTTTATTTTCTCATATGACTATACTTCTCTCTTGTCGCCATACCACCTCGTAAATGCCGTTCAGCTTTATTCACATCTAGCACTTTTCTTATTTCCTCTGCCAACCCAGGATTAATAACTTCAAGCCTTTCCGTTACATCTTTATGTACTGTACTTTTACTTATCCCAAAAACCTTTGCGGCCTGTCTTACCGTAGCCTTATTTTTTACAATGTATCTTGCACTTTCCATTGCCCTTTCTTCAATATATTCTCTCAAAAAAATCCCCTGCATACATTCTTTATATAATGTACGCAGAGGACTTTTTTAATATTCTCTATTTTTATGATATATGTGCCTGACCTTTACCATGCGTTTTAGAATAATACATAGCCTCGTCAGCCTTATTGAATAAACTTTCTGTCTAACAGGCATCGCCATACAAAATGTATTAATTCCATTATATTTTCCTGAATTAAACACATCAGAAATAGCCATAGCTCCCGAATTAATTAACGCATTAATTTTAGTCTCACTTAAATGCATTTGCTGTTCAACTACATTCTTATCCTGAAGTTGCTCTACAGAATAATATTTCACACCTGATACATTTTCCAAATCCTCTAAATCTTCAAAATACAGTTTACTCCATTGGCTTTCCGGAGATTCGTCTGATGTATCATATGTTACTGCTATTGATGACATTAGCTTCTGCATAGTATCCATATTATTTAAAATTTCTTCCATACCATTTCTATGATTCTTTTCAAGCAAATCTTCAATTAACAGTATCTTTTAACCATATTTTTTCTTCTAATGTTAAATATGGAGAAATCATTTCATATACCATTTTGTGATAATTATCAAGTAATTCAATTTCTTTATCTGCCATGTCCTCAAAAGATATAAGTTCCCTATCATACGGAACCAATGTTAATGGTTTAAAACATAAAAATGTTCCCCATTGGTTCTGCTCTTTTTTCTCACATAAAACTAAGTTTTCAATTCTTATTCCAAACTCTCCCTCTAAATAAACTCCCGGTTCATTGCTAGTTATCATTCCTTCTTTAAATACTGGATTAAATTGATTATCCGGAAGAATTCTGTACCTTATGGCATTAGGTGGTTCATGAACACTAAGCAAATAGCCCACTCCATGTCCCGTACCATGATTGTAATCAAGTCCTAAGTCCCATAATGGTTGTCTGGCATTATAGTCTATGGCAACTCCTGAACAGCCTTCCTTAAATACTGACGCTGCCAAATTCAAATGGCCCTTAAGTACAGCCGTATACATCTTTTTCATTTTAGGCGTAACTTTTCCGAGACTTATTGTTCTTGTTATATCTGTTGTTCCTTCAAGGTAATGTCCCCCTGAATCTATTAATACCATACCTTCATCTTTAATTTCATAATCTGATTCTTTATTTGCACTATAATGAACAATGGCTCCATGATCATTATAGCCAACTATAGGCGTAAAGCTTGGCTCAATATAGCTTTTTGCCACAGTTCTAAATTCTTCTAATTTTTCTCCTAATGAAAGTTCCGTAATTTTTTCTTTTCCAACATTAGTCTTAAGCCAATAAATAAATTTGGTCATTGCAATACCATCTAACAAATGAGCTTTTTTCATGTTGGAAATTTCCGTTGGATTCTTAATAGCTTTCTGATTCAGTGCAGGTGTAAAACAGTTTATAACTTCATTATGGGTCTTTATTTTTTTGACAATATTATAATTAGCACTATTCTTATCAATCCATACTTTTTTGTTTTTTGTATTTTCTAATGCGTCATATATTTTAAAATAATCTTCAACTACTATTCCGTCATTCTCTAATTCTTTAACTATCTCATCTTGTATGGATGCTTTCTGAACATATAATGTGGCATCTAAAGAAGTTATTAACATAAAAGAGAGAAATACAGGTGTACATTCCACATCATCACCACGAAGATTTAACGTCCAGGCTGTTTCTTCTAAAGAAGTCAAAACTAAAACATCCACCTCTTTGTTTTTCATTTCTTCCCTTATATCACCAAGCTTATGAGCCCTTGTTTTTCCGCAATATTCTAACGAAAGATTCCATACAGGCTTACAGCACATTAAAGGTCTGTTCTCCCAAATTTCTCCAACAAGATCTACATCACTTATAACTGATATATTTTTTATGGATTCTATTTCTTCTGCCATTGTGGCTGTCATCATTCTTCCATCAAAACCTACCACCAAAGATTCTGTTGCATTTTTTTGCAAATATTCCCTAATAGTTGGAACATTACACTGACCACTTTTCATAAGCTTAATCTCTGTGTTCTTAAGCTGGCTTTCTGCCTGAAGAAAATATCTTCCATCAGTCCACAGCGCTGCTTCTTTCAAAGTAACAACAACGGTTCCTGCCGATCCTGTAAATCCTGAAATAAATTCTCTTGTTTTAAAATAATCCCCTACATATTCCGACCCGTGAAAATCGCAAGTAGGCACAATATAAATATCTATATTGTGCCTACTCATTCTATCTCTTAGAGCCTTAATCTTTTCATTAACTGTCATCATCCTGCTCCTCTAAGATTATGTATTACTTTTCTGTTGAATTATTGTATTTTTTATTATAAATATCTATACACTTATATATAATCTTTGCCGCATCTACAGGTCCGCCAAACTCGTCAACTTTAGTCTGTTTTCCTTCCAGATTCTTGTAAATATTAAAGAAATTCTTTATTTCTTCAAAAATATGTGATGGTAACTGATTAATATCTGTGTAGCAATTATAGGTTGGATCTCCATATGGAATAGCAATAATCTTATCATCATTATCACCACTGTCAACCATATACATAACACCTATAGGATAGCATCTTACTAAAGACATAGGTTCTATAGGTTCTGAACACAAAACCAAAACATCTAATGGATCTCCATCTTCATCAATAGTTCTTGGAATAAATCCATAATTAGCCGGATAGTGAACTGAAGAATACAAAACTCTGTCTAAAATCAATAATCCGGTTTCTTTATCTAATTCATATTTCTTCTTGCTTCCTTTAGTTATTTCGATTGTCGCAATGAAATCAGCCGGTCTAATTCTTTCCGGTGAAATATCATGCATAATATTCATGCTTTCTTCCTCCATTTTTCAATTATTTTCATTCCCGTTTCGTCTATTCTTACACTATATTTTATCACGGGATTATACTTTTACAAATACTTTCTAATTATAAAAAACACTGTTTTTATATATTTTTATCATTATTTTCTATAATTTCAATTTTGTTTCTATATTCCTTCAATATTTCCAAACTTATAACCCTATATTTTTTAAGAATTTCCGGGTTAAAATTTTTCTGCATAATCCGTGAATTTTGATTTTTATTACAAAAAAGTTCTCCGGTTTTGTAATCATTTTCCAAAAGCTCCGGTTTTCTATCTACAAAAACAATTCTATCAGCCATTTCAAGAAACCTTATCGGAATGGTTTTCTTTACACCTATTCCTGATATTTCTTTAAAACTGCTATTTACATTCTGAAATCTCTTTAAATTAGTACTTGTATATACATTTATTCCTGCATTCAGTATTTTTTCAATATCTTCATAAATAAAAGATTTATCATCCTCACATTTTCCGCCCATTCCCATTTCGTCCATAATCACAACCTTCTCAAAATTGTATTTTGAAACTATTTTCTCTAATGAATAATGATAAACCGGTTTTATGTTAGAGCCTTTGATTTTTCTTTCCTTGCCGTTTAAAAAGCCTATAACAACCTTCTCCCCATAATTTTGTAAAGCATCCCTTAACATTATATGGGTCTTTCCAGCTCCGGGACTATAACTTGTATAAATAGTTAATCTGCCCTTTTTTATATTATTTTTCATATTAAAAAGTCCTAATTGTGTCTGTTTCCTCTTCACCTGTATTTTCAATAGATTTAATCACAACATAATAACTTACTTTTTCGTTTACCTTTACTTCAACTCTGTCTCCAACCTTGTGTCCCATAAGGGCTGCTCCCATAGGAGAGTCGCCGCTTATTCTACCGCTAATTGAATCTCCACGCATTGTACTTACAATCTTGAAAGTTTCTGTTTCGTCATCGTCTTCAAAATAAACCTGAACAGTGTTATTTAATCCCACTTCATCATCTGCTGATTCGTCACTTATAATTGTAGCTGTCTTCAATACTCTTTCAAGGTATCTGATACGTCCCTCGTTCTTGTTCTTGTCTTTCTTTGCTGCATAATATTCAAAATTCTCACTTAAATCCCCCTGGGCTCTTGCCTCTTTTACAGCTTCGATAGCCTCAGGTCTTACGACTAATTTTCTATGTTCAATTTCTTCTTTTATTTTTTCAACATCACTCTGTGTAAGCTTCATAATGCCTCCTGTTTTTATTAAAATCTTGTACTTTCTCTAATCATTTTATTATAACACTAAAAAAAATCGGTTACAACTTTATCAAGCTTTAACATTACACTTCAACATTTATATTTTAATATCTACATATTGGCGTTTACACCTTAATATTTACGTTTTAATATTTTCGTTTAGTGTTTATGTCTTAATCTTTTTGTAACCGATTTTTTATACTTTTTTATTACATTTATTGATGTGTTTTTTATTACATTCGTTAATGCATTTTTATATTGCAAAATTGCATTTTTTTACTATGGATTATTATCCAAAATTCTTATCTTTCTTCAATGTTTGTATAATCATAGTAGTCGCAGTTGCTTAAATATGCCGGACGCATAATCTTATCTGCTGTAATGATTTCCTCGATACGATGAGCACTCCATCCTACAATACGTGCTATTGCAAACATAGGTGTAAATAGCTCTTCAGGAATATCAAGCATACTGTAAACCAAACCACTGTAAAAGTCTACGTTGGCACTAACACCCTTGTAAATCTGTCTTTCCTCTGCAATAACCTGCGGAGCCAAAGTTTCAATCATACTATACAAGTTAAAATCTTTAGTTCTGCCCTTTTCAGTAGCTAACTTCTCTACGAAGCTTTTGAAAATCTCAGCTCTTGGGTCAGAAATTGAATATACTGCATGACCCATACCATAAATAAGTCCCTGTCTGTTAAAAACTTCTTTATTAAGTATCTTTCTTAAATACTCCTTAACTTCATCCCTATCCGTTATATCATGAACATTATGTTTAATGTCCTTAAACATTTCTACAACTTTAATATTCGCACCACCATGACGTGGTCCTTTCAATGAAGAAAGTGCTGCTGAAATTGTAGCATAAGTATCTGAACCTGATGAAGTTACAACTCTTGTTGTAAAAGTAGAGTTATTACCACCACCATGTTCCATATGAAGAACCAATGCTAAGTCTAAAACTTTGGCTTCTAATTCTGTGTATTTCTTATCCGGTCTTAACATTCTAAGAATGTTTTCGCTTGTTGAAAGCTCCGGCTTAGGTCTGTGAATATATAAACTTTTGTTTCTCTTATAATGGTTATATGCATGGTAACCATATACAGAAATCATAGGGAATGTACTGATTAAATTAATGCTCTGTCTAATAACATTTTCCACTGATGTATCTGACATATTCTTGTCATATGATGCCAAAGTCAAAACACACTTAGACAATGTGTTCATAATATCTTCACTTGGCGCTTTCATAATTACGTCACGCACAAAGTTAGTTGGCAATCGTCTTGATACAGCCATCATTTTCTTAAATTCAGTCAGATTATCTTCACTTGGTAATTCTCCAAAAAGCAATAAATATGCTACTTCTTCAAAACCAAATCTCTTCTCTTTTTCACAGTTTTTAACTATATCTGTAAGGTCATAACCACGGTATCTCAAATGACCTTCCATAGGAATTTTTTCACCGTCATCAATATAGTAACCCAAAACCGCACCGACAGAAGTAAGTCCTGCCATTACACCTGTACCGTCATCGTTTCTCAAACCTCTTTTAACGCTGTACTGCTTAAAAAGTTCCTTTGAAAACGGCTGATACACATCTGATGCCTCTTCTTGAAATCTCTCTTGTAATCTCTTTTTATCCTCTTCCTTTAACATATCTCCACTTCCCTTCCGCTCCGCTATATCA
>ENA-OPWD01002661-OPWD01002661.1-human-gut-metagenome-genome-assembly--contig:-NODE-2661-length-10198-cov-2.659075_pt1 | contig 10198 bp, 7 predicted proteins | sample MGYA00241502_ERZ501996 | MGnify/ENA primary metagenome ERZ501996 (study PRJEB25962, sample SAMEA2042011) | human gut metagenome | biome: human gut; feature: human-associated habitat; material: faeces... | reverse complement strand
CTTCACAGACTTCCGTAGAGAAGCGACTATAAATATATAACTAAAAGATAGAATCCTTGCAAGATTCCACCTTTTTGGTATACATTTCTAGAAGTTAGGTTCCTTTATTAATCTTTTTTAATCATACCATCTACCATATGAACCGTTCGGTCAGTTATTTTAGCAAGTCCCTCATCATGGGTAACAATCACGAAAGTCTGACCCAGCCGATCTCGCAAATCAAAGAACAGACGGTGTAAATCTTCTTTATTTTGAGTATCTAGACTTCCGGAAGGCTCGTCCGCCAGAATTACGGCAGGATCGTTGATTAAGGCTCTCGCCACAGCCACCCGTTGTTTCTCTCCTCCCGACAATTCATTCGGTTTATGGGAGGCACGGTCTGCCAGCCCCATAAAATCCAGAATCTTCATGGCACGATCGTTTGCCTCCTTTAAGGATACCCCTGCAATGAATGCAGGAATCATCACATTCTCTAATGCCGTAAACTCCGGAAGAAGTTGGTGGAACTGGAAAACAAAACCAATATTCTTGTTACGGAATGCAGACAACTCTTTCTCCTTCATCCGGCTGACCACAGTTCCGTCGATTTGTACCAGACCGGTATCCGGTTCATCCAAAGTACCCATAATTTGCAGCAGCGTTGTCTTACCCGCTCCACTAGGACCTACAATGCTGACAACCTCACTCTTATTGATTTCAAGATCAATGCCTTTCAGTACTTGTAATGAACCGAAGTTCTTCGTTATTCCTTCTAATTTTATCATAATAGCTTTTATAATCTTTTAATGACATATTCCGCCAGATAACATCCAAACACAGCAGGCATATAACTGACCGTTCCGCAAGTCGATTTCTTGTTCTGTTCGTCATCTGTGAGCAACACCGCCTTTGCATCAGCCTGTTCGGTACTGAACACAACCGGGAGTGTACGTTTCATCCCCATTTTCTGTAACCGTTTCCGCACCGCTTTGCTCAATCCGCAATGATAAGTATCCCAAAGATCGGCAAACCGTACCTGCGTAATGTCACTTTTTGCCCCTGCTCCCATACTGGAAACAATCCTGATCCGCCGTTTCATCGCTTCATAAATCAAGAAACACTTCGGACTGATTGTATCGATAGCGTCCACTATGAAATCATATTTACCGGCATCCAATAGCTCCGGTATATTTTCATCTTTCAGATAAACAGGTAAAACGGTCAGGTCGATATCGGGGTTTATATCTTTATACCGGGTAGCCAGCACTTCCGCCTTCGACATCCCCAAAGTGGAATGCAATGCAGGTAACTGACGGTTCAGGTTAGTCGGCTGCACCGTATCGGCATCTACAATCGTCATTCGTCCGACTCCTGCACGACAAATCATTTCTGCCGCATAAGCTCCCACTCCACCCAGCCCCACGACCAATACGTGAGAGTTCCGGATACGATTCATCTTCTCTTCTCCCAAAAGAAGTTCCGTTCTTTGTTGCCAGTCGTCTCTTTCCATCAGCTTTTCTTGAACCATTTATAGAACCATTTACCGACCTTCTCATAATGCTGAGACTCATTATGCCCGCGAGGATCGGAGAAAGACACGATCTCTTGCGGTTCACCGAATTGGTCGGGATATAAAATAATCAAACTATTATTTGCAAAATATTTGCCCAACTGTGACGGCAAACGATCAAAAGAAGGATCATAAGAGATAGATCCCCGACGGGCGGAAATAACAACCAACAGATGGTCATAGTTAACCTGTCCCGTTAATAGCAAAAGATCATCCCACTCATCTAATGTAGAAAACTCGGTCGGAGTACCTACATATTTCTTTTTCACAAGTTGCTGAAGCCTCATCAATGTCCGTTCATTCGAGAAGAAATGTACACGACATCCTAGAATGCTTCCCATACGGCAGAAATGCTCCACCCACTTTGCAAAGCCGGTCTCATATTCCGCCTTTGGAGGAACGGCAATATTAATCCGGCGTAAGGTATTCACCGGCATCAGGAATTTTGCGATCATCACCTCGCGATGCGTACCTTTCAGCAGACTTTCCGCCAAATGCCCGAAAAAAGAATCCACGATATTAGCTTTCCGGTGCAAACCGATCACCACATCCGTAGCCTCATACTCTTTTATCGTATGTATAATTCCCGAAGCAATATTCAGATCATAACGACTGACCATAGTGACAGGAACATCGGCAGCCGCAGCAATCATCGCAGCTTTTTCCAGATTACGTTTTCCCTGTAATTCTTTCTTTTCCGAGCTATTATTATCATTGATTACATTCAATGCTATCAACCCATTTTTCTGTTTGGCATCCTTTATGACCAATGCCAGATTGATGAGGTCTTCAATCGTATCCGGGTTGGCAACCGGAATCAATATCTGTTCATTATTATTTTTCACCCCTTCTTTTTCCGACTGCACATTTTCGTCTAAAGCAAAACGGCGGGCAGAACGCTCCGTCACCAAAGAACTGATGACACAAGTAAAGAGAATCATCACTACGGTACCGTTCAGCACATCATCATTCAGCAAACGTTCTCCATTCTCCATAATGATTTCGTGTCCGATCAATACTGCCGCCAATGTGGCTGCTGCCTGTGCATTACTCAGACCGAATATCATACTCCGTTCATTCGGCTGCATCCGATAAATCTTCTGCGTAGCCCATGCTGCCAGCCACTTGCTGAAAGTAGCTACCACTGTCATTACAATTGCCACCTTCAATGCTTCCCCACCGGTGAACAGACTTCTTACATCAATAATCATTCCGACACCAATCAGGAAATAAGGTATAAACAACGCATTTCCTACAAACTCCAAACGGTTCATCAACGGAGAAACGTGAGGAATCAGCCGATTTAAGACCAATCCGGCAAGAAAGGCTCCCAAGATACCCTCCATTCCGACAAATTCCATTAATCCACCACCCAGAAAGACCATTGCCAACACAAACACAAACTGCATCACGCTATCGTCATACTTTCGGAAGAACCAGCGACCGATACGGGGGAAAAAGAAAACAATCAAAAATCCGAGAAAAGCGACTTTAGCAACCAGGAACGCCCAAAACCAACCATCCACAGTTCCCTTAAACATTCCACCTACAACAGCTAGAATAATCAAAGCAAGGGTAACGGTAACAGCAGTACCGCCAATAGTTATATTGACACTGCGCAGACGTGACAATCCGTAACGACTGATAATAGGATAAGCAATCAACGTATGGGAAGCGTACATACTTGCCAACAGTACGGCAGTGAGAAAACCATAGCCCAACAGACTCATACTGCTCCATATACCCAATCCCATAGGAATCAGAAAGGTGAGCCAGCCAAACACAAAGCTTTTCGTCCGGTTCTTCTTAAAATCCTCCATATCCATCTCAAGACCGGCGAGAAACATAATATAATAAAGCCCGACTTTACCGAACAGTTCGAAACTGCTATCACGGTCGAGCACATGAAAGCCATGCTCTCCAATCAGTACTCCCGCCAGAATCATGCCTATAATATGAGGTATATGAAGCCGTCCGAGAATCATCGGAGCAAAAAGAATAATAATCAGTACCAAAAAAAACACCCAAGTCGGATCAGAAATTGGCAACGTTAAATTGAGATCAAACAGGTTCATAGACTGTGGTTTTAGGAATTCAACTACAAAGGAACAAAAAAGTTCGCATACCTCCAATTCATAAGTAGATAGATTCAAATAATATTTTTTCGACAAAAATGCGGTTTATATGGCAAATTGTTATAATTTTGCAGTCTAATCTTTCCTATTAGATAGTATAGAAAGGGAAATACAGTATTCACATTTAACAAAAGAAAAAGATGAAAGTAGCTATTGTTGGCGTAAGCGGAGCCGTGGGACAGGAATTCCTGCGCGTGCTCGATGAGAGAAACTTCCCGTTGGACGAGTTAGTTTTGTTCGGTTCTAAACGTAGTGCCGGAACAACTTATACTTTCCGCGGTAAACAGATCGAGGTGAAACTCTTACAACACAACGATGACTTTAAAGGGGTAGACATTGCTTTCACTTCTGCCGGTGCAGGAACATCCAAGGAGTTCGAAAAAACAATCACCAAGTATGGTGCTGTGATGATCGACAACTCCAGCGCTTTCCGTATGGATGCGGATGTACCTTTGGTAGTGCCTGAAGTAAATGCCGAAGACGCATTGGAGCGTCCACGCGGTGTCATTGCCAACCCCAACTGTACAACAATCCAAATGGTTGTCGCACTGAAAGCCATCGAACAGCTTTCTCATATAAAAACCGTGCACGTATCTACCTATCAGGCAGCCAGCGGTGCCGGTGCTGCCGCTATGGACGAATTGTACGAGCAATATCGCCAAGTATTGGCAAATGAACCTGTTACAGTAGAAAAGTTTGCATATCAATTGGCTTTCAACCTCATACCGCAGATCGACGTGTTCACAGAAAACGGTTATACGAAAGAAGAGATGAAGATGTATAACGAAACACGTAAAATCATGCATTCAGATATTAAAGTCAGCGCGACTTGCGTACGTGTTCCTGCACTACGTGCTCACTCTGAAAGTATCTGGGTAGAAACCGAACGCCCTATTTCTATCGAAGAAGCCCGCGAAGCATTCGCTAAGGGAGACGGACTGGTGCTTCAGGATAATCCTGCGGAAAAAGAGTACCCGATGCCGCTATTCCTGGCTGGGAAAGATCCGGTTTATGTGGGACGCATCCGCAAAGACCTGACGAATGAAAACGGATTGACTTTCTGGATTGTAGGTGACCAAATCAAGAAAGGTGCAGCACTGAACGCAGTGCAGATCGCAGAATATCTGATTAAAGTAAAGAATCTCTAAATCATAAAAGGTGATTTAAGAAAGAAAAGTCCGGTTTCGTCCTTGAAACCGGACTTTTTATATACCTTTGCATTCACAAAATAGAATTTAAGCCGCAATTGCCTCTGCGTTATACACAAACAAATACGGTTCAAACATTAATTATCATCTAAGAATTAAACCGTATGAGAATTTACAAAGTGTTTACACTTTTAGGTCTGTTCATTTCTATATTCTACAATTGTTCACTTCCTGCCGATGATGAAGAAGATTCAGAAGGAGAAGATACGGCCACTTCCGAACTTTCTTGGGAAGGAGAAACAGATAAATTCACTATCAATTCTAAAGAAGGAGTCCATCTGAATGATCCGGCAGAAGATAGTGGAACAGCCTATGTCACCATACCGTCCACGTCAGTAAAGAATACCCGCTGGGAGTTTGGAGTTCACCTTACATTCAATCCATCCGCCAATAACTATGCACGTTTTTATCTGACCTCTTCTTCCAACATCCTCTCCGGTAGCCTAAACGGGTATTTTATACAAATAGGAGGAGCAAAAGACAATGTGACACTTTATCGTCAGAATGGAGACCAGCCCAAGCTGTTGGCTTCGGGTCGGGAAGTGATGAAGGGTAATAACTCCCCCCAATTATACATAAAAGTAGAATGCGATAACAATGGGTATTGGACTTTTTGGACACGATTGGAATCCGAAGACGGATATACATTGGAAAAGCAAGTGAAAGATACCGGCATACAGAGTTCCGTTTGTTCGGGAATTTATTGTGTCTACACCAAAACCCGCTGTAAAGCCTTCACATTCCATCATGTACGATTATCCAACGGTGTAGAGACAACGACCGACCCCGACAATACTCCCGACAAACCGGATTCCGAAGAGCCAGATATTACCGAGCTACCGGAAGATGTGAGAGGTATGCTCCTCTTTAATGAGATAATGTATGATAATGCCACAGACGGCGCCGAATACATAGAGCTCTATAATCCGACTGAACAGACTATTGTGTTGCCACAGCTTTTTCTATATAAGATGCATGAAGACGGCAAAGTGTACAGTACCACTACGTTACAAAATGAATCTCCATCCCAACCCCTGATCATTGCATCCAAAGGATATCTTTGCTTTTCTAAATATCTCGACAAGATTATTCAAAAACACAATGTCAATAGAGAGAACCTAATAGAAATATCCAAATTCCCGGCACTTGATAATGAAGGAGGCTATCTCGCACTGTCCAGCACCCCAAAAACTGGGAAAGGACATACATTTGACACTTGTCGTTTCTGGGACGGAATGCACGATACCGACAAATCCAAAACTATCGGCATTTCACTCGAAAAGAAATCACCAGAACTACCTTCACTCAACAAGAATTGGCGTTCCTCTAAACATACGACCGGCGGAACTCCTGGAATAAAAAATATGTAAGAGTATATATATCTATGATAAATTCCCTACATTTGTAGCAAAGTAAACAAGTTTATGATAAATATATAAGAAACATCTTACACAACTCATACTACACAACAAGAAGTAAAATAATGAAAACAACAATCAACTGTTTTCTTCCTTTCAGCCGGTTGGAAGAAACTGTGCAAACAGTTAAGGAGTTACGTGCATCGACGCTGGTAGACAAAATTTATTTATTAGCATCGCCAATTACCAATGTCTGTATTCCCGGATGCGAACTCATCTCTGTAGAGAAAATGCAGTCTACACAAGCGATGCGAGCTATTGCAGAACATTCTGATAAAACATATACCTTGCTCTATACCAAACACACTGCACTAAAAATAGGCATGTTCGCTCTTGAAAGAATGGTTCAAGTAATGGAAATGACCCAAGCCGGCATGGTATATGCAGACCATTACCAACAGATAGACGGTGTGCAAAAAACAGCTCCGGTCATTGATTACCAACCCGGTAGCCTGCGTGACGACTTCAATTTCGGCTCGGTTTTACTGTTCAATGCCAACGCATTCAAGGAAGTTATAGAAAATACGGAAGAGGAATATCAATATGCAGGCTTGTATGATTTAAGACTCAAAATATCCCAAAAGAGCAAACTGGTACACATCAACGAATATCTATATACCGAAGTAGAAAGTGACAAGCGGAAAAGCGGTGAGAAGCAGTTCGATTATGTAGACCCTAAAAACCGTCAGGTACAGATTGAAATGGAACAGGCATGCACCAACCATTTGAAGGAAATTGGCGGATATCTTTATCCTATCTTCCGTCCCGTAGACTTTTCTTCCCACACTTTTGAATATGAAGCTTCTGTCATTATACCCGTACGCAACCGTATTCGCACAGTCAAAGATGCCGTACGCTCGGCACTGAACCAGCAAACGACCTTTCCGTTCAATGTCATTGTCATCGACAATCATTCGACAGACGGGACCAGTGAAGTTCTCCATGAACTTAGTTCGGACAAGCGGCTGATTCACGTCATTCCCGAAAGAGATGACCTCGGTATAGGCGGATGTTGGAACATAGGTATCCATCACGAGAAATGCGGAAAGTTTGCCGTCCAACTTGATAGCGATGACGTGTATAAAGACGAACATAGCCTGCAAATCATCATTGATACTTTCTATAAACAGAAATGTGCAATGGTAATCGGCACTTATATGATGACTAACTTTGATATGCAGGAAATTGCCCCCGGCATCATCGATCATAAGGAATGGACGCCCGACAACGGACGAAATAATGCATTACGTATCAACGGTCTGGGAGCTCCCCGTGCATTCTACACGCCCATTCTTCGGGAAATCAAAGTCCCGAACACAAGCTATGGAGAAGATTATGCCCTTGGATTGAAAATTTCACACGATTATCAGATAGGCAGAATATACGACGTGATTTACCTTTGCCGCCGTTGGGAAGGCAACTCGGATGCTGCACTGCCTGTTGAGAAAATCAACCAGAATAATCTATATAAAGACCGGCTTCGTACGTGGGAATTGGAACAGCGCATCCTGCAACAAGAAACGACATTAGAGAAAATTCAGCAAAAAATCGAACAGTTATTCCAAAAGCAAACTCTTTCTTGGGAACTAGCCAAAGAGAATTACCAAGCATTGGAACAGTATCGGTCACGAACAAAAGAAATATCCAAATGGTTTGGTAATCAAGGTTTAGCTGCGAACCTATTCCTTAATCCGAAACGTATTCTTTCGACTACCGCACAGACAGATATTGCCTCCATTCACTCACGGCCTTGCTTCCTCTGCCAAACAAACCGACCGCAGGAACAAGAGTTCATCAGTTATAGGAATTATCAGATACTGGTTAATCCCTATCCCATATTTAAACACCACTTTACAATTGTAGATAAGGAACACAAGTCGCAATCCATAGTCGGGCGTTTTAAAGATATGATAGAATTCACCGACATAATGAGAGAATACTTTCTTATGTATAATGGACCGGAATGTGGAGCTTCCGCTCCCGATCATGCCCATTTTCAAGCTTGCAGTAAAGAGGAAAGTATGCAGGGATCATATTACGATCACATAGATTTAATAGATAACGACAAGGTGCAAATTAGTTATGAAAATTTCCCGTACAGTTTCATCAGGATTCAGGCGAAAAATAAGAAAACAATGTCGAAAACCTTTCATCTGATTTACGACATCTTAGCTGCCAATAATAACGGAAAAGAACCAATGATGAATATTCTTGCCTGGTATGGTTTGGAACGCACCAAAGAGGATTTTGGAAAGAACTACAACGATCAATTTGAGTCAGTGGCCGAACACCCTTACAATTGTATTATCTTCTTACGCAGCAAACATCGTCCCGACTGCTATTACGCAAAAGGAGACGAACAAATTCTCATCAGTCCTGCTATTGCTGAAATGAACGGCATATTCCCTATAGTACGTGAAGAGGATATGGAGAAACTGACTCCTGAAAAAGTATATGATATCTATCGGGAAGTATCAATATCTAAAGAAAAGCTACAAGAAATAATAGAACGCATTAAAGCCGCCTTATGACAGAGCCTCAAATAGCAGTTGGCATTCTTTCTGGGAAAGAGATTGAATTCTCTTTCCCAGTGAAATTTAGTTCTTCTGTCAGAACGGAAATTTCCGGAACACAGAAAGTTATTTATCAGGATGGGAAGATTCATTGGCAAGGGAAAGAGTACGACGAATTATCCTTCATTCCTCCACAAAATGCACATGCTTTCTTTGAACTGAAAGATGTGACCATCGGAATCAACTTCCATTGGGAACGCAAAGAAGTCCAGAAATTCAAAGGGGAATTAAAGATTATCATCGAAGGAGAACAACTAACCGCCATCAATGTGATTTCCATTGAAGAATATCTTACCAGTGTAATTTCATCCGAAATGAGCGCAACAGCTTCTTTAGAACTACTAAAAGCTCACGCCGTCATCTCCCGAAGCTGGCTACTCGAAAAAAATAAAGAATTAAGAATGAAGAATGAAGAATTTAAAAGAACTTTGCAACCGGACAGCGCAGCCCACTCTCAACTCTCCATTCTCAACTCTCAACTTATAAAATGGTATGACCATGAAGCACATAGAAATTTCGATGTATGTGCCGATGATCATTGCCAGCGTTATCAGGGAATTACACGAGCCTCAACACCGCAAGCCATCGAAGCAATCTCCGCCACGCGGGGGGAAGTGCTGATGTATAAAGGAGCGATTTGTGATGCCCGTTTCTCTAAATGTTGTGGCGGAGCTTTTGAAGAGTTCCAAAATTGTTGGGAAAACGTAAAGCATCCTTATCTAATCAGACAACGGGATAGCAAGACTGAAAAACAACTTCCCGATTTGACCATAGAGGCGGAAGCTGATAAATGGATACGTACCTCACCTGTTGCTTTTTGTAATACGCAGGATAAGAAAATTCTAAGCCAAGTCTTAAACAATTACGATCAGGAAACTGCAGACTTCTATCGTTGGAAAGTCAGTTATTCGCAACAAGAGCTTTCAGAACTGATTCATCAACGTTCAGGGATTGATTTCGGACAAATCATTGATTTAATTCCTGTAGAACGGGGAACATCCGGACGTCTTGTCCGACTAAAGATTGTAGGAACCTTACGGACACTCATCATTGGAAAAGAGTTGGAGATACGCCGCACTCTATCAACGTCCCATCTTTACAGCTCCGCTTTTGTCATAGACAAGGAGTACGGAGATGAACTCCCTTCACGATTCATCCTTACCGGAGCCGGATGGGGGCATGGAGTAGGACTTTGTCAAATCGGTGCAGCCGTGATGGGAGAACAAGGTTATAAGTATGAAGAAATACTATCTCACTATTACCCCGGTAGTACGCTTGAAAAACAATATAAATAAAATCGAACGAATGCCATGAC
>ENA-OPWD01002644-OPWD01002644.1-human-gut-metagenome-genome-assembly--contig:-NODE-2644-length-10248-cov-5.216227_pt1 | contig 10248 bp, 10 predicted proteins | sample MGYA00241502_ERZ501996 | MGnify/ENA primary metagenome ERZ501996 (study PRJEB25962, sample SAMEA2042011) | human gut metagenome | biome: human gut; feature: human-associated habitat; material: faeces... | reverse complement strand
TTGGTACTGTTCCCGGCGTTCTGGTCGGCGTTCTGGTCTTTGAGCTGATGAAGGTGGCTCTGCAGTTCATGAACGTGAACTCCTCCTACACCTACATCGTTCAGGGCTTGGTCATCATTGTGGCTGTGGCCATCGATATCCGCAAGTATCTGGCAAAGAAGTAAGAGCTTTTTCTGTGGGTCGTCTGCTTTTGGGCAGGCGGCCCGCTTTTTTTATCTGCATTTGTGTGGTATTATAATAAAAACACCATCAGGAGGTACGTTATGGCACAGGAAAAACAGACGCCCGAAGAGCGCGAGGCTGAGCTTGCCCGGCGGGAAGCTGCCCTTGCGGCCCGGGAAGCACAGCTGGCGCAGGAACAGGCGGAGCTGGCAGGCCGGAAGGCAGACTTTGAGGAAGGAAAAAAGAGCCTGCTCAACAACGGCGACAAAAACTTTGTGAATGCGAAAGAAAAGATGTACGATCATTTTCCGCTGACCGTGCACCAGATGGATATTATCATCGGAGTGCTGTTTGCACTGATCGCACTGTTCCTTGTGCTGGGCGTGACCCACACCAGCTTCTTCGGGCTGTTCGGCGGGTAAGAATATAGGTGATTGCATTTCATCCGCAATATGCGTATAATTTAGGATAAAAGCTCTGCCGCACTGCGGCGGCAGGAAGAGGAGTGGTGATCTTGAAAAAGAAATGGCTCGCGGCGGCACTGGCAGGCATTCTGCTGGCAACTGCGGTTCTGAGCGGATGTGCATCGACAGAAAAGGCCAAACGGCTGCGCTTCGGCGTGGCTGGCGAGGGCGGCATCTACCGAGAGTTCGGTGAGCGGTTCGCAGCATTGGAAAATGAGACGGACAACGGGCAGGTGGAGCTGAAGGCTACCGCCGGTTCCGCAGCGAACCTGCGTCTGCTGGCCGGCGAATACCTGCAGCTGGCCATTGCACAGGCAGACCTTGTGCAGGATGCCTATGACCAGACCGGCATCTTTGCCGACGAGGAGGAAAGCCGGGGCTTTGGTGCCGTGGCGGCGCTGTACACCGAGACCTGTCAGGTGGTGGTGCGGGCGGATTCCGACATCCAGTCCATTGAGGACCTGCATGGCAGGACGGTGAGCATTGGCGCGGAAGAATCCGGTTCGGAGCAGAACGCGCGGCAGATCTTATCTGCCTATGGTCTGAACGACAAGATGGTGAGCATGGTAAACCTGAACTATGAGGATGCCGCTGCCCAGCTGAAGGCGGGCAGGGTGGATGCCATCTTTATGACAGTGGGCGCGCCCAGCCCGGTGCTGACCGCTCTGGCAGGCGAGTGCGGCATCCGGCTGCTGAACGTGGACGGTGCGGCAGCACAGCGCCTGCAGAGCGCTTACAGCGCCTACAGCAGCGTTACGCTGCCGGCAGGCACCTATCCCGGACAGACGGAGGAGGTGCAGACGGTGGGCGTGAAAGCCGTTCTGCTGGCCAGCAACGCGCTGCCTGCAAAGCAGGTGCAGCAGCTGACACAGCTTCTGTTCTCCAGCCGGGAAGGGCTGGAAGAGCAGCTGGGCATCCCGCTGGACCCGGAGGAAAACGCAGTAGAGGGCGTTGGCATCCCGTTCCATGCGGGTGCGGCCGCATATTATAAGGCGGCAGGAATTACGGTCGATGAAGCGGCTGGGAACTGAGGGAAAGTAGAGCAATGAAGATCGAATTGGATATGTATCAGACACTGGCCGTTGCTGTGCTGGTGCTGATGCTGGGCAAATTTTTGCGGGCAAGGGTGCAGGTGCTGGAACGTTTCTGCATTCCGGCTCCGGTCATTGGCGGCGTGCTGTTCGCCATTTTTACCTGTGTGTGCTATGTGACCGGCGTTGCCGAGTTTGCATTTGATGATATTCTAAAGGAAGTCTGCATGGTGATGTTTTTCACCTCGGTGGGCTTCCAGGCAAACCTCAAGGTGCTGAAAAGCGGCGGAAGAGCGATGATCGTGTTTCTGGGCGTGGTCATCGTGCTGATCGTCAGCCAGAACTTTGTAGCCGTGGGGCTGGCAAAGCTGCTGGGCGTGGATGCGCTGGTGGGCCTTTGCACCGGCTCCATCCCCATGGTGGGCGGCCACGGCACCGCCGGTGCCTTTGGCCCGGTGCTGGAGGACTTTGGCATTCAGGGGGCCACCACCCTGTGTACGGCAGCGGCCACCTATGGCCTGATCGCGGGCAGCATGATGGGCGGCCCCATCGGTAAGATGCTCATTGAGCGGCACAACCTGCTGGCCACGGTGGTACCGGAGGATGACAGCCTACTGGTGGAAGAAGAAATGAAGCACGAGCGCCACACCACCATGTACCCGGCGGCAAGCTTCCAGCTGATCGTCGCCATGGGCATCGGCACGGTGCTGTCCAGACTTCTGAGCCTGACGGGCATGACCTTCCCCATCTATATCGGTGCCATGATCGCGGCGGCCATCATCCGCAATGTGGGTGAGTATGGCGGCGGCTACACCGTGTATATGGGCGAGATCAATGACATTGGCGGCATCTGCCTTTCGTTGTTCCTGGGTATGGCCATGATCACCCTGAAGCTGTGGCAGCTGGCAGAGCTGGCCCTGCCGCTGATCGTGCTGCTGGCCGGGCAGACCCTGTTCATGATCCTGTATGTGGTGCTGGTGGTGTTCAACATCATGGGCCGCGATTACGACGCGGCGGTGATCGTATCCGGCACCTGCGGCTTTGGCATGGGCGCAACGCCCAACGCTATGGCCAACATGCAGGCCATCTGCGATAAATATTCGCCCTCGGTCAAGGCGTATCTGCTGATCCCGCTGGTGGGCAGTCTCTTTGCGGACTTTCTGAACAGTCTGGTCATTACGGTGTTCATCAATTTTATCTGAAGCTGATCTTTACAGTTCGGGCGGGCTTCCGCACCGGGAAAGGAGACGTGCAATGTCGCTTTATCACCATCTGAAAACGTGGCTCGGAAAAAAGCGGGAGCATCCCCATGAGGAAGAAACCGTGGCCTTGCCGGAAATCCATACCGGCAAGGTGGCACATCATACGGATGCGGACGGCACTCCGGCGGCAGATAAGCCGATCCACTATGATAACGTGGCTATCCCGGAAGTGCATATCCACCCGAGACGCAAATAACCCCGATTGCTAAAAAAGAATAGTTCCACGCCGGACAGCCCGGAGCGAATGCGCAGGCTGTTCCGGATCACAGGAAGCAGAAAAGCTCCCGTCCATCATCAGGACGGGAGCTTTTTTGCTTGCGGTAAGATCAGCGGCTTAGAGGAACACGTACTTGAGGATGAACAGCACGGTCAGCACATACATCAGGGGGCTGATCTTCTTTTCCTTGGCCTTGCCGGTGACCAGATTGATCAGGGTCCAGGAGATGACGCCGATGGCGATGCCCTCGGAAATGCTGTAAGCGGTAGGCATGGCCAGAATGGTCAGGAAGGCGGGGATGCCCTCGCTGGGGTCATTGAAGTCGATCTTGACGGCGGAACCCATCATGTAGAAGCCCACGATGATCAGGGCCGGAGCCGTTGCAAAGGACGGGATGGTGAGGAACAGAGGGCTGAAGATGGTGGCCAGCAGGAACAGGATGCCGGTGGTCATAGCGGTCAGACCGGTGCGGCCGCCCTCGGTGACGCCGGAAGCGCTCTCGACGAAGGTGGTGGTGGTGGAAGTGCCCAGCACAGCGCCTGCGCAGGTGGCGATGGAGTCGGCCATCAGTGCGCCCTTGATGTGGGGCAGCTTGCCGTCCTCGTCCAGCATGTCGGCCTTGGAGGCAACACCGATCAGGGTGCCCAGAGTATCGAACAGGTCAACGAACAGGAAGGAGAACATGACGGCGAAGAAGTTCAGGATGCCAACGCCGGAGAAATCGGTCTTGAATACCTGACCGAAGGTCTTGCCCAGCGCGGAGAAGTCGAAGCTGACGAAGGCGGTGGGAATGACGGAGTACATGCCTGCATCGGGGTTGGGAACATAGATGCCGGCGATCTCGCAGAGGATGCCCAGCACCCAGGTGATAAGAATGCCGTACAGGATGCCGCCCTTGACCTTCTTTACCAGCAGGATGGCGGTGATCACGATACCCAACAGGGCAAGAATCGCGCCCATGCCCACGCTGGAGAAGGTCTCGCCCTTGAAGTGCTGGTAGGTGACGAGGGTGGAATCGCTGTTGACGATCAGTTTTGCGTTCTGCAGGCCAACGAAAGCAACAAACAGGCCGATGCCCACGCTGACGGCGCTCTTCAGGGTCATGGGGATGGCATTGAAGATGCCCTCACGGACATTGGTGAGGGACAGCACGATGAAGATGATGCCCTCTACAAAGACGGCCATCAGGGCCAACTGCCAGCTGTAGCCCATGGTGAGAACGACCGTGTAGGAGAAGTAGGCGTTCAGGCCCATGCCGGGTGCCAGTGCAAACGGATAGTTGGCAAGCAGAGCCATAAGCGCAGTGCCAACAAAGGATGCCAGCGCGGTGGCGATCAGAACGGCTTCCGAATCCATGCCGGAAGCAGAAAGGATGTTGGGATTGACCGCAAGGATGTAAGCCATGGTCATGAAGGTGGTGATACCTGCCATGATCTCGGTCTTGACATCGGTGTGGTTCTCCTTCAGATGAAAGATGTTTTCTAACATGAGGAACCTCCTGATTCAGATAAAACATCCCGTCCGTGCGTGGGACGGGAAAGAACAGAACCTATTGTAACATTTTACAAAAGCATTTGTCCACAGAATAAACACACTTTTTTCATTTTCTGTCCAAAAATCGCAAATGAGTATGACTTTGAAGGTTTTCTGCGGGTCTGCCACAAATTTTGATGGAGAAAAAACACTGCTTTTGAAAAGATACGAAACAACGATGAATTACAAGGGATAAAAGTATACGAATCGGATTCTTAAATTTAAAATATACGCTATGGCCCTGTAAAAGTGCACACTGTTGGGAAAGCAGCACCAGTGGTATCCTTTTGCCATAGCCCAGCACACCAGGGCGGAAAGGAGCTGATACCCAACACCATGGGGCAGACAAAACAGGCCAGAGGGCTGGCCAGCCTGAGCCGAGCCACGGACACCCTGAGCACCCTGCTGGCACAGCAGGTGCGGGAACTGAATGCCCGGCAAAAGGCGGCAAAAAAGGAAGGCGCATCGGGAGCAGGCACCATGAAAGACCTCAAGGAGGCCACGGCGGTGCTCAAGGATCTGGCCGGTGTAGCCAAGACCCTGAACGATCAGGGGGCACAGGCAGAAGGAGCGGAGTGCGGCGTGGTGCTGCTGCCGACGGTGGAGGAAGAACCATGAGCATTGTACAAGCAAGAGTGCCGGTGGTCTGGCGGCCCCAGCCGCGGCAGGCCGAATTTATGAGCCGCCCGGAACCGGAAGCGCTGTACGGCGGTGCAGCAGGCGGCGGCAAGAGCGACGCGCTGGTGATCGAAGCGCTGCGGCAGGTGCACATTCCGCACTACCGGGCGCTGATCCTGCGCAAGACCTACCCGCAGCTTTCTGATCTGGTGGACAAGAGCCAGGTGTACTACCACAGGGCGTTCCCGCAGGCACAGTACAACGCCACGGCCCATGTGTGGAACTTCCCCAGCGGGGCAAAAATTTACTTTGGCTCCATGCAGTACACCAAGGACCGTACCAATTATCAGGGCAAGGCCTTCGATTTTATCGGCTTTGACGAGCTGACCCACTTTGAATGGGAAGAGTACAGCTACATGATGAGCCGCAACCGTCCCACCGGCCCGGGCACCCGGGTGTACATGCGGGCCACCACCAATCCCGGCGGCATCGGCCACGGGTGGGTGAAGGCACGGTTCATCACGCCCGCACCGCCCGGCACGCCTATCACCGAGGAATACACGGTAAAGCTGCCGGACGGCACCGAACAGAAGCTGCAGCGGGCGCGGGTGTTCATCCCTTCCAGCATTTTTGATAACCCCGCCCTGCTGGCAAACGACCCCGGCTACCTTGCAAGCCTTGCCAGTATGCCGGAAGCGGAAAAGCAGGCGCTGCTCTACGGCAGCTGGGACAGCTTTTCCGGACAGGTGTTTACCGAATGGCGCAACGACCCGGCCCGCTACGAAGACCAGCGCTGGACCCATGTGATCGCACCGTTCACCATCCCGAAGCACTGGCAGATCTACCGCGGGTTCGACTTTGGCTTTTCCAAGCCGTTCTCGGTGGGGTGGTACGCAGCGGACGAGGAGGGGCGGCTGTACCGCATCAAGGAGCTGTACGGCTGCACCGGCAGGCCGAACGAGGGCCTGCGCATCGACCCGGTGGAACAGGCCCGGCGCATCCGGGAGGCAGAGCAGAACGACCCGCTTTTGCGCGGCAGGGTGATCCACGGCATTGCCGATCCGGCCATCTTTGATGAGAGCCGCGGCGAGAGCATTGCCGCTATGATGGAGCGCAGCCCGAACTTCCTGCGCTGGTCCCCCGGCGACAACACCCGGCTTGCGGGCAAGATGCAGTTCCACTACCGGCTGAATTTTGATGCGGACGGCAGGCCGATGTTTCAGGTGTTCAATACCTGCAAGCACTTTATCCGCACGATCCCGAACCTTGTGTACGACGAAAGCAACGTGGAGGACATCGACACCCGGCAGGAGGATCACATTTACGACGAGTGCCGCTATGTGTTGATGGAGAACCCTATCAGCCCGCCGGTTCGCTGTGCTGCGCCGCCCATGCCCGACGACCCGCTGAACCTGCACAAGCGGGCAAGATTTTACAGAATTTAAAGGAGAAACGCAATGGACGATTACGAGAACGAAGCTTTGCCCGTGGGTGAAGCACAGGTGGCCGAGGCCATGCAGACCTTGCAGCGGTACAAGGCGGGCAAGGCTGCGCTGGACAAGCGCATTGTGGATAACGAGCTGTGGTTCCGCATGGGCCATTGGAAGAACTACCAGAACCCCATGATGCCCGGCAAGGCTCAGCCTTCCAGCGGGTGGCTGTTCAACAGCATTGCCAACAAGCACGCCGATGCCATGGACAACTACCCGGAACCGAACGTGCTGCCCCGAGAGGCGGATGACGAGGACACCGCACGGGCACTTTCCAGCGTATTGCCGGTGGTGCTGGAACAGGCCGACTACGAGCAGGTGTACAGCGACTGCTGGTGGCGCAAGCTCAAACAGGGCACCGGCGTGACCGGTATCTTCTGGGACCCTGCAATGCGCGGCGGCATTGGCGACATTGCGGTGCGCAGCGTGAACCTGCTGATGCTCTACTGGGAGCCGGGCGTGGCGGATATTCAGGCATCGCCGGACTTTTTCAGCCTGAGCCTTGAGGACACGGCCCGGCTGTGCGCGCAGTACCCGCAGCTGGCAGGACACACCGCCAGCGTGCTGGACGTGCCCCGGTACATCCACGATGAAGGGCAGGACACCAGCTCCAAGAGCGTGGTGGTGGACTGGTACTACAAGCGCCCGGATGAAACGGGGCGCATGGTGCTGCACTACTGCAAGTTCTGCAACGGCGTGGTGCTGTACGCCAGCCAGAACGACCCGGCGCTGGCAGAAAGCGGCCTGTACGACCACGGGCAGTACCCCTTTGTATTTGACCCGCTGTTCGTGGAGGAGGACAGCCCGGCGGGCTTTGGCTACATCGATGTGATGAAGGACTGCCAGACGGCCATTGATAAGATGAACCATGCCATGGACGAGAACGTGCTGCTGAGTGCAAAGCAACGGTATGTGCTCAGCGACACGGCAGGGGTCAACGAGGAAGAGCTGGCCGATTTCAGCCGGGACATCGTGCATGTGGTGGGACGGCTCAACGACGACAGTTTCCGTCCGCTGCAGACGGCGGGCCTGCAGGGCAACAGCCTGAGTTACCGCCAGAGCCGCATTGAAGAGCTGAAGGAGATCAGCGGCAACCGGGACATGACGCAGGGCGGCACTGCCGGAGGTGTGACCGCAGCCAGCGCCATTGCGGCCTTGCAGGAGGCAGGCAGCAAACTCAGCCGCGATATGCTCAAGAGCGCCTACCGTGCTTTTGCAAAGCAGTGCTATCTCATCATCGAGCTGATGCGCCAGTTCTACGACGAGCAGCGGGTATTCCGCATCGTGGGCGAAAGCGGCGAGAGCCGGTTCGTGCCCTTCTCGGCGCAGGCGCTGCGGGCGGTGCCCGGCGGCAGCGTGGGCGGCGTGGAACTGGGCAGCCGGGAGCCGATCTTTGACATCGTGGTGAGCGCCGCCAAGAAGAGCACCTTCAGCCGCCTTTCCCAGAACGAGACGGCCAAGGAGTGCTATCAGCTGGGCTTTTTCAAGCCGGAAAATGCCGATGCCGCCCTTGCGGCACTGGAAATGATGGACTTTGAAGGCATTGAGAAGGTGCGTCAGAGGGTGCGGCAGAACGGCACCCTTGCCCAGCAGCTGGCTAGGATGCAGCAGCAGATGGCACAGATGGCGGCGGTGATCGCCCAGCAGGGCACCGGGCCTGACGAACCGGCCCGCAGTGCAGGCGGTGCGTCTGCGCAGAAGGACGGGCAGGCGGTAAAGCTGGCGGGCCTTGGCAATGCCCTGCCGGTGGCCGCCGCTGCACGTGCCATGGACATCCATTAAAAAGGAGGTGAATTTTATGATGAAAGTTTGTTACAGCGAGATGGATACCCCCGCCGGGCTGAGCTGCCGGCTGGAAGCTGCCGGTCATGCAGGCTATGCGCCTGCCGGGCAGGACATCGTTTGTGCAGGAGCCAGCACCGTGATGCAGGGCCTTGTGTACCTGCTGGCCGGGGAAGAAAACGCCCACAGCGAAGCCTTTGATGAGCCGGACGGCCCGCGTCTGGCAGTGAGCGTGGATGCGTCCTGCGAAGAATGGGTGCGCGGTGCCTTTGAGCTGGCCAAAGCCTGCTTTGTGCTGCTGGCCGAACGCTACCCGGAGAATGTCCGCTTTGCAGATGTGAGCCGCAGAGGAAAGGAGAGCATGATGGATCTGCAGCTGTTTGCAGCGGAGGTCCGCCCCAGCAACGTCAACTGGACGCCGGCGGAAACAGGGAGCCGAGGCTGGGGCAGCGGCCAGCAGAACACAAGTGCCGCTCAAGGCACGAAGTGGACGCTGGGAGCCGCAACCCGTGGGGAGCCTTTATGCTACAGCTCTTTGCAGAGGGAGAAGCCGCTCCCCCTGCCCTGAGCGAAGCGCAGACCCGGCAGGCGGTGGCCTCCGGCACCATGAAGCCGGACGAAGCAAAAGTACCCGCTGCGCCGCAGGCTTCGGCAGAGAAAACCGTAGAGCTGCAGCCGGAAAAGCCCCGGCAGGAACTGCCTGTGCAGCGCCCAGAACTGCCACCGCTGTCCAGCTTTGCCCGCAGCACACAGGCTGCTGTGCACAGCCTGCATGCCCGCTGGGCGGCAGAGGAAGCGGCCATGCGCCGCAGCCAGCCGGATTTTGATCTGCAGAACGAGCTGCGCAGCCCGGAGATGCGCCGCCTGATGCAGCTGCCCGGCATGAGGGTGCGGGATGCGTACCGTCTGGCCCACTACGACGAAAACCTGCGCACTGCAGCGCAGGCTGTGGAGCAGGGCGTGGTGGAACGCATTCAGCAGCGGGCCGCACGGCCCACCGAAAACGGCATCCGGCCCGGCGGCGCGGCTACCGTCCGCCCGGATGTAGCCAGCATGACCCGCGCCCAGCGAGAAGCACTGGAACGCCGTGTGCTCCACGGAGCACAGATTGAATTGTGAATATTTTACAAGAGAAAGGAATATGAGCATGAACAAGAATTTCAACATCCAGCTGTTTGCGGAAACCCTGAACACCACCGCTACCATGTCGAAAGAGATGAAGACCTTCTACGAGAAGCGTCTCATCGATCAGGCAGAGCCGCGTCTGGTGCACGACCAGTTTGCGGACTACTACCCTGTGCCCCAGAACGGCGGCAAGACCATTGAGTTCCGCAAGTACGACAGCCTGCCCAAGGCATCCACTCCGCTGACCGAGGGCGTGACCCCGAACGGTCAGGCACTGAATGTGACCACCATCACCAGCGATCTGCACCAGTACGGCGGCTGGACTCCGCTGACCGACGTGCTGCAGATGACCGCCATTGACAACAATGTGGTGCAGGCCACCCGTGTGCTGGCAAGTCAGGCAGGCCGCACCATGGACAGCATTACCCGCGATGTGCTGGCGGGCGGCACCAATGTGATCTATGCGCCCAAGCTGGCCGCAGACGGCACCGAGACTGCCGTTGCCAGCCGCAAGGCACTGGACAAGACCTGCACCCTGACCCCGAAGCTGTTCTTTCAGGCGGC
>ENA-OPWD01002643-OPWD01002643.1-human-gut-metagenome-genome-assembly--contig:-NODE-2643-length-10256-cov-2.742868_pt1 | contig 10256 bp, 10 predicted proteins | sample MGYA00241502_ERZ501996 | MGnify/ENA primary metagenome ERZ501996 (study PRJEB25962, sample SAMEA2042011) | human gut metagenome | biome: human gut; feature: human-associated habitat; material: faeces... | reverse complement strand
CCCCTGCCGTTGCAGGCACAGGCCGAACTGGCCTACATCCTGATCCTGGGGACGGTGTTGCCGATGTACCTGCTTTACCGGGGCACGGAGAAGCTCACTTTCATCCACACGGCCCTTTACCGTTATATCCAGCCCGTAGTCGCTACGGTTCTCGCGCTCGTGCGGCACCAGGAACAGATCGACCGCACCAACATCATCGCCGGGGTGTTGATTTTCGCCAGTATTATCCTGGTGATCCGCGAAGCTAATCTGCGAGGTTTCTTCTCCAGCGTTCAGGCACCGTCACCGACTCCTGACGGTCGAAGTCGAAAGCGACCATGACCGAGGTGCTTTCGGTCTTTACCGTTTCCCTCCCGGCGGCATTGCGCCCGATGATCTGCTGGAAGAGGGTGATGCTCTTGTTACCTACTTTGGCGACCGTAGTCGTGACGTAGATGTCGTCCTCCATCCGGATCTGCTCTTTGAAGGAGTTCGCGGTCGCGGCCGTGACGATGCGCAGATCGCCGAGCAGCACCTCGTCGCCGAGTATCTTTTCGTAATACTCCATTTTTCCCACGTCGAAATACATCTGCTGCGATACATTGTTCACGTGCTGGAACATGTCGATATCCGAAACACGCTTTTGAATAAGAGTTTTGATGATTCGTGCCATAAGGTGTACCTTTTAGGGCAAGAACCTGTCGCTGCCTTTGGCGGGGGATCCGGACAGGCTCTCTGCCTGGTAGATGGTAAAAAGAGGCCGGAGTTCTGTCGGTGCTTTATTCGCGGATGATCCTGAACTCTCCGGCTTCGTTGAAAAGGAGGATCGACGAGGCCTTGCCCGTCGGTTTGCCTTCGAATTTTGGATTGACCACATAATCCACCCCGTCGATGATCTCGCGGGAGATTTCGGCCAGGTTGCGGGGCGTATCTTCGCCCGAGATGTTCGCCGAAGTCGAAACGATCGGGCGCCCCAGCTTGCGCAGCATCGCCTGGCAGAAGGCATGGTCGGGAATCCGTACGCCCAGCGTCCCCTCTTCGGGGATGAGGTTCGCGGCGACGCCCGAAGCTCCGGGCAGGATCAGCGTGAGCGGCTTGGTGGCCAGCTCCTGCACTTCGAAGGCGATGCCGGGGGCCTTGTGAACGTACCGCACGACCATATCGGGCGTGGCGCAGAGCACCAGCATCGATTTCTTGTTTTCGCTGCGCTTGAGGCGGTAGATCCGCTCGACCGCTTCGGCGTTGGTGGCGTCGCAGCCGATGCCCCAGACCGTGTCGGTCGGGTAGAGGATCACTCCTCCTTCACGAAGGATCCGGACGGCCTCCGTCACGGCCTGTTCCATGGTTTCCGTTGCCATAATGTTTTTCGAATTTGCGGATACTCCCGGAGCGGAGCGATTCCCGGGAGCCGTCTTGTGTTAATGGTTCAGGGGCAGCACTTCGATCCAGTAGTCGTCCGGATCGTTGATGAAGTAGAGTCCCATTTCGTGGTTTTCGAAGCAGACGCATCCCAGCTCCTTGTGGTAGGCGCGTACGGCTTCGTAGTCGCCCGCGACGCGGACGCAGAGGTGGCTTTCGTTCTCGCCCAATTCGTAGGGCGTCGCGGCGTGATCCCGCAGCCAGGTCAGCTCCAGGCGGAACCCGGTTTCTCCGTCGCCCAGGTAGGCGAGGATGAAGCTGCCGTCGTCGGCCTGCTTGCGTGAAATCTCTTTCAGACCGAGGGCCCGGTCGTAGAACGCGAGGCTGCGTTCCAGGTCGGTGACGTTGATGTTGAAATGGTCGAAGCGGGCTTTGATTTCCATAGAAAAAATTGTCGTGTTTTCGTTGAATATCCTGTTTCGTTTTCGCCGTTGGGCGCGTCCGGATTCCGTCTGCCCTTGCAGCGCGGAAATGGAAAGAGGCTTTCGTCGTTTCCTGTTCGGGGGGCCGGAAGCGGCTGTCGTCCCGATACTGCGATCGCCCGGTTTCCGGGATGGCTCACGGCTCCGGGTCGTGGTCGTAAGGCCGGTTTGCATCTTCCGTTTGCGGCGACGCGGGCGGGAAATCGGTTTCGCTTCGTTCCCGGAGGCGGCGACGCGATCCGCTTTTCCGGTCGCGGAACCGGACGTTCAGGCACGCGGTCGCATCCGGAGAGCCGGCCGGTCCTCGCGCGGCGAAAACCTTTGGCAAAGTTAGACATTTTTGGATATTCCTTGTAAAATATGAATTGTTTTTCTTAATTTTGCGCCGCGCTCCGGTCCCCGAAGACGTTTCGGGTGTGGGAGTTAGAGTCGTTGAATAATTGAAAAAATATAGAAAACTATGGGAAGAGCGTTTGAATATCGCAAGGCGCGCAAGTTGAAGCGTTGGGGGCACATGGCCCGGGTGTTTACCAAGATCGGCAAGGAGATCGAAATAGCCGTCAAGTCGGCGGGTCCCGATCCTTCCGCCAACACCCGCCTGCGCATCCTGATTCAGAACGCCAAAGCGGAGAACATGCCCAAGGAGAATATCGAACGTGCGATCAAGCGTGCCACGGAGAAGGATTCGGCCGACTACAAGGAGGTGATCTACGAAGGATACGGCCCGCACGGCATTGCGGTCATGGTGGAAACGGCGACGGACAACACCAACCGCACGGTGGCCAATGTCCGCATGCACTTCAGTCGTTGCGGCGGTACGCTGGGTAACAGCGGCAGCGTGGCTTTCCTGTTCGAGCACAAGTGCGTGTTCAAGTTCCACGTGCCGGCAGGTACGGATTTCGAAGAGCTGGAGCTTTCGATGATCGACCTGGGCGTGGACGAGTTCGCACCCGAAGACGAAACGACCGTTACGGTCGAGGCGCCCTATGAGTCGTTCGGTGCGATCCAGAAATGGCTCGACGACCAGAACTACGAGATCGTGTCGGGCGAGTCGATCCGCATCGCTACGGATACCAAGGAGCTTCACGGCGAGGAGCGTGAGGCGGTCGAGAAGCTGATCGAGCGTCTGGAGGAGGACGACGACGTGGTGAACGTCTATACCGCCATGAAGGACGAGGCGGAAGAGGAGTAGTTTTTCGTTTCGCACATAAAGACGATCCCGGCATTTCACGATGCCGGGATTTTTTGTTTGGCGGAGGGGGCGGGGGACTTCGCCCGACTGTCGTGTCGGCCGGAGCCTCGGCGGTTGCGTCCCGGCGTTTCGTTACATCCCTTTCCGGGCGATCGCCCAGGCCAGGCGGTTGTAGGCCGCGAGCAGCGGACCGCGCCAGCGGACGGGCAGTGCGTTGAGGATGCGCAGTTTGCGCAGCGTACGCCGGTCGTGCCGGGTGTAGGCGAAGAATTTCGCAGCCCGCGCGGCTTCCGCCGTGCCGCCTTTGGCGCTGACGACGAGGGCTTTGCCCAGTGCTGCGCGGGCGACGTATTCGTTGCTCGAATCGCGGGCGGCGGGTTCGTATAGGTCTTCGAAGGAAAATCGCGTCTGTTCCGGGCGGTAGATGGCTGCCGAACGGTTGGAAGCAGCTTTCGAGTAACGCACGAGCCGGGCCGGGGAGAAGCAGACCGGGCTGGTGCGTGCGAGTTTCGTCCAAAGGTATTGATCTTCGCCCATGCGCATCCCTTCGGGGAATCCGCCCAGCGAGAGAGCCGGTTCCCGCCGGAGCGTAGTCGAGGAGGGGATCAGCACGTAATGGGAGAGCGCTTCGGTGAAGAAATCCACGACACCCTCCGTTTGCGGAGTGTCGCCCGGTGTCAGGTGATGTCCGTCATCCACGTTGAAAGAGGTTGCGTAGGCTCCGCAGCCCGGGTAGGCAGCGATCAGACGTTCGATTTCTGCCAGATAGCCCGGTTCCCACGTATCGTCCCCGTCCAGCAGGGCGGCGTACTCTCCGCAGGCTTCCTGCATGGCCCGGTTGCGGGCGGCGCTTACGCCCCGGTTCTCCTGCCGGATCAGCCGGATGAGGGGCGAGCCGATCTCCTCGACCCGGGCGGCGCTTCCGTCGGTCGAACCGTCGTCCACGACGATGATTTCAAGAGGCTGCGAGGTTTGTGCCAGCACCGAACGGAGGGTGCAGGCGATCTCTTTCTCTTTGTTATAGAGGGGAATGACGACCGAAATATCAGATTTCATAGCTCGATTTTTCCGGGAGTATCCGCTCGAAAGCCTTGCACAGACGCTGGCATTGGCGGTCGAAGTCGGAGATGTGCTCGCTGTCGTTCAGGCAGATCATCCGCCAGCGCTGCTGTTCGATGTCGCGGCAGATGCTTTCGAGCGAGTCGTCCGTGAGGGTCATCAACCGGCAGTCGGCCATCGAGCGGGGCGCGAAAGCTCCCGAGGCCAGCATGTCGTAACGGACGAGCCAGTGCGAGAGATCGCTCAAGGAGCGGATTCGGTGACGGCAGGAGGCGTCCAGCTCCTGGGGCCAGCGTTCCCAGGCTTGCCGAAAGCGCTCCGTGAGGTAGGGCTGGGGCATGTGGGAGTCGTTGAAACCCGGGAAGAAGCCCCAGGGTAACAGCGTGAGGGTTTTCAGCAGGCTGACGATACCGTAGCGTGGCGAGAACCACCGGGCGATGTGGTTGCGGATAGCCGTGCGTTTATCGTGCAGGCGGTTGATCAGCTCCAGGTCGTTGTAGATGATATGCCCGACCGACGAAGGTTGTACGACGCTCAGGCGTGCCATGTCGCAGGGCACACCCCGGCGAAAAAAATCCTCCGGCCGGCAGCCGCGCGTAAGAAACGTGTCGTCGTTGAAGAGTACGAACCGGTCGGCCAACCCTTCGATGCGGTGGATATTCAGTTCGATGGTGTTCGAATTGAATGTGGGGAGGTATTCCGCCGGGATGAAATCCCGGTGATTCACGATGTGCAGCTTGGGGTGGTCGCGCCGTAACCACGCAGGCAGGTGTCCCCAGGTAATGAAATGCACCTTCCGCACCCAGGGAGCGAAACGTTCCGCACTCCGGAACCAGTAGTGCAGATTGCGCCAGTCGCGGTAACGGATCTCCGAGGCATCGTCGTTCTCCGCCTGTCGTGTGCGGACGAACTCTTCGCGCCAGGCGGGATCGTTGCCGTCCACCCACAGGATTACGAAATCTATCTCGTTCATTTTTGCTGTTTGGCAATTAAATTTTATTCGGGTTCTTGTCCGTTTCCGTTTTTTTCGATCTTCGGGTGACTGCGGGATTTTCAGGCCGCCCTCTTCGGGGTGTTTTTGCGAGGAATCCCTTTTTGCGTAGATACCGAAGCCCCGGTGTTTACTGTACCAGCAGGTTGCAACCGCGTATGTCGCTGCGGTCGATACGTCCTTCGATTTCGAAACTGCCGTCGTCGAAGACGCGGCCGATGTCCTGCGTCTGGATGAAGGCGCAGGAGTAGCGGTTGGCCAGGTCGATGATGTCGATCCCGCCCCGCACACCTGCCGGGCGGATGTCGAAGGGATCGTTCACGTCGCGTACGAGCACCCGCATCCAGCCCGGTGTGCGGAAGATGCCGCTGCCCGAAGAGTAGGCTTGCGAGGTCAGTTCGGCCATGCCGTATTCCGAGTGGATGCTTTCTACGCCGAACGCTTCGCAGAGGATGCGGTGGAATTGGGCCTTCGGAAGCTCCTCCCGGTGCCCTTTCATACCGCCGGTCTCCATCACGACCGTATTTTCGAATTTCGGGGCGTATCGCTCCGCGAGGTCCCAGAGTGCGTAGCTGACACCCAGCAGGATTTTGGGCTTCGGATCGCGGGCCATGTCCGCGAGCAGTTTTTCGTAGTCGTCGAGGTAAAAGCCGCCCGAACCGCAGGCTGCGATCAGTCGGTCGGCCATATAGACCAGCGACGAACCTTCGCGCTGGAGATAGTTGGGCAGCAATCCGTAGAGGCTCCACCCGGCCGGATCGCCGTAAAACGTCCGGAAGGCCGTGAGAAACGCCTTTTCATAGTGGGCCAGCGATTGCATGAAGTGCCGCGAGGGAATCGTGCCGCCCGTGTTGCTCGACGTGAAGACGATTTCGGGGGGCCGGTCGCCGGCATAAACTTCGCGTCGCTTGAACAGCTCGATCGGCAGGAACGGAATCTGTTCGATCCGCGTCACTTCTGCGGGTATGACTCCGATGCGGTCGAGGTATTCGCGGTACACGGCGCACCGGTCGGCCTGAAACCGGAAAGTTTCGAGCGCGGTCCGTTCGAAAGCGGGTGTATTTCCCGGTTCGAGGGCGAAGATATTGTCGGTTGTCGTCATCGTGCAGGTGAAAGATTAAAAGCGCAGTCAAAGATAGTGAAAGGTGAGAGCAATCGTGCGGGCTTGCACGCAGAGATCGTCAAATCGCATCCTATCTTCTACAAAGATAGTGAAAGCCGAAAAGAAAACGGGAGCTTGCTCCCAGTTTTCAGAGGCGTATCCTATCTTCTACAAAGATAGTGAAAGGTGGGCGACAAGTCAAACTTAACTTTTTGTTTTCCTCCTTCTCTGCCCGGTTGTCGGCTCTGCCTGCGGCGAATCGTGCGAAGCGGAATTTCCCGGCTTGTGCTCCGGGTCCCCAATTCCAATTCCGGTTCGGTCGGGAAATATTCGGTGTCGTAAATTCAAATAACACCCCAAGGGAAAATGTGATTTCTCCCTCGGGGTGTGTCGTATTTACGGTCGGAGCCCGTGTTGCCCTCGGTCTGTCGTTATTTTTTCGACTTCGGCGCGAGGATCATGTTCATCTTCTTGCCGTCCAATTTGGGCATCGACTCGACTTTAGCGAGCTCTTCCAGATCGGTGGCGAAACGCAGCAGCAGGATTTCTCCCTGCTCCTTGAACACGATCGAACGACCGCGGAAAAAGACGTAGGCTTTGACCTTGGAACCCTCCTTGAGGAAGTTCTCGGCGTGCTTCAACTTGAAGTTGTAGTCGTGGTCGTCGGTCTGCGGTCCGAAGCGAATCTCCTTGATCGTGACCTTCGCTTGGTTGGCCTTCAGCTCCTTTGCCTTTTTCTTCTGCTGGTAGAGGAACTTCTGGTAATCGGCGATGCGGCACACGGGGGGATCGGCTTTGGGCGAAATCTCGATCAGGTCGAGCTCCATCTCGTCCGCGAGCTTGAGTGCGTCGCGGATCGGGAGTACGACGGGCTGTTCGACGTTGTCGCCGACCACGCGCACCTGGGGTGCCGTGATCTCGTCGTTGATACGGTGCGGATTATCCGCTTTTTTCGGTTGAAAACCGGGTCTTGGAAGCCTCGGTTTCTGTGAATTGTTATTCCCGGGAGTCGATGGTCGCGGCGGGAATGGACGAGGTGGTGTTGCTATAGCTTTGTCCTCCTGAAATATTTAGTTAATACTTAGTTTTTTTGCTCCATTTTGTTGGCGTCGATCTCGTGGCTGACCAGATCGGTCATATAGTCGCGGAACGCTTCGAGGGTCATCTGTCCCTTGTCGCCTTCGCCCTGCGCACGAACTGATACCAGTCCTTCGGCTTCCTCCTTTTCGCCGACGATCAGCAGGTAGGGGATGCGCTTGAGCTCGTTGTCGCGGATCTTGCGGCCGATCTTCTCGTTGCGGTCGTCCACCTGCGAGCGGATGTCGTACTTGTTCAGGTAGGCGCTGACCTTCTCGGCGTAGTCGTTGAACTTCTCCGAAATCGGCAGCACGACCACCTGGTCGGGCGAGAGCCACAGCGGGAATTTGCCGCCCGTGTGCTCCAGCAGCACGGCTACGAAACGCTCCATCGAGCCGAACGGCGCCCGGTGGATCATGATCGGGCGGTGCATCTTGTCGTCGGCGCCCTTGTATGTCAGATCGAAACGCTCCGGCAGGTTGTAATCTACCTGGATCGTACCCAACTGCCACTTGCGGCCGATGGCATCGCGGACCATGAAATCCAGCTTGGGACCGTAAAAGGCGGCTTCGCCGTATTCGATGACCGTGTTGAGCCCCTTCTCCTTGGCGGCCTGGATGATGGCGCTTTCGGCCTTCTCCCAGTTTTCGTCCGATCCGATGTATTTCTCCTTGTTGTTGGGATCACGCAGCGAAATCTGTGCCGTATAGTTGTCGAACTTGAGCGTTTTGAAAATATAGAGCACGATGTCGATCACTTTTTCGAACTCTTCGAGCAGTTGGTCGGGGCGTACGAACATGTGGGCGTCGTCCTGCGTGAAGCCGCGCACACGGGTCAAGCCGTGCAGCTCGCCCGACTGCTCGTAGCGATACACCGTGCCGAACTCCGCCAGGCGCACCGGCAGCTCCTTGTAGGAGCGGGGCTTCGAGCGGTAGATTTCGCAGTGATGGGGGCAGTTCATCGGCTTGAGCAGATACTCTTCGCCCTCGATCGGGGTGTGGATCGGCTGGAACGAGTCCTTGCCGTATTTGGCGTAGTGGCCGGAGGTCACGTACAGTTCCTTATTGCCGATGTGGGGCGTGATGACCTGCTGGTAGCCGTACTCCTTCTGTACGCCGCGCAGGAACTGTTCCAGGCGGTCGCGCAGGGCAGCGCCTTTGGGAAGCCACAGGGGTAGCCCCTGGCCTACGCGTTGCGAGAAGCAGAAAAGCTCCAGCTCCTTGCCCAGCTTGCGGTGGTCGCGCTTCTTCGCCTCTTCCAGCATGTTGAGGTACTGGTCGAGTTCGTCCTTCTTCGGGAATGCGGTGCCGTAAATACGCTGCAGCATCTTCTTGGAGGAATCGCCGCGCCAGTAAGCGCCGGTGACGTTCATCAGCTTGATGCCGTTGCCCTTTACGCGGCCGGTGGAGTCCAGATGCGGGCCTGCGCACAGGTCGGTGAACTCGCCCTGCTTGTAGAAGGAAATGGTAGCGTCTTCCGGCAGATCGTTAATCAGCTCTACCTTGTACGGCTCCTCGCGTTCTTCCATGAACTTGATGGCCTCTGCGCGCGGCAGCTCGAAGCGCTCGAGCTTCTCCTTCTCCTTGCAGATCTTGCGCATCTCTGCCTCGAGAGCATCGAGGTGCTCCTGCGTGAAGGAGAACGGCGCATCAAAATCGTAGTAGAAGCCGTTGTCGGTCGCGGGACCATAGGCGAAGTCGGCCTCGGGATAGAGGCGTTTGATGGCCTGCGCCATAATGTGCGCCGCGGAATGGCGCACAACGCGCGTGACCTCTTCCTCGGGCAGCTCGGCGACGGTACCGTCGTTGTAAAGGGCCTTCATAGGACTATCTCCTCTCGAATGCGAATACGCATACGTTACTGAAATCGAGTTCCAATTATAGACAGACGGCGTGCAGGAACAAGCTGCGCCGCTCAGCATACAGAATGGCGACATGACGGCAGAACAACCGCCTCGCCTACCTGCGCGATTTAGGTCGCGACAACAAGAAAAGCCGCGCGCAGGCGGCTTTTCTTAAGGCAGGATTGCAAACCAGATCGGCGCTTACTGGCGCGGTGCCTGGCCATGAGCCCCGACATTCGCCTGGGGCACAGCCTGCCTCGGCGCGCCGGTAGTTCGACCGCTGCGACGAGCGCCGATGCCGGGAAGCGGCGTTGCGCAGTACGGACAAACGGTCCACGAAGGATCGAGCGCATGACCGCACTTCTGGCATTGGTTCTTCAAACGCTGGTGGCAGTTCGGGCACAGCACATAATCGGCCTCGACCGGGTAGCCGCAGTTGGCGCATTCGCCATACTGCATGAGCTGGCGCTGCTTCAGCGCGACCTCGAGCTCTTGCTCGTCGCGATCGATTTGCAGCAGCGGCGGACGAAGCAGGCAATACGCGATGACGCCCAAAATGGGAACGAGCGCGACGATAGCCCAGATGTACCACACCGTGCCGCGCTGGTAGGCATCGCGAACAACCCAAATAATAGAGAGCACGTAAACGGCCACGAGCATGACGATGCATACCGTGACAGCCATTTGCAGCTCAGGAGTCCAAAGCTGCGAGAGAATGTCGCTCATTGAGAAATCCTTTTCGTACATCAATACACTAATCACGCATTGTAGCAAAGAAAGAAGCGCCCCGCATACCGCGAGGCGCTTCTCTATGCAATTTTGAAATTCGGAGGCACGCAGGGTCGATATTCGGCAGAAAGACCCTCGCCTACAGCTCGGCGATCTGCTGGGCAGCCAGCTCGAGCTTCGCAGCGAACTCGGCGCGCTTCGCCTTGTCCTTCTCGACGATTTCAGGCTTCGCCTTGGCAAGGTAGCCCGGGTTGGAGAGCTTCTTGTCAAGCTTGGCAACGTCTTTCTCGAGCTTCTCGCGTTCCTTGGAAAGGCGAGCACGCTCAGCCTCGAAATCGACCAGGCCCTCGAGATGGCAGTAGACCTCGCAGCCAGAGACGAGCGTGGCGTTAGACGCCGCGGGCTTTTCGGCTTCGGCGGAAACCTCGGCCACGTTCACGCGC
>ENA-OPWD01002642-OPWD01002642.1-human-gut-metagenome-genome-assembly--contig:-NODE-2642-length-10258-cov-1.562972_pt1 | contig 10258 bp, 4 predicted proteins | sample MGYA00241502_ERZ501996 | MGnify/ENA primary metagenome ERZ501996 (study PRJEB25962, sample SAMEA2042011) | human gut metagenome | biome: human gut; feature: human-associated habitat; material: faeces... | reverse complement strand
CGCCTGCTGGTCGACCGGCTGTTTCTCCACGCTGGAATTCACCGCCATCTACGTTTACCTCGCGTTCGTTGTTCGACGCCACACCTGTCTGCACAATGCGTCGTCTCATGCCGCGACGCCCATGCTAGGACGGTATTGTATCGTGAGTGCGCCATACGATAATGACATGGCGCCGGACATAACGCCGCAATACCTGATTTTCGCTAATCGCAACCATGCTTCGGCGGACGACATAAGCCATACATATGTTCATAAGGGCGAACCATATCCGAATTACTCACTCCGCTAACATCACCACATAACGGCAACATAGATACACAGCCATACTTGATATCAGGAGAACGCCGTCGATTCGAAATGAAAACTGCCAGCCGCCCACACACCAGCTCCTTTGTTTCCAAAATCGCACATTCTACGCCGATGTCATGCTCCACCATGTCTCACGCCGCGGTCTCAACATAACAGGATGGGTTGTACGAATCCACGTTGCCGAGCATTCGCACAACCCACCATTGCGACACATCACTGATTCCGCACATTCAATCGCTGCAACCAACAGGCTGCGGCGATATTTCAGCGCGAAGAGCGGCGTATCCGAATGACACTGATGCCAGCCAGCATCAGGGCAATTGCAGACAGCACCATCGGTGTTACGGACGAACCAGTTGATGACAGTTCAGATGAATTATCATCAGCAGTAGAAGACTGTTGCTGGCCGCCATCACCGGTCTGATCGCCGTTACCCGACTGGTTACCGTCACCGGTCTGATCACCACCACCAGGATTTCCGCCATCACCAGACTGACGGTCAACCGCCAATTGCGCGAGCTGCAAACTCAGTGCACGCTGCGGGGCATCCACCTCATTTTGCGTGGAAGGATCGGATGCCAACGCCTGCTTTGCCTTATCAAGTAGCGTGAGCATCTTATCCCACTCATCCATAGGATATTCCGCAGACTGCAGAGAGTCAGCCTGATCAATGGCCGAACGCAGCTTAGACGTATCCACAGCTTTGCCGTCAGAAGTCAACACGTCGCTCAAGTCATAGTAATCAAAATCGACATAACCACCCGTATTCTCCTTGGCGTAATTGAACAAGCCGATTCGATACCCCTTAAAGTGCGACAAGCTCCAATCGTAAGTCAGCGGCCCCTGCTCGTCGCCAAGCTTGGACCATTGCTTACCGTCCAGACTGTACCAATACTGAATCGTCAACTTACCACTCGCATTATCCAGTGTGTTGTCCGACTTGATCCACACATTGGTCGCATCATCTGGCAATGTCACTGTGCCGCCCGATACAAAGGCCTCTTCAGCGTCACGATCAATCGTATCGTCAACGATATTACCGTCCGCGTCCTTCACGCCATTGTCGTAGACACGCTTGACCACGCCCAACGTTCGCTGTCCATTTTCTTGACGCACAGCGGCATAGGCAAAACTACGGGTATATGTAGCGAGGCCTGCGGTGTCTCCATCCTTCATATGACTGACATCCATGTGGGTTTCCACAGACATGGATCCGCCAAAGGTACGCTGCGACAAAACGTTACGGGCGGTTTCAAAATATGTCAGGTCGCCATAAGTGCCTTTCATATATTTGGCCGTGGCGGAAACCTTGTGCCCATTGGTCAAACGCAACCAGCCTTCACGATCAGTGAGAGACCAATATCGGTTATCTGGATTATGTCCCCATTCCCATACCAAATCAAGATTCGAACCATTGGGTTGGTATTCTTCGGCGACCGGATATTCCTTCTCATCAGCAAGACCGATCAGGGAAATATCGTCGATGACGTAATCCATGCACGTGCCTTCCGCACCCCACGCGGTTTCGACAATGAGTTTGGAACCTTCCACATTAGCGTCGGATGGGATGGAGAACTCACCTGTGATAGTAGTCGTCTCCCCACGTTTCACTGTTCCTGTGGCCACACGATTAATTGTGCCGTCTGCATATTGAATCGCCACATAAAACAGGTGGGAAGTCACAGCCGATGAATCGACGCCGTCCATCTCATGGTCGTATCGAATCGTTGCACTGGCACGATATGTCACGCCCTGCTGCAATTTTCCATCCATAGATTGACCCGGGCCAGCGCCATTGTATTCGCCACGATTCGTCACAGCAAGACTCGTGGTTCCAGAAAGAGAACCATCCGTAATCGCGGTAAGCGTACCATTCCACTGAGGGGTCCACGATTCAGTCCCGTTTTCGAAATCGCCATTGTCCACCAGCTCGATTCCAATCAGAGAATCGTCAACCTGAGGAGGCTCCTCCAGAGTCCACCAATCCTGATCCTGATAAGACTGATGAGGCGCGTCATTATCAAAATCGTCCGAATTGACCAGGGAACGCTGGCGAACCAGATTCTCCAAATCAGCAGGCAAATCAATCAGTTTGTCGTAGGTGTCCGACGCGCTTACCTGATTATTGTCCCCAAACACAGGCCATCCGTCATCACCCCACGTTGCAGGAATCAAACCGGGAATACGTCCGGTCGGATATGTGTCTCGGAAGAAGAATCCATGCCAAGACGTCGTGCCATCACCGTTGTCGACTTCAACAAGGCTACCTTGTGCGAAAGCACCTAGATAATACTTTTTGGCTTCGTATTTGGAGCCATCAAGCAAATCAGTGGTGCGCAGCAGCATCACCGTACGACCGTCTTTGCCCCAGTAAATCGTTGGAGTATAGAAATAATCACCGATTTTGAAAGTCTGAGATCCTTCAAATCCGGTAGGAGTCTCACCAAGATCATCAGTGAACTGTTCGGCAGAGATGATATTCTCATGGCTCTCCACCACCGTGGTTAAATCATCGGACAGCCTATATTGGTTGACGCCGGAGATAATCCAAGGACTCCCTTGCTCATCAAAATACAATGACGGATCATGGAATCCCCGATTAAGGGCAATCTTCGTCCAAGGACCATTCTCAATATCATCGGTGTAGTAGATATAAGCGCCATTAAGGTTGTTCGTATTGAATAACACGTAGAAGCGGCCATTGTGATAGCGCAGCGACGGAGCCCACTCGCCTTCGCCATACGAGCTAGCTCCATTGCGCAAGGATGAAGCATCGCTCATAGAAATGCGATCATACACGTACGTGACTATCCACCAATTGACCAGATCATAGGATTTCATAATTGGAGATCCGGGACTGAGCTCCATAGTGGTACTCACCATGTAATACACATCACGACCGTCTTTGTTATTCGGATCGTCCTTCGACACACGAATAACACTGATATCCGGAACATCCGTGTTCAACATGGGAATGGAATACGTGCCATCACCGCTATCAGTCGTGGTGTAACTGCCATCCGATGGCGTTGAAGATGGCGTTGAATCATCCGCAAAGACCGGCATTGGCGCCAAAATCAACCCACAAGTCGACAACACCGCGATAGCACTAGCCGAAATTTTTTGTCGTAAATAATTCATAAGTCTTTTAACCTTTCATGATAAGCACTCAACATCGAGTGCGTATTCCAATAGCATGCCCGCACAAATCAGCAATGAATGACGATAAGACATTCCCGCATATGGATAAGTGATGGACATTACCACTGCCAAAACTTACGCTTGAACAAGTACCAGTTCTAGGTTTCATGTGCGGTCATCCCGAGGCTGCCGCTACGGGATGACCGCATTACCAAGAGGTAACTAGCGCATCTCGCGACGCACTCGCGCTACGATCACACCAGTGAGAGCCAAGCAAGCGACAATCACAGCACCAGGCAAGACAGAGGAACCGGTTTGTGCCAAATCCACGCCATCAGTGGAATCATCAGCCAGCTTCAGACCGGCACGTGCACTATTCAATGCAGCAAGCGCATCTTGAACCTGCTGTTCAGTAGCGGATTCATCCTGCAATACCGCCTGAGCCTTCTGCAATGCGTCAGCAAACACCTTCCAGCTCTCTTCCGTGTAATCGGAAGCGTTCAGGCCGGAATTCTCATTCACTGCGCTCTGCAAATCAGACTTGTCCACCGGAGTCGAAGGAGTTTCATCCTGCGACTCCGTGAAAGTGTACGTAGTGATGTCGTACAGCTCATCCTGAGCATTCGCACCACCATCGGATTTGAAGGAGAACACCACATGATGCACCCCTGTCACACCCTCAAGGGTGGTCGTGTAATCGGCGTACTCGGATCCATCACCGGCAGGAATCGAAATAGAAGCCACAGGTTCGGAATCCGGATCATCAAGACGAATCTCAAGGATGCCTCCGGCTTTGCCAGCTGCAGTCACAGTCAGCGAAGAGGCGCCGTTATTCCCGAAATCGACATTCGCCAAAGACGTCCACTCACCATTATTAATATTGCTGAGCTTCTGACCTTCGGAATTGTCTGTAGTCATATCGACCACGCGCACACCAGAAGTCAGGTCATATGCGTTCTGAATGCCGGAATCCCATGCAATGGTGGAAGCTGGAATGCCTCCATCTTGATACGCGTCCAGATTCTTCACCGAAGAGAGACCCTCATATGTCATTGCAATATCGGCAATGGAACCATCCTCGTTAACCGTAATCGGATCGAGATGAGTATTTCGGTAGCCATGCGCCGCGTCAAGATTACCGCCGTTCATCAATTCCTTTGCCACCGTTTGCGCATGGTAGGTCATATACCACTGGTCGCCAAGTTGAACCATCGCGTGATGATTGTTGCCGCCAACACCGAAATACGTGCTCGGATTCTTCAGAATCTCACCCTGATAAGCGAACGGCCCCATCGGGTTGTCTGAAGTCATATACGCGATATTGCCGTAACCGACCGTGTTACCATCAATTACGTTGTCATGGCTGAAATTAGTGCAATACGAGTAGTAATAAGTACCACCTATCTTGGCAATCCCGGAGTCCTCAAACATGGCAGGTGCGTCTATGGCCTGAGCCTCACCTTCGGTATGCAGCATGTCATCGGACAGTTTAATAACGCGAGCCGTGTTCGGATGTTCTTCCTCGCCTGTCGGAACACCACCTCCGTAATACAGGTAGCCCTGCCCGTCATCATCCACGAACACCGCGGGATCAAACAGCCAGACCACACCAGCGGATTCAGGAGTACCGCCCTTAATCAACAGCTCACCGGTTTCGTCCTTCCACGGACCAACAGGAGAATCCGAGGTCAGCACACCGATACCGCTGCCGCCATTGGCGAAATACAGGAAGAACTTCTCTTTACCGTTGATGGTCTTATGAGCGACGGCAGGAGCCCAGGAATTGCTGGCCCAGGTGGCCACCCCCTGTTCTCCAGCCACACGAATGTAACCCTCATTACGCCAATTGACCATGTCATCACTGGACAGAACATTGATGGTCTTTACTTGAGCGAACGAATTGTCCTTGATCTGCCCAGTACTGTCATATTCATAGTCATAATTCAACGAGCCATCAGCATTCACAGAAGTGCCATCACCCGTAGTGTAGATATATACGCGTCCGTTGTATTCCATAGCCCACGGATCGGCGCCATACCAATAATCGATAATCGGGTTTGAATAGTCGCCGAAAGCCTTGGCTGCCGTTGCCGTACCCGTAGTCGGCGGCACGAATGAGGAACCAGAATCCGAACCGGTTACGGAAATGTCGTCGACAATGAAGTCGGCATTGCTCGTGCCATACTTGTTTTCAATCACCAGCGAGGGACTGGTGAAATCGCCACTACCACCTAACGTTCCAGTACCTGAAATTTGTGTCCACTCACCCGCTTTCGCCGTTCCGGTCGCAATCTGGTCACATCCGGAACCATTACCCGAACAAACAGTGATATTGAATTCACCGTCTTCCGTGGCCTTGACCCACATACTTCCGGTATATGTCTGTCCTTTTTCCACCTTGCCATCAAGAGACTGGATTGCACCAGCATCAGAGGATGTACGATCAGTAACGCTCAAGGCGCCACTGCCACCATGCACATCATCCGCAGTGACGGCAATGGACGATGCGGAGCTATTCCACACCGTTCCAGACTTCCAACCATTAAGATCGTCTTCGAATCCGCCGTTGACGACCAATTCGACGGGTTCATCGGCCGACGCCGCAGTCACTCCGATAGTCGCTGGAAATACAGCCCCCATGCAACACAGCACGGATGCAGCCGCAGCAGCAACCACACGACCGGTTTTCCTTGTTTGCAATATGTGAATGTTATAAACCATTCAGTTCCCTTTCCTGAATGATGGAGGGCGACTCCCCCCCCCATCATTTTTTCTTCGCCGCACAATCGAATCCCACGTTGGTTACGACCACATCGCGGCTCATTGCAAAGCCATGCCAGAGGAACGTCCCTCAAGGGCAGCCATGCAACAGCCATTATATAAATGAGCGCATTTCACTCGCGATCGTCCTTGATAACAAATTGATAACGATATGCACAATGAAAATAAGTTCACATAAACGCAACGCAACACATCAAATATGACAGTTTCATATGCCAATTACACACTTTGCATAACATATTTCAACAAAGAATGGAGACGTACAAGCGAACTCATCTGATGCCACCACTCATCGCCTATAAAGCTGGCGTGTCGCGCCACAATAACATCACAGCCGATAAAACGACACCCCGAAGTTGAGCCTCATTCAACAATGCGGCCAGCTTAGACACACAACCAACGCTTCGCTTCATAGCACCGAACATTGATTCCAGCACAGTCACGACCATCTTCTTTGAAGGCAATCGTGTTTACGCCCCGGGTTCTAAATAGAAGTGCAACACCTTGTCTAAGGTTGGAAGTGTTCGAAGTTTCTAACTTAAGAAGGTGTTGCACTCATGGGCCAACAGTATTCGCACCTGTCGTCCGAGGAGAGGATCCTGATCGAGAAGCTGCATTGCGAACAGCATCTGAGCATTCGGCGAACCGCGGAGAGGATCGGCCGGGACAAGTCCACGGTGTCACGCGAGCTGAGGCGCGGCCTGTGGTTCGCGTCCAACGAGAACGGGTCGTACCGCCCCTACCGGCCGAAACGGCTGAAGACCGGGCCGTGGACCTCGGGTCCGTTCTATTCGGCGCTGGCCGCGCAGAGAAAGGCCGACCGGCGCCGTCCAGGAAACCGCGTCGCATGGACTCGGGCCCGTTGCGCGCCTGGGTGCTGGACTCGCTGCGCAGGGGGTGGAGCCCGGAACTGATCGAGGGACGGTTGAAGGCCCGGTACGCCGGCGACCCGTCGATGCGGATCAGCCACGAGTGCCTCTACCAGTGGATCTACGCCAAGCCGCAGCGGGCGCTGGACCTGCGCCAGTATCTGGCGCGCGGCAGGAAACGCCGGACGAGGAAAAAGGGCAGGAAGGCGAAAGGGCCGCGCATCCCGATGCGCGTGCCCATCGCGGACCGGCCCGAGGCGGTCGGATCCAGGAAGGGGTTCGGCCATTTCGAGTCGGACACGGTGGTCGGCGCCGCGCGAACACGCAGGTGGAGCGCAGGAGCCGCAGGCTGTTCGCCCGGCTCGTCGACGACAAGAGCGCGTCCGCCACGGCCAGGGCCGAGTACGAGATATTCAAGGGCATGCCGCCGGCCGCGCGCGTCGACCGCACGTGGGACAACGGCACGGAGGCGAGCCTGCACGTGCTGGTGGACGAGGCGCTGGGCATGCTCACGTACTTCGCCGACCCGTACAGTTCCTGGCAGCGTGGCGGCAACGAGAACAGGAACGGCAGGGTCCGCTATCTGCCCAAGGGAACCAGTTTCGAGGATCTCACGCAGGACGAGCTCGACGCGATCGTCGGGGAGATCAACGACACCCCGATGAAGCTCCTCGGATACAAAACGCCCAACGAGGTATGGGACGAGGAGATCGCCAAGCTACAATCGAAGGCAGCCAGCCCGAACACAAGCGTTGCGCTTACAAATTGAATCCGGGCCAGAGCTCATGATGGACCATAATATGACTATGAACAGTGAGAGCTTGGCGCCGTTTGTCATCAACCTGCCATATGGTCAATACAGTAGGGAAGCTTTTGAAAAGGCTTTTGACGAATCCCTCGAGAAGCAGATGGGGCGCAGTGTTAATGATTCCGATCTGGAACATTTCATGCTGCGATATGTGTTGGCATATCCAACGGTTTATGTCGTGTATTCAGAAAAGACCAATCGCTATTCGATGAAGAACGAATATACGGTGTACGTCGGTGAGACCAACGATATACGGCATCGTACATTCCAGCATCTTGAAAGAGATGCTAAAGAACGCGAGGACTGGAAAGCTGTAGCTGATGCTGTCTCGCGGAATGATGATGCATATCGGCAATATGTTATTTCACATCCCAAATTCAATAAGTCGTTAACCCTGGATGTCGAAAACCGTCTTATGCACTATATGTCCAGTACCGATTCGGTGAAAAGGCTCAACAATCGACGGACCAATGCGCAAGGCGATTATTACACCGCAGACCAGTTTGATCGGATTTTCTCGCAAATCTGGTTGAGATTACACAAGGAAGATTCTGACCTGTTCCCGGCGGAGGAGATCATCCGAGATTCCGCGTTGTTCAAGGCATCGCCTTTTCATAAACTCAGCGATAGCCAGCTCGAAGCCGAAGAATCTATTTTGGTGCAACTTGCCGCCTTGGTTGCCGATAGCCGGCAACAGAAGAAAGCCGATGAGCAATCTTCAGACCGCCATCCGAAATTAATCTTTGTTCAAGGTGCTGCAGGGACAGGCAAAACGGTCCTGTTAAGCCACCTGTTCTACAGAATCGCGGCTGAAATCGGCATCCAAGGCGACACCTATTCCGAAGACGAAGATTATCCTGAGCTGTCACAAACGGCGAACGGCCGGCTTTCCTCATACATTCTTGTCAATCATAAGGAACAGGTGCACGTATATAATCAGATTGCCACGAAACTGGGTTTGCAGAAGAAATCTGATGAAGTGGTCATGCTGCCCAGTCAGTTCATCAATCGATTCAGCTTACGCAACGAGCATGGTCGAGGCATTCCAGCCCAGCCGCAAGGCCTGGCGGACATCGTGCTCATCGACGAGGCCCATTTGTTGATGACGCAAGGAAATCAGGGATATTCCGGGAAGAACCAGCTGTATGACATTCTGCGCAGAGCCCGGGTGGTGATTGCGGTCTTTGATCACAATCAGATTATGCAGTCCAGCCAGCAGTGGGACCCAGCGATGCTGGAAAAACTTCAGCTGGACTCTGATTCGACTCAGATCGCATGCGCGACCGGGAAAATCGGCGCATTCAAAGCGGTTGATTTGGGCGCCGAATATCATCTGCCGTCCATTTCCGTGGACGTTGCGCATGTCCATTTGAAAAAGCAATTCCGTATTGCCGCGAGTAAGTCGATGATTCAGTGGATTGACCGATTCGCTTCGGGGAAAGGTATCGGTCCTTTGCCCGTTGATACGGGCGAGTATGCCGCAGATGGTGAAGTGATTCGAGAACCTTATGACGTTAAGGTGTTCGACTCGCCGGTTGATTTGTTTAATGCCATTCACTCGAAGGCCCAGCTGAAGCCCGATGGTTGGGATGGGGCTGGACTGTCCCGTTTGTTGGCCACCTATGACTGGAAGTATTCGGCGAAATCTGAGAATCAGAATGATCCGCATGGCTTTTGGAATGTGGAACTGCATCGCGATACTTCCGGCGTATGGCGTATGGGACTTGCGGATGACCATGGATTCGATCATTCCGCAATAAGTTCTGACCAATTCTGCAAGCCTTGGAACAATCAGCTCGAAGATTCCGCTCCGAAGAGCAGGAAAGGCATCGACAAAGAACTGGCTTGGGCGGAGAAGCCGTACACCATAGATGAGATTGGCTCCATCTTCACCATCCAAGGGTTTGATTTGAACTATGCCGGTGTGATCATTGGACCCTCGGCGACGTATCGTAACGGGGAAATCGTGTTCGATGCAAAGGCCAGCCAAAACTATCTGGCAACCAATAAGCGCAAAGATTTAGGAGATTTTGCCGAAGAAAACTTGAAGCATGAGTTGAATGTCCTGCTCAAGCGCGGCGTCCACGGTCTGTACCTTTTCGCGGTGGACGAAGGCCTGCAGCAGCGTTTGAAGGAGTGCTGCATCCATTAAGGTATGTGACGGATATTGTGCTGAAAATGCACTCAACATGCCGGGTGTCGTCGTTCGCTATGCCAAAGGCAAGGGATTCCTCATGGACGAGCATTTGGCCAAGGTCCGGGTTTGCAGCCAGCTGACCAATATCATCAGGAATCTCAGCGAAGAACAGGCTGGCATTTCTCTGCATAGTCAATGGATATGTGCCGAATG
>ENA-OPWD01002632-OPWD01002632.1-human-gut-metagenome-genome-assembly--contig:-NODE-2632-length-10281-cov-4.622237_pt1 | contig 10281 bp, 10 predicted proteins | sample MGYA00241502_ERZ501996 | MGnify/ENA primary metagenome ERZ501996 (study PRJEB25962, sample SAMEA2042011) | human gut metagenome | biome: human gut; feature: human-associated habitat; material: faeces... | reverse complement strand
AAAAGTTCCTCTCTTTGCACGCCACCGGTGCGAATTCCTTCACCAACACCTCTCTCATTACCATACGCCTGTGCTGTATCAATCAGACGGTATCCGGCTTTTCTGCTGCCTTGTCATCATCAATAAACCATGTTCCAAGTCCTAACTTTGGAATCTGCTTTCCATTACTTAAAGTATATGTTTCCTGTAACATTTCTTTTCCTCCTGATTTTAACCTAATTTTCCGTATTCTTCATCAGATACCGGCTCACACCACTCATTACTGCAATTTTCACCCGGCACTTCTACGGCAATATGTGAAAACCAGCTGTCCTTCTTTGCTCCATGCCAGTGCTTGACTTCTGCTGGAATTGTAATAACCGTTCCCGGAACTAAGCTGACAGCTTCTTTTTCTTCTTCCTGATACCAGCCTTCACCTGCTGTACAGACAAGCAGCTGTCCACCGCCCTTTGTTGCATGATGAATATGCCAGTTATTTCGGCAAAAAACTGGACTACCCCTCCGCAATCCCTTATAGTTACGGGCTTTAACGGCATACACGTCTGTGTTTTGTGCGACCCTTTCATGACGAGCAGTTTCTGCCAGGTTATTTCTCTGCTTCGTCCTCATTCCAAACCTCTTTTGCAAGATTAAAGACTGCCCAGCCTTTTGGCCAGCCTGCATAGAATGCTACGTGAGTGATGATTGCTGCGATCTCTTTCTGTGTTACCCCATGATCCTTTGCATTCTGTAAATGGAATTTCAAAGAGGAATCTGTGATTCCCTGTGCCATCAGTGCTACGACTGTGATAATGCTTCTTGTCTTTAAATCAATATCTTCATTGTTCCAGTTCTCTCCGAACAGAACATCATCGTTGAAATGTGCAAACTCCGTTGCAAATGTTCCCAGAGCATTTCTTCCTGCTGTCTGTGTAATCTTTGCCATGACATCAAACCTCCGTCTTTTTATTTATGGTAATTTGTTGTACTCTTCTTCTGGTAAGAACTCCAGCCACTCATTGGAAGCTCCTTCTGCCGGAACCTCAACTGCCAGATGCTGGAACCAGCTGTCTTTCGCTGCTCCATGCCAGTGTTTTACTTCCGGTGGAATGTTTACCACATCTCCAGCTTTCAGTTCACGAGCCGGTTTTCCTTCTTCCTGATACCATCCTCTTCCACCAGTAACCATAAGGATCTGGCCACCCTTATGATGGACGTGGTATGCATTGATTGTTTTTGGAGCGAAAGTAACCAGACCAACAGGTACTCGCTCTGTTGTAAGCATATTCAGATAACATTCACCTGTAAAATACTTTGCAAATGCTACATTTTCCTCACCGATTGGAAATACGTTGCCACCGCCTAAGTCTTTTTTCATCTGTTCGATATCCATGAAAATCTCCTCCTTGCGTTTTTATTTTATGGTACAACCTGAAGCAAGCTTTAGGTCAATAGGTTTTGCAACTTTTTACATAAAGTTCACATTTTTCCTGTGACAGTTTGCATTTCAGATTCACTTTATTTCTTATCGTTTTTTATCATACACCCATATTGCTTCCTATGTCCAATACCCATTATTGTAGGTTGCTTAATGCCTTTTAAGCATAATCAAATTTTATATCACAATGCAAAACAGACCTGCCGCATCCTGGCAGATCCGCTTTGCATTGTGGTATAGCTTAAAGCTGTTTGATAAGATTTAATTCCCTTTTGGACAGTGCCTTTTTCAACTTTTGATTCTCTTTTTTCAGATTCTCATTCTCGCTCTTCAGCTTCTGTATCTGTTGCTGTAGCAGATACATTTCTGTTTCCATTGCCTGGCTGATGATGTTTCTCCTCGGATCTACCATGCCAGCCTGCTGTTCCATTGCTGCATCAACCTCACCTCTTACAATCGGATTCTTGTAAAAGAATCCTCTAGATAAACCAGTCTTTTGCATCAGTGCTGGTACGGACACCTTTTCTCTCTCCAACACCATTGTCCGTATTGTCAGGACTGCCCGTTCCACTTTTTCTTCGCTCTTTCTTTTATTCAATTCCAGCATCTTGTCGTATTTGCTCATATTCTTCTCCCCATCCGTCCAGACTTGCCAGTATAATCTGTGACATAAAATTTCTAACTTCTCTTGTTTCATCTGCCATCCGCTGATTGCTCATTTTTCGGTAATATTGGACACTTCGTACTCCCTTATGTCCCAGGAGATTCGCTATCGTCCAGTCATCCACATGGAGTTCCGTTAATTTTACCCCATAGCAGTGCCGGAACATATGCGTTCCAAATCCGAATAAGTTTCCGCTGTCATCCCGGATATCTTTTTCATAGATCATTCGAAGCACTTTATCCTGCAAGGTTTGGTAACTGATTGGTCTCTCCGGTTTGTTCTCGTCCGCAAAGATATAAATGCTTTCAGGATAATGCTCATTTGCATAACTGACTGCCTTTCCAATCAGCTGTGCCAGCTCCCGGCTGATCGGTTTTTCATATCTTCTTGTTTTCGGCTGGTATATGATAATCATATCCTGACGGTCATGTTTATAAAGGCAGTCTTTCCGCAAGGTCAGCGTGTCGGAAATTCTGGTTCCAAGCATCTGGTGGATGATCATTGCCCTTGCTATCTGCTCTTCCATTTTTACAATCTGGGCATTCAGTCTTTTCAGCTCACTGTCCGAATAAGATTTGAATTCTGCTTTCCGTTCTGGCGGAAAATCAGATTTTAAAAACAGTTTTGTAAGATGTGGAAAATCATAAATTTTTCCGATTGTTTCCAGCACATTTCGAAGCTTTAGCAGGTCATCCCGGATGCCATTCCCTCCGTTTGATTCTACCTTGATGTTGATTAAAAATTGTTCTATGATCTCCCGGTCAATCTCTTCGCAGGTGCTGATCTTGGAATGCTTTTCATCCAAATACTTTGAAAATTTATTCATTGCGGACAGTTCACGTTTTATACTGCCAAGGGCTTCGGTTTTCAGATGATGGTAAATTGCTTTTTTTACTTCTTCCCGAATATCTGGTTGCCGGATTCCTCTGAAATTTAGTGTCTTATGGTTGACAATCGGATTTGTCCGCAGGATAAGCGGAAGCCTTTCCAGATGCCAGATATCCTTTGCCAGCTCATTGGTTTCTGATCGGTCCAGTGTAAATTCCAGAAGGCTTTCAAAATACCGGATCAGGGCAGCTTTTTCCACCGATTCAGTCTGAATGTTCGTCACTTTATGCTTCGTCAAAGCCCTACCGTTTTGTATCATCCACATTTTCAACTGCTTTATCCAGAAGTCTTTTTCTCTGTCAAGCAGGCTGTTTTCCTGATGGGATGACTTCTGAAAAAATTCACATAAGCTGTTAAAATAATGCCTTTCCCTTTTTATGGTCAGGATGGATACCTGCGTTCCACGGTAGTAAATGTATTCGACAAATTCTGTCTGAAGCTGGTTTCCCGGCAGTTTATCCAGATCAAAATATTGTTCCTTATTCAGCTTTTCCTTTTGCTCATCGGTAGCCAGCTTATAACATTCCAGTTGTTGGAATTTCAGTTTATTATCCATGCTTCTCTCCTTTCTGCATACAGGCAAGCAGGCTGTTTTCCTCTTCCTCAAAGTATGCGTCATTTTCTTTAGCAATTTTTCTTGGCATATAATCTATATACTGCATGGTCATTTCCTCAAACGTATGTCCCAGATAGTCCCGGATGCTTTGGATTGATACGCCATGCTCATAAAAATTGGTTGCTACGGTATGTCGGTAATCATGAGACTTAAAAATATATTCTCCATTCTGTATGCCTATCTGGGAGCAGTATTTTTTCATCTGCCCCATGAAGGTGCTTTTGGAAAATGCTCCACCTTTCCGATTCCGAAAAATGTATGCTTCTTTTTCGGTAGGGTGCTTTTTCAGATAAACCTGCATCAGACGATACAATGTTACCGGAATGGGAACCCTTTTATAATTTTTCATTTTCACCTGGTAGACCTTCATCCAGCAGTCACCATTCTGGATATAATACGCATCCCCTTTTAAGGTGCAGACCTCACTGATCCGGAGTCCCACACACCAGAGATGTAAAAACATCATTCTCAGGTGTTCAGGAAACTGTGAGAGGTTTTGAATAATTTCCATATACACATCCTCTTCCACACTTCTGTTATGGTGGACTGGAATCTGTTTTTCCAAGTAATACGATGCATAAAACGGAACCTTTTTTATATACCCCTTTACTTCCAGAAATTTCATAAAAAACTGTATTCCCGAAACATTGGTATTAAATGTCTTTGCTCCCATAGCACCATTCTGCAAATTCTTTAAATATACATCAATCAGGCTGGCATCACACTTGGTAACTTCCAGTTCGCTGATCTCCTGCAAAAAATTTCGAATGGTTCGGAATCTTTCGTACACCGTACTGAGCGCCAGTTCTCCGATTCCAATTTCGTACTTCATATATTCCTGAAGCAGCAATCGATTCTTGGGCTGTAGAACTTCCTGAAATGATATTTTTTCTATACTGTCACTCTGGTTTATTCTTTCTTTGGCAATACGAAACCGCTCTAAATACCAGATGGTAGCATCCCATCTTGTTTCATCAGTTTCTATAAAAATCACTTTACGGGCAGTTTCCACAATGCTCTTCAGTCGTTTTCGCCGTTGCTCTTTCTCGACTTTCTGCTTCAGGTAGTCCTGAAATGCTGTTTCCTGTTCCAGCTCCAGAAGCTGGATATCTGTAATCTGCTCCCGGATGCAAAATTCGTAAAAAAGCTGTAGCCCGGTCAGTTTATATTCCCTCAGTCTGGAAATTTCATAATTCTCCAGAATATATTCCAGCACGGTAAAAATCTGACGTTTCAGTTTCTCACTGGCTGCCGCTTTAAAATTCCAGACCATGTTGCTCCGACACCGTACCGTTTCCACACTCTTTACGATTACAGGATCTGAGTGGTATGGAACAAAAAGTATTTCATTTTTATATTTCCATTCACATTCCCTCTGTCCAGCCGGAGTTTTCATCCGTTCCCGGATGTACGCCTGCCGTATCCGGTCGAACGTTCCGGTATATCGGTAAATGTAATTTCGCTTTATCAGCGGTGTTATGTATAATTCAAATTTCATTCGCAGTTCATAATCTATTTCCGAAAGATGTTCTACCATCTCATCTGCCAGAAACAGCAGAATCTGTTCTGTAATGGAACTTCCTGCTTCCTCTTTTGCAAACTCCCGGATTTCTTTTCGTAGCTGCTCAATCCGCCTGCTCCGTTCTTGTTCTGCCTCTATAAAAGACTGTAAAAACGCAGGCATAAAAACCACCTCCTATAGCAATTCCTCAATCCCATACAGGGAGGAGTGTTTCTCGTAGAATTCCTGGCTGGCATCCAGCAGTTCATCATCCACAATGTCCAGATAATTGATGGTTGTCTGGATGTGGCGGTGTCCATAGGCCAGCTGTATCAGTTCCAGCGACCATCCTGCTTTTCTCCGCTCATTTCCAAAGTAATGCCGGAGCATATGAGGCGTGATCTTAATCCCTGTTTTCTTATCCATTCTTTTTAGCATGGAGTATACTGCTTCCACGTTCATTGGTTTTCCGATATTATCCCCGGAAATATTCACAAACAGGCTTGTCTGGTGCTGAAGTAGTTTTCGGTACTCTGCGATATACAGATTTAAAAAGCCGAAGGTATCTTTGCTGATCTTCGCACTTCGGTATTCTGCATTCTTTGCTCTCGCTCCATTTTCATTGTCCTCACGGAAATATACCCGGATTATGTGGTTCTGATAATCAATATCCTTACTGTAATCAATTCCTAAGATCTCACCGATTCGGTAGCCTGTCTCTGCCAGAAGCAGCATGAGAAGCCGATCTCTTATATTGGTACACGCTTTCAAGATTTCCACAATTTCATCTTTCTTTGCTGCTCTCGCCTTATGCTCTTCCTCTTTTAAATAGCCTTTGAAACTCTTTGATCGTATGCTTTTCTTTACGCCTACTGCATCCACGGCTACAAAATAATTATAGGACAGGACTTTCAGCTCCCCGAACTGCTGGTACTCTTCTTCTATAAAAAGATAGAACCTGAACACATCTTTTAAGTATGCGTTGCAGGTTCCATTGTTTGGAGATCTGTGATTTTTATCTCTGGTATGCTTCCCGGCTTTCAGCCAGTATAAAAATTCCACAAAGTGATTTGTCTGTTCAACATAAGGCATTTGATATACGTCTGTCAATTCCTTTTTCTTTTCATGGATGTATTCCAGATAGTACAGGATTGCAAGTGCGGAGCGCCGCACCGTATTCGGTGAACATTTACTCCGTATCTTGTGCATCAGATATTTGGTTGGAAGCAGGACGATATCCAGTGTTTCCACATCTCTGATAAAGAAATAAACGGTGGAACCCTCTCTTTCTTTTTCCAGTTCATATCGTCTCATTCCTGCTCACTTCCTTTCCTCTAACGCTATACACAGTATACCCAACTCATGCCGATAAAGCTATCACAAATACCACCAATTCGGTCAAAACCGCTCCTGAAATACCACTAAACTTTTTGTCTTATTTTCTATCCAGATCTGGGCAGAACCAACAACACCACGGATGTTATCAGCTGTAGTAACGCTCCATTTTCCGGCTTCGGATAAAGTCCTCTACTTCATCGATTTTTTCTGCCATCTGGCACTTTGGCAGGGCGTCCAGAACATCTCCCCGGTACTTTCCTTTCTTTGCCGCTCGGTGGTCTAAAATGGACACTACACAGGTGTCCTGCTCCGTCCGGATCGCCCGTCCGAATCCCTGGCGCAGTTTCTTCTGCATATCTGGAACAACAACATTTTGAATGTAGGATTCCAGTGATCGGTATTGTTCCCTTTGTGCTTCATGGATGGGGTCCGGTACAGCAAACGGCAATTTTACAATGATCAGGGACGATACCATATCCCCTGGAAAATCCACACCTTCCCAACAGGAGCCGGCTGCAAACAGAACGGCATTTTCCATCTTCTTAAACCGTGCGATTTCTTCCTGTGAGTTTCTCCATACCTGCACCATCGGGAACGGGATCTGATCCCGCAGGAGCTGCTGCACATTTCCCATCAGGGTATAAGATGTAAACAGTACCAGTGTATGCCCAAAAGTAGAACACACCAGATCACGGATCTGGCCTGCAAGTTGCTCGGCCTCTTCCCGGCTTCCCTTGAGCGTCGCTTTTAAATTCTCAGGAATATAAAGTAGACAGTTCTCTCTGTAACAAAATGGGGATTCTGCTACACACTCCCGGACTCTGCTTTTCTTTTCCAGCCCGGTCATCTGTCTGGTCCTTACAAACCCATTTCCGGCTTTTAAAGTTCCACTGGTGAGAATCGAGGGAAATCCCCTGTCCCATAAGGAATCATGGAGAAACCTTGGAATCTCTCTGCTAACAGCCATAAACACAGGATCTCCCCTGCCGTCTGGCTGAAGAAATAAAACGTATCTGGTATCCTTCTTCAGAAACCAGCCGAACAGCTCTTCCATCTCTTCCAGCCGCCGGAAGATCCAGTAAGGGACATTTCCAGCAAGTCTTTTAAGCATAAGACTGAGATTCCCCCTTACCTGCTCCAGAGAAGATCGGCACTTTGCCGGAAAATAGAAATTTTCTTTTCCAGCTATGTCATCTCCCATCCCGGCCTGATCCTTACGGATTTCCATTGAAAGTGTATTAAACCAATCCTGTAGTCTCTTACCTTCCGAACTTTTATGCTCCCTGTTTAAGAAATACGAGATTTCCTGCACATCCTCTCTTCCAATACTTCTCCCATCCATCTGGCTGGCAGCTTCTGGGAGCTTATGTGCTTCATCTACTACCAATGCTCTGTAATCTGCCAGCAGAGGCCGGTATTCATTCATCCGGTGCATGGCGTCTGCCAGAAGATAATTGTGATTGCATATCTGTATAAAAACTTCCTCTTTTTTGGAAACATCCAAATATTTCTGATAACGGCATCCTGCTTTCCCCGGACACTCCCTGGGGCAGAATTTCGGTACGCACACCAGCCTGCGGTCAAAACCGCTCAGGTTATGTACGGAATCTAAATCAAAGTTATGCCGGAGGGACTTCAATGCCTCCATCTGTGCCTGATTTTTATTCTTGTCCCGGACTGCCTCTAATCTCTGGGCCAGCCTGTAATCGCATACAAAATGTTCCTTTCCCTTGCGGACGACTGCTTTTAATTCTCCCTGAAGCAGATCTGCTCTTAACAGTACGTCCGATAAGAATGGAACATATTCCTCTATGATGGCTTTCTGTAAGGCGATGCTGGAAGTAGATACCACCACAGACCGCCTGTCACATCCCGAATAACCGGAATGCAGTACACTATATTTCCGCATCAGGATGCAGGCTGTCAGATAGGCATAGGTCTTTCCGATGCCGACTCCTGCATCACAGAGCGTGATCTCATTTTTCATAAGGGTATCCAGCATTTCATGGCAGAGACGGATCTGTTCTTCCCTTACATGAAGCCCGGCTTCCGGGAGAAGCTCCCGAAAGATCTGTTCCACTTCGCCATGTGCCCTTTTCTGATATTCATTTTTATAACACATTACTTCTCCTTGCCAGAAAGCTTATCTTACCGTACCCTTACGGACGAGTCTGGTCGCTTCCGGTGTATTCTGTCCCTGTTCCTGCATTTTCTTTATGGCAGCATTCCCTCTTGCCATCATCCTTCGGATATCCGTCCGGGAAACATTCCATGTCCTTACTTTCTGAGGAGCTTTCCTTACCTGCTCGGACAAATGGCATTCACAGAGTTTCGGATATACCACCATTGCTTCCGGTAATTCCAGTGGATACTCGATCATGGGATGGTACACAATATCCCGGATCACCTGCTCATAACATTCCATCTGCATTCTTGCCGTACTGTCCTGATAGATATTTTTTCCTTTCATGGCACTGTAGACCTGCGATGAGATGTATCCCAACGCTTCAAAACTACAGTACCCATACGGAGTCACGCCGGAAAGGGAATCCGGATCTTTTAAGGCATTCAGATAGACTTCTTTTCCCTGGGCGATCAGCCACATCCGAAAATCGGAAAAACTGTCATCACTGCACCCTGCTTCCATCATAATACCTGCCGCTGTCCATAAGCCGTACTTATAAGCCGCATCCCGGTAACTGTAAACAAGATTGTGGAATTGGAGGACATCCTCCGGTGTCATATAGAAGAGCTGCTGCTTGATCCACACTGCCGAAGCATCCAGATCGGTGCCGCACACTTCCTTTGCTTTTTCAATCAGATTCCAGAATTGATCCTTGCTCATTCCACTTCTTTTTGTTTCTTCCATCTGTTCTCTCCCCTTGATGTGACGTTAATACCACAAGAATACGGCTGTAGTCTCCCACAGCCGCATGGTATCTGATATCAACGACACACTTCTTCATTGATTTCTATTTTTTTGCTGTTCCACATTTGACCTCGCACCCCTGGAACCATCCTGTCATGTTAAGGAAAGGGGACACTACAGGTGGGCGGCTGGCCTGCCGCCTCTCACAGATGTCCTGGGGGTCTTTCTGATTACAACCCGGAGTCCATCTTCCGCTCTCTGGCTGGTAACGTGTATCATTATCCCCCGTCCGTGATCCTGGCGAAAGGCTGCCACCGCCTTATTCACAGCTATGCTTCCTCGCTCCAAGTCCAAGAATCTTTACCCTATACTTAATCATGGCGCTCATGCTGTCACGCTTCTACGGTTGGGAACGTACCTGTAGTGCCGATATTCACTTGCCAAAGAACAGCCGAGGGATGTCCCTCTGCTTACTAGCCGATGGCAGTGTATTTTTTTATTCACTTCACAAAAAATATTTTATCTTGCATCCCCGGATCTGTTTTTCTTCTTTGCCGGATTCTTTGGTTTTGCATCGTTCTTACGGCTTTCTTTCTGTTTTTTTGCTTCTTCCGGCGGCATCTTCATCACATGGAGTTCTCCGTTAAACAGAGTAAAAATTTCCGGTGACTGGTATTTTTCTTTAAATTTTTCAATCTGCCCCGGTGTCAGCGAAGTAAAATCATCTTCTGTCAGCCCTACTACAAGGAAAGTCCCGGCTATCGCATCATAGACCTGTCCATGATCATCATATAACGCCCGGTTCAGTGGCAATCCCTCAAATTTTCCATTGCCGTTTAAAAGGATTCCAACTTTATCATCAAACGGATAGGTCATTTCAATGTCACCGCCTACCGCCTGCTGCAGATCCTCCAGCTCATTGGGGATGTTCTTGACATAGGGAGCTTTCATCGGCTCGACTACCAGTACCGTCATCATTTCTTCCTGC
>ENA-OPWD01002624-OPWD01002624.1-human-gut-metagenome-genome-assembly--contig:-NODE-2624-length-10322-cov-1.581669_pt1 | contig 10322 bp, 4 predicted proteins | sample MGYA00241502_ERZ501996 | MGnify/ENA primary metagenome ERZ501996 (study PRJEB25962, sample SAMEA2042011) | human gut metagenome | biome: human gut; feature: human-associated habitat; material: faeces... | reverse complement strand
TGGCTGTCTTTGTTTTGCTTTGTGCTTCTCTACCGTACATGAGCATTATCTGCCGGATTATTTCGTCAAGCATGGTCCGCTGGCAATTTGGGATTACTATCTGACGAATTACGATGTCAAGGGCAACATCCGCACCGAAGCCGAAAAGACTACCTTCGGCACCAAGGCTGTCCCGAATCCGCATCCGAGTTATTCTGTTGCCACCGAACTGGGACAGGATGTTGTCATCATGTTCAACTACACTTCGGATGCGGACAAGCAGTGGTTTGACCACATTACACCGTATTCCGCAGACAATCAGAAGGGTTCCGTACAGCTAGTAAGCTATGACCAGTACAAGGGCACCTGGAATTATAATCTGGAATTTACCAAGGGTAAGACAAATCATGCCGGCAACACAGTTGCTACCCTGACCATCAAGGCCAACCAGGATAACTTCCGTTCCAACGGCCGTTACTTTGTCCGCGTAACCTCTACAGATGCAGCAGGCGTAACTTCCTCAACACTGGTTCCGATTCATGTTGTAAATGCAGAGACTCCAACCTTTGAGGTTGAGGAAAAGCCGGAATCCGGCAAAAACCTGCACTTTGCGGTAAGCAATCTAGTTTACGGCATTACCAACCCAATTGAGAAAGTAACGCTGACCGATCCGTCCGGTGCAAAGCATGAACTGACGAACATTAACGATTACTATCTGTTCAGTCAGGATCTGTTCGTTCTGTACAACGACGAATCCGCAGAAAACGGTACAAACCACCTGAAATACAAGGGTCAGTACACGCTGACTATCGAGGCAAACGGCTTTAAGACAGCGACCACCAAGTTCACCGTGCAGGAAGGCAAAACCGCTCCCACGCAGACCGCACTGACGCTAGATGCCGTAAGCCGTGCAACCGGCAGTATCTCCGGCGGCAGCAGCAGCGATGGCTCCTCCAGCGGCTATGCCATCTCGACTGATTTCCTGTTCAAGGGCGATCTGATTGCGAATGCCTGTGTGCTGAACAAGCTGAACAAGGACACCACTGAGTCCACCGCCGTACTGGAATACTGGAATTACAGCACCTCTACACTGGATTCCACCTTTAATAAGGGCAATACCATGTATTACAGCGGTACAGACTATATGAGCTACATTTACGGCTCCAAGGCAGACAGCAGCAAGCTGTGGAAACCGTTTGCTGAGTATACCGCATCTGCCGCGGCAAGCGTAAATCCTCCGCACCAGACCAAGGAAGTTATGGAAGATGGTCTGCTGGGCGATGTGCTAGACAGTTCTGTCTCCGGCAAGCTGAATTATGTTGCTCCGGATAAGGGCACTTACGCCGAAGGCGATGATGTTGTACTGAAGTTTACCGCTGACAGTTCTAATGATTATCTCTCCAAAATTACCGGCCTGTACCTGAATGGCGATTGGCGGTATCTGGGCGAAAATTACTACACCATCAATACCGAAAACAACACCATTACCATCAAAAAGGATCTGCTGCACATCGGCGAAAACGCAATAAAGATTGTCTCCGGCGGTTATAAGGAGCAGAATGTAACCTTTAACTATGCAAAGGTTACGGAAGGTGTTACAGGTCTGACTGTTTCTGCTGATCAGGAAGGCAAGCCGGTAACCATCACCGTCAACGGCTCGGATGGCGATTTCCTGAAAAACCTGTCCCTTGTTACCCTCAAGCAGGGCGATGATGTTGACAATGTATATTGGTACGGCTACGAAGGCAGCGACGCGGTGTATTATGTCAAGAGTGACGATAATAAGACCCTGACCCTGTACAATGTAAAGCCGGGTACTTATACGGTAACGCTTTCGGCTCAGTATTATGATGATTTGAGCACTGACTTTACGATGGCGGGTACTGTTGTTAAAAATCCGGTTCCGGATATGGACATTCAGCAGAGTGTCGAAGACGGTGTATACACCGTAAAATTCTATGGTGTAAAAATTCCTAATTCTACTGATTACACTGATTCTCAAATTGGCACTTGGAAACTTGCTATTAACAAAATTTCCGTAAATGGCACTAACTATACCGAATATTCCTCTTTTAGCGGTGATCCCGCCAATGATTCCACCGAATATAAATGGGGTTATGGTCAGGGTTCTGAAAAGGTTCTGATTCTTGGTGGCAGTGCATTTAAGACCGGCGAAAACAAAGTTGTTATCTCCGCTAAGGGTTACAAAGATTTGACTGTTACCATTAACAAATCTGCTGAAACCGTAACCGAAAAGGATACACCTTCCCTGTCTGTTGCTGAAAACGGCGTTATAAAGGACGGCAACAGCTACAAAATCACTTTGACTGGCACCGACCTTGCCGATTGGTGGAAGAATGTAAAGAAGGTTCAGGTAGATGAAGGCACTGCAGCTGATATCAGCAAGGTAATCGGCGAAACTGCCTTTACGCTCTCGGGTCTGGAATCAAACCACGAGTATACGCTTACCTTTACTGCTGACGGCTATAAAAATGCAACTGTTAAAGTAAAAACTCCGGAGAAGAAGTCGGATAATACTGACACTGAGGTTAAGCTACCTACTACTGCACCGACCGTAAAATCTACCAGCACATATAGTTCTAAATATATTCTTGATTTCAGCAATAATAAGGCATGGGTACAGAAAATCACTTCTATTAAATTAGGTGGTTCCGCTTGCAAACCTGTTACTTCTGCAGATGATGTTTCTTCCGACAAATATTATCTTGATACGGAGAATGGTTATATCTATATGTACCTGAGCATGTATGCCGAGAAAAAACTTGTAATTGCCGCTGATGGTTGTGATAAACTTGTTCTTACCGCTGTACCCGGTTCTGGTTGGAGTGCTCCTACAATCACCTATGTTGGAACTGTATCCGCAGAGCCTTCTGCCGCACCGACTATTGCAAAGATTGAGAAAGTACCTGCTTCGTTCATAACAGCCTCTTTTTATCGCGTATCTTTCAGCAGTGATGAAATTGAAGATTATTTGAATAATGTCAAGAAGGTTACTCTCGATAATAATGTTGAGTTGAAGTCTGGCGGCATTTATAATGATTCTACTAAAACTTTTAAGATTGGAACTGAATCCTCTTCTGGCGCCAAGAGTTATCTGGACTTCTCGAAAGATTGCTTTACCAAAGGTAACACCACCGTAACTATTAAAGCTAACGATTACAAGGATTTGACTTTCACTGTAACCGTCGACGCTGACGGAAACCTGTCTATCAAGTAAACCCCCACAAAAAAGGAAACCCACCCGGGTTTCCTTTTTTCTTACCTATATTCCCTCAGCAGCGCCTGACACCCTTCCAGCAAATCCTCCCACACGGCATCAAAATCGCCGGTATACCACGGGTCAGCGACCTCCTCGCCTTTTCGATCGGTAAAATCCAGCAGCAAATGCAGCTTTCCGTCCGGATCGCCGCCGCAAATGCGCTGCATGGTGCGCAGATTGGACCGGTCCATGCCAATCAGCAGATCAAACCGATCATAATCTGCGCGCGTCATCTGCCGCGCCGCATGCTGCCCGCACGGGATTCCCTGCTCAAGCAGCTTGCGCCGCGCCGGCGGATACACCGGATTGCCGATCTCCTCACGGCTGACAGCCGCCGATTCGATCTCCCAGTCACCCGCAACGCCTTCTCGCTTTACCAGTTCCTTCATGATATATTCTGCCATCGGACTGCGGCATATATTTCCATGGCAGATAAAAAGTATCCTCACCCAAACGCCTCCTGCTGTTTTTCTCCATCATATCACACAAAGCCGCAATCGTCACGCAATTTCCAAACCCCGGTGCTCCCACCATTCCTGTGAACGGCATGCGCGCCTCGTTTTTTTCCGTGCAAAACAGTACCCCGCCGAACGGAATTTTACTCGCTTTCCATCCGGCGGGGTATCTCAATTATGAGGAGTTGTTCTTCATATTGCGGAAGCTGCGACCCTGCAATTCATCAGCCGGTATCGAAGAAGCCGTTACTCGACGGTGCTGTCCGCTCCTTCCGTGTTGTCTGCTGTGTTTATACCATAGCAGATTTTCGATCAGCCGGAACGTCTTTTTCACGAAATGCAGTTTTGCGGGAACGAAATGCATAAAGTCCCTACTTGAAAGCAAAAAATTGGAAGTTTGCGCGTCCGGCGAAGCTCTTTCTGTAGAAATTCCGGAAAATTATTAAAAAACAGGCACGAAAAAGTCATAAAAAAGGGTTTCCCGATAGGAAACCCTTTCATTTTGCAATTTTGCGACCGGTTAGAATGTAGGCAGATTCTTTTTCCACGCACCGGACTTATAGAAGAACACCGACAGACCTGAGCCGAGGAACCAGCCGATCGGCCAGCTGAGCCAGATACCGTGCTCGTTGCCGACCACATAGAACAGCGCAATGGACAGCACTACACGGATAATCAGGTCGGAGAACGTCGTTACCATGAACGGACGCATTGCACCGGCACCGCGCAGCACGCTGTCGCACACGAACTTTGTGCATACGACCAGATAGAACGGTACGACCGTGAACAGATAGCCTCGTGCGACATCAATAACGCCGGAGGCACTGCCCGCCGGAACGAACAGGCTGATAATCTTGTTCGCAAACGGCAGATAAATCGCCATAAACACCACGGACAGGCCGAGTGAATACACCGCACCCCATTTGAGACCCGGACCGATGCGGTCCAGCTTGCGGGCGCCGATATTCTGCGCAACATAGCTGGACAGACCGGACGCGAACGACATGCAGCAGGTCAGCGCAAACTGGTTGACGCGGTTTGCCGCCGAGAATCCCGCGATAACGGTCGCACCGCACAGGTTGATGTAATACTGAATGACCACATTGCCCACCGACACAAAGCTCTGCTGTGCGATGGACGGCACGGCGTAGTTGGTCAGGCGGCGCAGCATTTCGGGCGCGAACAGCACAAAGTGGTGGCCCGTATCAAACGAACGCACGCGGCGCAGCAGCAGCACGAATGCCAGCACACCGGACGCGCCCTGCGCGATAAACGTCGCCCATGCAACACCGGCAACGCCCCAGTGCAGGCCGGCAACAAATACCATATCCAGAATGACATTGCCGACCGAGGACAGCACAAGCAGGATCAGCGGCGTTCGGCTGTCGCCCATGGCATTGAAGATACCCGTACACACGTTATAGATAAACAGGAACAGCAGACCGAACACATACACGCGCAGATACAGCGAGCCGTCCGCAAAGATATTCTCCGGCGTGGACAGCGCGTTCATGATGCCGTGCGTACCGATGGCTCCGATCAGCGTCAGCAGCAGCGCTACCGTCGTGGTGGTGAGCAGTGCGGTCGAGATGGCGGTCTTCATGCGCAGATAGCGCTTTGCGCCGAACAGCTGCGAGACGAGTACGCCGGTACCGATGTTGATACCGGTTGCAACCGCAACGAACAGCTGCGTGATCGGGTAACTCGCGCCGACAGCGGCCAGCGCCAGCTCACCGGCTTCTACAGTTTCGGCAAAACGGCCTACGATGATGGAGTCAGCCATCTGGTACAGCTGCTGGAACGCAACGCTGAGCAGCAGCGGAATCGAGAACCAGAACAGCTTCTGCGACGGTTTTCCGACGGTAAGGTCAGTGGTCAAATGGGATACCTTCTTTCGGGAGTCTGCTTATCCAGTTTTGACCGGATAAAATGGGGTTTATTGCAATTTTATGCTCTCCCCGAAGGGAGAGCATCATTTTGCGACTTTAATTGACGTTATTACGCCTTTTTCTTCTGACGTGCGGTAATAACCGCAACGGTGAGCACCAGCAGCACCACACCTACGCCAAGCGCCAGAATGTCGTTTCCGGTCACACCGCCGACAAGGAAGCCGACAAAGCTTATCGCCGCGATCATCAGCGCGTACGGCATCTGCGTGGAAACGTGATCAATGTGGTTGCACTGTGCACCCGCGGATGCGAGGATGGTCGTATCCGAAATCGGCGAGATGTGGTCACCGCAGACCGCACCAGACAGGCAGGCTGCCACGGTCATGATCAGCATGGTGGACGGTGCATCGCCGAATACCGCAATAGCGATCGGGATCAGGATGCTGAACGTGCCCCAGGAGGTACCGGTGGCAAAGGCCAGACCAAGCGCGATGAGGAAGAATACCGCCGGCATGAACATACCGATGGTGGATTCCGCCTTCACCACAGAGGATACGAAGCCGCCGATGTTGAGGTACTCTTCACGGCAGACACCGGACAGCGTCCACGCAAGCGTCAGGATGAGAATAGCCGGAACCATTGCCTTGAAGCCCTCGGTGAATGCCTCACAGAACTGGCCAAAGGACAGCACCTTACGCGGGATATACAGCACAAAGGTGAACAGCAGCGTAAAGAATGAGCCGAGCACCAGCGCGGTGGAAGAATCGCAGTTTGCGAACGCCTCAACGATGTTCGCGCCTTCCAGAATGCCGCCGGTGTACAGCATGCCTGCAATGCAGAGCACGATCAGTACGCTGATCGGCAGGATCAGGTCGTAAACCTTGCCCGAGCCGGCTACAACGTGAGTCTCCTCAATCAGAGAGAGATCATCATCCTTATGCGCAAGCTCGTACTTTTTCATCGGGCCGAAGTCGAAATCAGCAGCCATCAGCCAGATGAGGAACGCCAGCGTGAGCAGCGCGTACAGATTCAACGGGATGGTCTTGAGGAACAGCGAGAAGCCGTCCAGCGTACTCGATTCCGGCAGGGACGAGCCGACCGCCGCCGCCCACGAGGAGATCGGCGCGATGATGCAGACCGGAGCCGCCGTTGCATCGATGATATACGCCAGCTTTGCCCGGGAAATGCTGTACTTGTCCGTCACCGGGCGCATGACCGTGCCGACGGTGAGGCAGTTGAAGTAATCGTCCACGAAAATGAACATTCCGAGGAACGAGGTCGCAAACGACGCGCCGCGCCGACTGCGGATGGTCTTGACCGCCCACTCACCGTATGCGCGTGACGCGCCCGATTTTGTGATCAGCGAAACCAGAATACCGAGCAATACAAGGAAGATACAAATATTGATATTATCTCCCAATTTACTGCCCATGATGGTGAAAGTCGTCTCGACGGCTTTCAGCGGATGGAAGCCCGTATAGAGCAGCGCACCCGAAAGAATACCGATCATCAGTGAGGAGTAAACCTCCTTCGTGATCAGTGCAAGCGCGATCGCGATGATCGGCGGCAGCAGTGTCCAAACAGTTGCCGTAACGTCCATTCCTTATTTCCCCCTTATACGCAGACAAATCGTGTCCGCAATTCCATTCTATTTTATATGGATTTAACCGGATTTACAAGTGCTAATCCTGTTTTTTCCGTCCGAAAGGATATTTTTGTGCAACTTGCAATGGTTTAACGTCATAAATCGTGTTTATAGCGACACCATTCCGCAATCACCTGCCGCCGAAGTGCCAGCACGCCCGCCAGATTAGGCAGCGCCATCAAGCCGTTGAACGTGTCGCTGAGCGCCCACACCGGCTCCAGCCGCATCATGCAGCCCGCTACCGCCGCCAGAAGAAAGGCCGCCTTGTAGACCGGAATTACCCGCTCCCCCATCAAATAGGCCGCTGCACGCTGCCCGTAATACGACCAGCCGAGCAGGGTCGAGAATGCAAACAGCGCGAGCGACACCGCAACGAAGCCCCCGCCGAACCGTCCGAATACGGTGGAGAACGCCTCTGCGGTAAGCTGTGCACCGGTTGTCAGCTGAGAAAGCAAAGGCGTGCCGGACGCGAGCGCGTAGCGGCTTACGTCGTATACCCCGCTCGTGAGAATGACGAACGCGGTGACGCTGCACATCACAATCGTGTCGAAGAACACCTCAAACACCGCCCACATCCCCTGTTCGCACGGCTCCCTTGCGTCTGCGGCGGCATGCACCATGACGGACGAGCCCAGTCCGGCCTCATTTGAAAATATACCGCGCGACACACCCGCCCGGACGGCCTGCGTCATGCCGTAGCCGAGCACGCCGCCCGTGCCTGCCCTTGTATCGAACGCCATCGAGCAAATCTGCGCGAACGCCTGCGGCAGATTCGCTCGATGCATCCACAGCACAACGACCGCGCCGCCCATGTAGAACAGCGCCATGATCGGAACGACCTTCTCGGTAACGGATGCGATACGGCCTACGCCGCCGAGGAAGATGAACGCTGCAATGATCGCGCAGATGATGCCGACAACGATCATCGGTGCGCCGAACGCGGTGTTGAACGCGACGCTGATCGAGTTTGCCTGTACCATGTTGCCGGTAAAGCCCAGTGCAAAAATAATCGCAACCGAGAAGAACCCGGCGAGGAACTTGCCGAATTTACCGGTAAAGCGTGCGCGGATGTAGTAGATCGGACCGCCGGTAACGTGACCCTTGTCGTCCGTGGTCTTGTACTTCTGCGCGAGAACCGCCTCGCCGTAGATGGTGGACATGCCGAAGAATGCACTCAGCCACATCCAGAAAATCGCGCCCGGGCCGCCGGAATACAGTGCGGTAGCCGCGCCTGCGATGTTGCCGGTACCGACCTGCGCCGCGATCGCGGTGGTCAGCGCCTGGAACGGACTCATGCCGTCCTTGCCCGCCTTCTCACCGTTGAGCGAGAAATGGCCGAACAGATGCTTCCAGCCCGCGCCGAACTTGCGTACCTGCACGAACCGCGTGCGGATGGTGAACACGATGCCCGTGCCGACCAGAAGATACAGCAGCAGGCCGTTCCACACGACGTTGCTGATTCGGCTTACCCAGTCTGCCAATACTTCCATTGTCATTTTACATACCCCTTCTTTGTTTTGCGGCAAACAAAAAGCCGAACCCAATCAGCATCGGGTTACGGCTCCAAAGAAACGGAAAGACAGCAAACAGACGGTACATCCTGCACCGTGAGAAAACATTTGCTGTGGTTCCGCGGAACTTATTTTTATATCCTAACGTCTATAAAAACAGGTTCATCTCTGTCCTTTTGCCTGAGAGATTGGCACGCAAACCCCTTTTGCGCGCGTTGCACCTTCGGCAGTCCCCTTGAGGAACGTTCTCCAGAGCCACATCCATTTACAGTCCTCATCCGGAAATCCGGACGCCTGAGAGTTTTGCTCCTTCGGCAAGTCTTTGACTTTTTCCTGCAAACTTCGTTTGTCGCGTATGTAGTTTATGAATTCAGTGTAACACCGTGACAACATTCTGTCAATGTCAATCAAGATATTCGCGAAAGTTTGTGAAAAACGGCGAATTTCTTGACAACCTATGCTATAATAGATAGGCTATACTGGTAGTATTATTGGTAAATCCAAGTAATCAACAGCATCCCTCGAAAGGAGGAACTTTACATGAATGATGCTTTGCAGCAGCTTCTCGACAGGCTGACGGCTCTGCTGGCGGAAAAACCGCTCATCGGGGCGTGGTACACAACCGTTGTGCGCTTCGTGTTCCCGCTGCTGGCGCTGATGATCCTTGTCGGTGCGATCCGCTCGCTGTGGAAGGTCAAGCACCCGGATGAGGTCTGGGGCTATCTGGTGCTGCGCAACGGCGTGCGCCTGCCCATCACCCACTGGGAGAACATCATCGGACGCGCACCCAGCTGCGATGTGCAGCTGGAATATCCGTCGGTATCGCGTCAGCACGCCGCGCTCATCCGCGAGGATGACGGCAGCTGGACGATATACGACCTCGGTTCCAAGGGCGGCATCAAGGTAAACGACCTGCCGGTGGACGAGTATGCGCTCGTCGAGGACGGCGACACGGTCACCTTTGCGGGCATTCCCGCTATCATGGAGCCCATTACCGCTGAGGAAAAGCGTGCACAGATGGTCGAGCGCCGCATTGAGGGCAAGCCTGCCGGCATGTGGGGTTCGCTCGTACTGCTGACGCTGTTCCAGATCCTCACCGGTCTGCAGCTCATTATCGCACAGGGCGACAAGGCGACCACCACCATTCCGCTCACCTTTTTTGTCTTTACGGTAATCTGCTGGGCGTATTTCATCGTCATGCGCCTGTTCCGCCGCATCGGCTTTGAAATGGAAACGATAGCGTTCTTCCTATGTACGCTGTCACTCGCCGTCACCGGCTCGACCGTGCCGGACGAGCTGCCCAAGCAGCTGATTGCGATTTTGATGGGTCTTGCCATCTTTATCGTGCTCGGCTTCTTCCTGCGCGACCTGACCCGGGCGCAGAAGGTGCGCTGGTTTATGAGCGCAACGGCAGTCGGACTGCTGGCTATTACACTGCTGATCGGCTCGTCGCAGGGCGGTGCGAAGGCATGGCTGCGTCTCGGTCCTCTGTCTCTGCAGACCTCGGAAATTGCGAAAATCTGCTATATTTTTGCCGGCGCAGCAACGCTCGACCGCCTGTTC
>ENA-OPWD01002621-OPWD01002621.1-human-gut-metagenome-genome-assembly--contig:-NODE-2621-length-10327-cov-6.886390_pt1 | contig 10327 bp, 10 predicted proteins | sample MGYA00241502_ERZ501996 | MGnify/ENA primary metagenome ERZ501996 (study PRJEB25962, sample SAMEA2042011) | human gut metagenome | biome: human gut; feature: human-associated habitat; material: faeces... | reverse complement strand
CACAAGGGGCGCCGCCCCTTGACCCTGCAAGGGACATTGTCCCTTGACCCTTTTTTGGCTGCCCAGCTTGGTCGCGCTTCCCTTACTTGTCTATTCCCTGCGCTTTGAGGCGCTCTTGGCGCTGGTTCAGGCGGCGCGCCCTCTGCCCCATCGCTTCCACCTGCTCCATGAACGCTTTCACTTCTTCCTCACTCATGCCCTCAAACAGCGCATCCGCCAGGTCATCCGCCATCCGCCGTATCGCCGTACGGTACTGCATCGCTTTCTCCGTCAGATACACCCGCCGAATCCGTCGGTCGAACGTATCCACTTCCCGCCGCACAAGCCCTTTCTTCTCCAAGCCCTGCAGGCTGCGGGTCGTCGCGGCGCGATCCACCGTGTACGCCTCCGCCATCTCGTCCTGCGTGCGCCCGTCCTGCTCATACAGCAGCGCCAGATACAGCACGTCCGACGAGGTCAGCTTCTCGTCCAGCAATTCCCGGTTCAGAAACAGGTTCATCTGCCGAAACAGCACAATCACGGATTTATCCACGCGCATGGATTGTTCCTCCTCTTCGTTGTCACAACCCATTGTAGCGTATTTTTATTGACGTGTCAACAATGTAAAAGGAATTTCCATCATTTTTTCTTGTTCACAGCGCAAATCCGGCGGCACACAGCGCCAGCACGAAGCAGCCGCTGCTGTATATGGACAAGCCAAACACCTGCGGGCCGTTTCCTGCAACCGCGCCGCCGAAGATGAGCAGCCCCAGCGACAGCAGCATCAGGCAGAGCTTGCGCACCATGGCAATAACGAGCTTGCGGATGTCCTCGCCCGCGTGATGCTCAACGCCGAGATTCGCCTCGCCCTTCAAGCCTGTGCGCAGGATATCCGCCAGCAGCGCGGGGATTTCCAGCGACTTCCGGCTGCTCTCATAGATGGCGCGGGCATCCTGCGTCAGGAGCGCACGCCAGTCCACGTTGTCAAACATCTGGTCGCCGATGCGCGCAGTAATGACATTCATGATGTTCAGTTCGGGGCTGAGGTCAGCGACGACACCCTCAATTGTCGCCAGACCGCGCGCAAGCATCGTCAGGCTGCTGGGCATGGCGATGCCATTCGTCTTCATGACGCTGGTCATGTCCTCGAACACTTCCGCCAAGTCCATCGTGCCCAAATCCGCCGAGCCGTACTTATCCAGCATGGCCTCAATGTCGCGGTAGAGCTGCTTTTTGTCCGCCGTGCCGTGGAATTCGCCCAGCCCCAGCACCGCGTCGCGCACAAGGGCGATATCGCCGCGCGCCACGCCGACAATCGCGTTGCCGATGAGCTTGCGTTCCTTCTCGTTCAGGCTGCCCATCATACCCATGTCGAGCCAGACGATTTTACCGTCGCGGATGCGGATGTTGCCCGGATGCGGGTCAGCGTGGAAGAAGCCGTCCTCCATAATCTGCCGGACGTAGTTGTCCGCCAGCTTCGCGCCGATTTCCGCGAGGTCGTAGCCCGCTTCCACCAGCTTGTCGTGTTCGTCGATGCCCATGCCGTCGATGCGCTCCATCACCAGCACGTTCGTTGTGGTGTACGCGCGGTAGAGAATCGGCGACGTGACGAACACGACGTCCTGATTCAGCGCGTGGAAACGCTCCAAGTTCGCCGCTTCGGTCTGGAAGTTCATTTCTTCCTGCGCAACAACCCACATTTCGTCCAGCACCTGATTGAAGTCCACCAGACTGCCGGCGGGGGTGTACTTCAGCACCTTGCACGCCTGTTTGAGCAGGATGATATCGCGGCTCATGACCTCGTGGATGCCCTCGCGCTGCACCTTGACGACGACGCGCTCCCCGCTTTTGAGGATGGCGGCATGTGCCTGCGCGATGGACGCACTGCCCAGCGCCTTCTCGTCAAACGACGCGAACACTTCCTCCATCGGGCAGCCGTAGGAGGTTTCCACCACGCGCTGCACCTGCTCAAAGGGCATGGGCGACACGTTCGAGCGCAGCTTCTTCAGCGCCTCGCAGTAGTCCCGCGGCAGAATATCCGACCGCATGGAGAGGATTTGCCCCAGCTTGATGAACGTCGGGCCAAGATCCTCGATGATGGCACAGAGTTTTTCCGGCGTGATGCCGTGCAGGATGTCATGCTTGCGCACCACGTCCACAATTTCGCGCAGGCGCTGGCGATTCTGGGCGATTGTCCGCTCCCGCTCCGCCTGATTCGCGCCGCGGCGGTTCTCGTTTTTCGGCGGATTGTCACTTTCGGGCTTGTCCGCCGCTTCGGTAGGGATTTCCGGCGTAACCGGCTGCTGTTCCTTCTCTGTCATATGCTGTCTGCCCTCAGTTCTCGGTCGTCTCGTCGGATGCCGAATCACCGGATGCCGGTGCACCGGATGCCGGTGCATCGGATTCTGCCGATGCCGCCGTCTTTTTCGTCGCCTCGCGCGCCGCAATGTGGGCTTTCAGCGCCTCCAGCTGCTCGTCGGAGAGCGAATCCACCGCCGAAATCACATCATCCGGCGGCGTGACAATCGTCACATTCTCGCGGATGGCATCTTTAATATTGTGCTTGAGTTCCTCGTTGAGCACCTTGCCCTGTTCAATGGTCAGTTCGCCTTTTTTGACCAGTTCATTCAGCACATCCGCGCCCTTTTCCTTCGTCACCGCCGCGACCCCGACGCCCGCCAGAATCAGCTTGCGCAAATTTTCGCCCAAATCCAACATAAACAGCGCTCCCTTCACATTCGCCAAATCGGCGGATTGTTTGCATTTTGATTTTCGCGGCAGACAGCTGCCGTTTCTATGTTGATTCGCCGCGAAGGGGGCGCATTCCTGCAAGGAGGGGGATTTTTCCGCCTGACAATTTGGGGGATTTGTTTAGGAAGTGAAAATGCGCCGCTCTGTTCGAACGTCATATTGCCCACGTTTTTCTTCCTTCCCCCTTGCACAAATCCCCCGCGTGATGTACAATAAAGCCGAAGCGTGATTCACGCAAGAGTAGGAGGAGGAAACACTATGGCGATTACCACCCGCGCGTTCGGCACGACCCAAGACGGTCAGAACGTGACGATGTATACCTTGACGAACCATTCCGGCGCGTCCGTGTCCATGCTTGACCTCGGCGCGATTGTGACCAATATCCTCGTGCCGGACAAGAACGGCAAGCTGGCGGACGTTGCCCTCGGCTTCGATACGCTGGCGCATTATGAGGGCGGCCACGGCGCGATGGGCGATACCATCGGGCGCTTCGCGAACCGCATCGGCGGCGGCTGCTTCACCCTTGACGGCACGGAATATCACCTCTACCAAAACGACGGCGAAAACACCCTGCATGGCGGCAAAGCCGGCTTCCAGAAGAAGGTCTGGCAGGCGACGCCCGTCGCGGGGGATACGGTGGATTCCGTCAAGTTCCACTACGTTTCCGCGGATATGGAGGAGAACTTCCCCGGCAATCTGACGGCGGACGTGACCATCTCGTGGGACGACGACTGCAACCTGACGTTCCACTATCAGGCGACGACCGACAAGGCGACCGTCATCAACATGACGAATCACACCTATTTCAACCTCGCCGGCTATGACCACGGCACGGTGCGCGACCACGCCATCTACATCGACAGCGACGTGGTGACGGCGGTGGACAGCGGCCTGATTCCGACGGGCGGCTACATGCCTGTCAGCCAAACGCCGCTTGACCTGCGCGAGGAGATGCTCATCGGCGACGGGCTTGACTGCATGAACGAGTGCGTGCCGATGCGCTACGCCAAGGGCTACGACTGCAACTACGTCCTGCGCAAGGGCAGCGCAATGGGGCTGTGCGCGTGCGTGCACCACGAGGAATCCGGCCGCACGATGGAGGTCATCACCGACCAGCCCGGCGTGCAGTTCTACACCGCCTGCACCACCGATTACGCGGATGGCAAGGGCGGAATGCACTATCTGCCCTACTCCGGTCTGTGCCTGGAAACGCAGCACTACCCGGACTCCCCGAATCACCCGAATTTCCCGACGACGACGCTGCGTCCCGGCGAAATTTACGACACGACGACCATCTACGCCTTCCGCGTCGATGCGTAATCCAAAGTGAACTGATTGCGGAGCGGCTTTTGCGGCTGCTCCGTTTTTTTTTGCACCCCAAACCGTCTTTTCGCATAGGCTGAATCGGGGTGAAAACATGACCATCGACGAATTTCTGACGAATGTACGGCGGATTCAGGCGGCTGATCCGCGCTACCGATTGGGGCGCGACGGCTCGGACGGCTACTGCGACTGCATCGGGCTGGTCATCGGCGCGATTCGCCGCAGCGGCGGACAATGGCGCGGCATCCACGGCACAAACTGGACGGCGCGCAACGCCATGCACGACTTGAATCCCCTGCGCGGCGCGGGGCAGCTCCAGCGCGGCGAACTCGTCTTTCGCGCGCACGAACCGGGCACAAAGGGGTACGCCCTGCCGAGCCGATACGCCTCCTCCGCCGACCGCCGCGACTACTACCACGTCGGCGTCGTCATGCAGACGAACCCGCTGCGGATTCTGCACTGCTCCAGCGGCGGCGTGAAGGCGGACACGAGCGCGACCCGCTGGCAGTTTCACGGGATGCTGACGATGTTCGCGGGGCGGATGGGGCTGATGCAAATCGGCGATTCCGGCGACGCGGTGAAAGGGCTGCAAAGCGCACTGATGGCGGCGGGCTTCCCCCTGCCCCTGCACGGCGCGGACGGCGATTTCGGCGCGGAAACCGAACAGGCGCTCCGCCAATTCCAGCAGAAAAGCGGACTTGACGCATCTGGTGCGGCAGACGCGGAAACGCTGGCGGCGCTTCGGCTTTTGAATGGATAAACAAGCAGGGCAGTCCGCTTTTTATGCCGACCGCCCTGTGTTTTGATGCAATTTTGCTGATTATGCCAGCTTGTCCGCCGCCGCCCGGCACGCCGCCAGCGCGTCGTCATCCGGCGCGTCCTGGCAGATGACCGTATCGACGATATTCAGCCCCGCGTTGTCACGCTTCCAAATGTCCATCCACTCGCCGCCGCCCCAGCCGTAGCTGCCGAACAGCACCACCTTCTTGCTGCCCAGCACGGGCGCAACCGCGTTCCACATCGGCTCGAACTCGTCCTCTTCCAGCTGCTCCGCGCCCATCGCGCTGCATCCGAAAGCGAACGCATCGTAGTTCGCCGCCTTATCGGCAGTAAACTCGCTCGCAGTGAAGAGATCCGCGTGCGCCTGATTCGCAATGGCCTCCGCCATCTGCTGCGTGTTGCCCGTGCCCGACCAATAAATGACTGCAATCTTGCTCATGAGAAAAACTTCCTTTCACAATTGAATTATGCGCGGACGGTCAGCCGTTCAAGCGGCCATCCGGCGCGGAAAAGCGTCTGGTATGCCGCGCGGCACGCCTTGTAGCGCTGGAAAACGCGCATCGCTTCGCACTCGTTCGTGTATGCCTTCCAGCATCCGCTGCATCGGCAGCCGCGCCCGCCGTCGCGCATGAACGCGATGACGTCGCTGAGGGGATAGCCGAGGAAGACGCCGATTTCGTGCGGGAAGCAGGGCGATTCCGCCAAGCGCTGCCGCAGGAACGCCAATGCGCCATCGGGGGATGTGTCCCCGTAGCCCATTGCCCGCAGAAACGCCTGAACATCCGCCTGTGCAAGCAGCGCCGCGAGCGCCTCCTGCCGGTAGACGTACACCAGTGCGCGCTCCTGCTGCACTCGCAGGATGGTCAGCGACACGCCGCGCGATTCAAGCGCTGCCTGCACACGCCGGAACTCCGCGCGAAAGCCCGCCGCGTCCGCGCAGGACGAGGTGAACAGGCTGCCGACCTTCATATTCGCCAGCGTCGGGGAGCCGTGGTCAATCAGCGCGCGTTCCAGCATGATGGTGTCCTCCTGCGTGTTAGTTTTGGCTAACACGGATATTTTACAGGATAATGGGTGGTTTGTCAAGCGGAAAAGTTAGTGAAAGCTAACTTTTTGACGAAAAAGTGCGCGATGGGCGGAATTTGCGACATTGAGCGGAAAAGGAAAACAAAAAAGTAACGGAAAAGCTGCCTCCGATGCGTTCAGAGGCAGCCTGCTTATTTTTTTTTGGGGATTACACCGTCTCGCACGCATCCGCGTAGAACGCGTTCATTGCGTCCTCCGTCGGGAAGTTCGCGACGTACATCATGTTGCCCATCGCGCCCGACAAGGCGTCCGGCACACGGCCGACCATCTTCATCTGCGCGGCGTACTTCGTCATCAGCTGCTCGTGGGACAGGCGGAAGTGCTTGCCGTCGCGGCGACCCGCAAATGCGCAGAAGGCGTGCTCACCCTGCGGCATCAGCGTGCTGTCATAGGCAATCATGTCCGCCCAAATTTTGTACACGTCGGTCGAGTTGGCAAAATTCATCATGTCCGGCGAGAAACCGCCGCACGGCCGCATGTTGACCTCCAGCGCAACCACGTCGCCCTTCTTGCCCATCGACGGCTGATCCTCTGTCAGGCGGAAGAACTCGAAGTGCACGAACCGGCTGCGCACGCCGAAGGACTTCACCGTCGCGCGGCCCGCCTTGCGGACATCATCGTGCAAGTCCTTGACGATGTAGTACACGGAGTTGTCGTCGTTGTTCACAATGTCCATGATAGAGACAGGACTGACGTTGCCCGTCTCGAAAATCGGCTCGCCCTTGCTGTTGATGATGGCGTCGTAGCTGTTGACTTCGGCGTGGATAAACTCCTCCATAATATAGGAGACTTCCGGCTCTTTGACGATGAGGAAGTGGCGGAGGTCATCGTCGCTGGACAGCTTGTAGGTGTGGGACGCGCCCACGCCGTTATCCGGCTTGACAATGACGGGGTAGCCAACTTCGCTGATGAACGCTTTGCAGCCATCGAAATTATCCACCATATGGTAGCGCGCCGTCGCGATGCCGACCTTCTGATAGTATTCCTTCATCTTGGACTTGAACTTGATGCGCGGCATATCGCTGACTTGGAAGCCGCTGGTGATGTGGAAATCGGTACGGAGCATGGCATCGTGCTCCAGCCAGTATTCGTTGTTGCTCTCCAGCCAGTCGATACGGCCGTATTTGCTGATGAAGAACGCGACGGCGCGGTACACCTCGTCGTAATTCTCCATGCTGCCGACCTTGTAGTATTCGTGCAGGGCGCTCTTGAGTTCGGGCAGGAGGGTATCATAGGGCTGATCGCCGATGCCGAGGACGCGCAGCCCGTTATTGCGCAGCTGACGGCAGAACTGCCAGTAGTTGACGGGGAAATTGGGGGAAATGAAAACGAAATTCTTCATAGTTTGCTTCATCCTTTTGAGATTTATTGCGGTTTATTTTTGCCCGTTTCTTGGCAGAAAACGCAAGGCACACAAACTGAAAGCAGCGATAAAAATCAACAAACTTTAGCGGGACGGCGAAGCAGTCCAGAGGGCGACCGCAAAGCCCTCTGGTCGCCTCCGCAGAGGCGAAACCCCTGCAAGGGTTCAAGGGGAATCCCCCTTGTCACAGGATATGCGGGACATGATACGCCACTTGCTGATACCACCAGTCCCAGTCGTGCTTCACATCGTAGCCCCAAATGTCGAACCAGACGTGAATGTCCTTCTGCGCACAGATGTCGCGCAGGCGGAATGTGCTCTCCGGCACTTCCCAAGCGCCCTGCCCGACGACAACCACCGCCTTGTGGTCGTTGTACAGGCGGATAAACGGGTGGTCAGGCGAAATGCCGGCGAGGTAATCCACCGGGGAATTGGCGTACACCAGCTCATCCATGTAGCCGGGGAAGCCGTATTCGCTGGTGTAAATGCCGCTGAGCGCCAGCAGACCGTCGAACGTCTCCGGGAAGCGGAAATACAGGTTTGCCGCGTGCGTCGCGCCCAGGGAGCAGCCGAACGCAATGATGCCCGGCGTGCCGTCCCAGCCGTTGCGGTCGTTCGTCATGGACTGGATGAACGGCGCAACCTCCCGCACGATGTAGTTCATCCACGCTTCATGGCGGCGGATGCGGTCGTGCGGGTCATAGGTCGCGGAATACGTCTCCTTATCCAGCGTGTCGATGGAAAAGACCATGCACTGCCCGGATTCAATCCACGGCGCCCATGCGTCGGTCATGCGGTAGTTCTCGAAGTCGAAAAAGCGCCCGTCTTGGCAGGGGATGAACAGCACCGGGCGGCCGGCATGGCCGTACACCTTGATTTCCATCTCCCGCCCGACGGAGGGGCTGTACCATTTGGTGTAATATGTCTGCATGGGTTGCGCCTCCTATTATTCGCGAGAGTAGAACAGAATGTGCATGAAGAAGGGAATCTGCTCTTCCCAGCAGGCTTCGCAGTGGTCACCGTTGGGGACGATGCGGCTCGTCAGCAGCACCTGCTTTTCCAGCAGACGGCTCGTCACGGCGGCGTACTGCTTGCGCATGTTGTCGTGGTGCGCCATCTCGCGCGAACCGTAGTCCATATAAATCACGGTGTCCGGGGCAAATTGCGCGTCGCGAATCAGGCGGTCAAGGCTGCGCGTGGCAAACCAGATGCTCGGCGAAAGGCACGCCGCGCGCGAATACACATCGTTAAACGCCGTCACCGCGTACAGGCTCATCAGCCCGCCCATGCTCGACCCTGCAATCCACGTCGTTTCGCGCCCCGGCAGCGTCGGGTACTTTTCGTCAATCATGCCTTTCAGCGTATGCGCGAACCAGTCCATCGTCGTGCGCCCGCGCCCGCGGATGTAGCCGAGCTTCGGGTCTTCAAACGTGAAGGGGGAATATTCGCTCAGCCGCCCGTTATTCGGCGAATGGTTGCAGTCCACCGCAACGACAATCAGCGGCGTGTTTGTCGATTCAAGATATTCCTTCATCCCCCAGCACTTCCCGTAGGTCGCGTCGGAATCGAAGAAAACGTTGTGACCGTCGAACATGTACAGCACAGGATAGCGCGCTTCGGGGTTCTCCTGCGCTTCGTCGGGGACGTACACATAGACGGTGCGTCCTTCGCGCCCGCTCAGCTTCGGGATGGGGGTTGTCCATTTTTCAATCATGATGCTTATTCCTCGGTGTTGGTGTTGGGAAATGAAATTTTCCCAACGATAGTGTAGCACAGCGCGAAACAGAACTCAACCGTTTACACCGGAAAAAACAAAAAAAGGGCATTTTCGGCGGACGCAAACGGGGCAACAGGCAGTTGCTTGCGCAGGAAAAGCGAATGTGATATAGTAAGGGCGAGGTGATGACACATGCCGTTTGATTCACAGCAGTTTTTGCAGGAATTGCAGGCGATAATGCAGCAGCAGCGCCCGCCGCGCCCGGATTCATACAGCGCCGCCGACAGCGCAGTGCAAATCCACCCCTATATGGAGGGCAAAGAGCCGCGCCACGCTTTCCCTACCTTCCTCGACGACCATCAGGTCATCCTGTTCGGCGGCGGCATCAGGATTTTTGATACACAGAAGGGCAAATTCGTGCAGACCATCAGCCGCCTTCGCAATGCGGAAATCGCGCTTTCGCCCACGAAAAGCAAGATTTTCCTTGCCAACGCAACCGCCAAAGACGTGGTTGTGTGTATCCTCTACGAGCGAATCGACGGCGTTTTCACCGAAAAGCATCGGACAAGTATCAAGGGTGTCAACACGGACGGCGGCACGCCGTGTTTCACAGCAGCGACGAAAAATACGCGTATTTCTGCACGGAGTTCCACCGCGTGTGGCGCTATTCGGTTGAAGACGGGACGTGCGCGTGCATCTACGAGCGCGAATATGCCGACCAGTTTCTCAATCTGGATGTGTACGCCGACCAGCTGCTCATCATGGTAGGCGCTTCCCGCGCCATCGACCATCGCGGGATTGACGTGCTGGACAAAGACGGGCATTTCCTGAAGTCCCTGCGCTATCCCGATGGTCAGGAGGCGCGCAGAACGGTTGAGTATGCCAAATGGCTGAATGCGGATGAAATTCTGATGATTTTCACGCGTTCTTACACGGAACCGTACGATGATTATCAGGTGCTTTCGTGGCGCACCGCCGCGTCGATGGAAGGGACTGCCGCGGATGACTGGAAGGTTGAGCGCACCGGAAGCAACTTTTCCGAGATTTTCCTCTCGCCGAAACGGAACTATGTTGCGTATGTATGGTTCTACATGGGCAACGACAAGCCCCGGTACACCATCAGCGTGCACCGCATGAAGTCACGGCAGAAGGTGTGCGAATTTAACGTGAAGCATCTTTATTATATGGATTTTGCTTTTTCGGATGACGACCGGCACTGCTTCCTCTGCGCGAGTACTTGCTATCTGGTGGATTTGCCCGCGTCGGATGAAATTTAAGGTAACACCGCACAAATGAGGTGGTCGGCTGGCGAATGGATTTTTCGTCAG
>ENA-OPWD01002614-OPWD01002614.1-human-gut-metagenome-genome-assembly--contig:-NODE-2614-length-10347-cov-1.623397_pt1 | contig 10347 bp, 10 predicted proteins | sample MGYA00241502_ERZ501996 | MGnify/ENA primary metagenome ERZ501996 (study PRJEB25962, sample SAMEA2042011) | human gut metagenome | biome: human gut; feature: human-associated habitat; material: faeces... | reverse complement strand
GTGATCAGATGATCGATCAGTTTACCTGTCGTGGATTTACCACAGCCGGACTCGCCTACCAGCGAAAAAGTCTCGCCTGGATAAATATCAAAAGATACGTCATTTACCGCATGAACAAATTTCTTCTTGCTGAACATTCCTCCGTTTGCCTGGAATGTTTTCTTCATATTCTTTACTGATAATAACGGCTCGCTCACAGGTTACGCCTCCTTTCCGGTTTTGTTGAGCAGATGACATCTGCATTTTCTGGTGCCTGCTTCGTTGATATCTGCAAGCTCCGGCTCCTGCTGATGACAGATATCCATTGCATATTTACATCTCGGTGCAAACTTACATCCTTTCGGCATTACGGACAGATCCGGTACGCTTCCCGGAATGGACGGAAGAGATTCCACACCACTTCCAAGTTTCGGTACAGAACCGATCAGCCCCTGTGTATATGGATGTTTCGGATCTGCAAAAAGTTCCTGCACAGGCGCTTCTTCTACGATTCGGCCGGCATACATAACAACAACTCTGGAACACATTTCAGCGACAACGCCAAGGTCATGTGTGATCATCAGAATGCCTGTATTCTTCTTTGCCCTGATGTCCTCCATCAGCTCCAGGATCTGTGCCTGAATGGTAACGTCAAGGGCTGTAGTCGGCTCGTCCGCAATAAGAAGCTCCGGCTCACAGGACATTGCCATAGCGATCATAACACGCTGGCACATACCGCCTGAAAGCTGGTGCGGATAACTCTTTAATGTCATATCCGGTTCAGGGATACCTACTGATTTCAGTACTTCGAATGCTCTGTTGTGCGCTTCTTCTTTTGAGAAATTGTTATGGAGCAGGATTGCTTCTGTCAGCTGTTTCTCAATTCTCATACATGGGTTCAGAGAGTTCATCGGCTCCTGGAAGATCATGGCAACTTCACGTCCTCTGATCTTTCTCATGCCTTTTTTATCTTCTTTGAGAAGATCCTTGCCATTAAGCAGGATCTCACCGTTGGAAATCTTACTGTTACGTGCCAGAAGTTTCATAATGGAAAGGGAGGTTACGGATTTACCGCATCCGGACTCTCCTACCAGACCAAGAATCTCACCTGGCTGAATGGAGAAACTTACATTATTAACTGCTGTCACCCATGTTTTATCTCTTTTAAACTCCGTACGGAGGTTTTTTACTTCTAATAATTTTTCTGCCATGGTTTCTTCCTCCTAGTTCATCTTTGGATCCAGGGTATCTCTGAGACCGTCGCCCAGCAGGTTGAATGCCAGAACTGTAAGGAAGATCAGAATACCAGGGAACAGTACCATGTGAGGAGCTGTATTCAGATAGTTACGTCCTGTGGAAAGCATGGAACCCCAGTCAGGCTCTGTAACATTTGCACCGAATCCCAGGAAGCTTAAGGATGATGCAGCAAGGATTGCAGTGCCTACACGCATGGTAAAGTTAACGATCATAGACTGGATCGTACCAGGGAAAATATGTACAAACAGGATTCTTGTGTTTGAACATCCCAGGGAACGGGCAACCTCTACATAAGGAGCCTGCTTTACGGAAATCGTCGCGCTTCGTATGATTCGTGCGAAGGACGGCACTGTAAATACCGCAACTGCGATCATAACGTTTACCATACCCTGTCCGATGATGGCAACAACTGCGATAGCCAGCAGGATATCAGGGAAAGCGAAAAGTACATCACAGCATCTCATAATCAGGGCATCGATAATTCCGCCGTAGAAACCTGCGATCAGTCCGAGAACAACACCGATAGCCGTACCAATAATCGTCGCTGTCAGCGCGCATGTAAGAGAAAGTCTGGTACCAACCATCAGACGGGAGAAAACATCCTGTCCGTATTCATTGGTTCCCCAAATGTGGGCTGCGCTTGGCCCCTGCATCATAGCTGTGTAATCCGGTGCCTGTGGATCATACGGGACTACATATGGTCCAATGATCGCCATTAAGATAATAAAAACTATAAATGCCAGAGAAATCACTGCTGTTTTTCTCTTCATGAATTTCTTGACAAATTCTTTGAACTTGCTCTGTGCCTTAGGGAGTTCTTCGGCAGCAGCAAGGTTAATGTTTGATGTTGTGTTCTTATCTGCCATCTTCTCTCCTCCTCTACTCATAACGTACTCTTGGGTTAATCACGCCATAAAGAACATCTACGATCAGGTTGATCAGGATATATTCTGTAGCAAAGAACAGCAGTAATGCCTGAACAACTTTGTAATCTCTCATCTGAATGGAGTCTACCAGAAGACGTCCAAGTCCGGGAATGGAGAATACTGTCTCTGCCATAACAGATCCGGAAAGGAGACCACCGATCTGAAGTCCGGCTACTGTTACGATCTCGATCAGAGAGTTCTTAAATGCATGGCGCATAACAACCAGTGATTCAGAAAGACCTTTGGCGCGTGCGGTACGCACATAGTCCTCACGCATGGTCTCAAGCATGGAAGATCTGGAAAATCTGGCAAGTACGGCCATGATTCCTGCTCCCATTGTAAGTGATGGAAGAATATAGCTCTTCCAGGTTTCCAGTCCACTGGTTGGAAGCCATCCCAGGCTTACTGAGAAAAGCTGGATTAATTCCAGACCTAACCAGAAACTTGGAACAGATATACCTGCGATTGCTATGATCATACCTACATAATCAAGAATTCTGCCATGAAATACGGCAGCGATGATACCGATTGCAATACCGATGATCGCAGCCCATATCATGGATGAGAATGTCAGCATGATAGTTGGTTTCAGTCTTGGTGCGATTGTCTCTACTACGGTTTTACCGTTTTTGATAGAGCTTCCCAGATCTCCTGTAAAAAGACCTTTCATATATTTGCCATACTGTACAAGTAGTGGCTCATCCAGTCCCAGCTGTTCACGTACAACTGCCACATCTTCCTTTGTTGCATCCTGACCGGCTACCAGTCTTGCCGGATCACCGGGAATCATATGGATAAACATAAATACTACGAATGAGATAACCAGAAGCAGCGGGATCGTGCTTATCAAACGTTTACCTAAATAACGTCCCATATTTTTCCTCCTTATCATTTTCTTACCTGTTGTTTATATTTGATGCTTTATAGTCGGAGAACTGCCATAGTGAATCTTATGGCAGTTCTTCGGTTTGAACATCTTTGTCCTGTATTCACACTGCTGTATCGGCAGTATTTTTATGGAATTGCTGCAATTTCAGATCAGGCAGCCAGATTTATGTTCTTCGCAGCCTGGTCTCAAACAAATTACTACTGTGCTAAAGTTGCATTTGCGAAGTTAAATGCTCCGTCCGGAGATACATATACGCCAGACAGATAAGATTTTGTAGAATAGATGATCTGGTCATTGCCAAGGAATAACCACGGGCATGCTTCCCATGCGATCTTCTGAGCATCGCCATAGTATTTAGCCTGTTCTTCTTCGTTAGCTGTTGCAAGACCTTCGTCCATATCTTTATCAAAATCAGCATCATTGAAGTATGCTGTGTTTGCACTTGTCGGAGGACACATTGTGCTGTAAAGCAGGGAACGTAAAGAACCATCCATTGTGAAGTCAGATGCAGACCAGTTTACATACCACATATTGATCTCGGCATCTTCTTTGTCAACATAAATCTTGTCACTTACAGTTGCAGGCTCCATTGGCTGAACGTCAACTTCGATACCGATCTGAGCAAGCTGCTGGGAAATAAATGTCATACCTTTGATTTCCTGTGTTGTGTTATCACCCCACAGAGTAAGTTTGAATCCGTCTTCGTATCCGGCTTCTTTCATAAGTTCTTTTGCTTTGTCTACATCATATGTGTAAGCTTCCTGCTCTTCATATCCGCCGATGATAGATGGAACTACAGATGTAGCCGGTTTTCCGTATCCGGAATACATTAACTGGATGTATGCATCTTTGTCGATCGCATAGTTCATAGCCTGACGTACTTTTACATCAGAAAGCTGTTCCAGATCCATGTTCAGAGTTACATATCTCATGATGTTGGAGTCTGTTGTAAGGATGTTTACATCGTCTGTTCCTTTGATTGCTTCGATCTGGTCAGACGGTGTAGGATAGATGAAGTCTGCTTCACCTGTCTGAAGCATAGCTGTACGTGCACCTGCTTCCGGAACTTCTTTGATTGTTACAGTGTCAACGCCCGGTTTGTCTCCCCAGTAATCATCATTGCGCTTAAAGCTTGTGTGGTCTCCCTCTTCCCATTCTGTACATACATATGGGCCGGTTCCGCATGGATGGTTCATGATATCATTGCCATACTCTTCAAGAGCTGCAGGGCTGATGATACAGAACTGTGTCAGACGGTTGATAAATGGTGCCCATGCCTGTGTCAGTTTGATAACCAGTGTGTAATCATCCGGTGTTTCAATGCTGTCTACACGAGGTGTTTCAGATCCGTCTTCGTTAGTTACGATAAATGTTCTTCTCTGACGAAGATTGTTGTCTTTGTTAACTACACGATCGTAGTTTGCTTTAACTGCTGCTGCATTGAAGTCTGTTCCGTCCTGGAATTTAACGCCCTGACGAAGTTTGAAAGTATAAGTAAGAGAGTCATCGGAAACTTCCCATGATTCAGCAAGTTTGCCTGTTAATTCCTGGTTCTCATCAAAAGAAACCAGTGTCTCGTATACACCACGTGTAGCAGAGATTGCGTTTGTATCCGGAATGTTTGCCGGATCCATGGAGCTTACGCTTCCTTCGATTGCGATCACCAGATCATTGTCGGATGATTTGGAATCTTCATTTGTGGCTTTGAGAATATAGCCGTCATCATCTGCTGCAAATGCTGTAGCGGACATGGAAACTGTCATTCCTCCTGCAAGAGCTGCTGCCATAACTTTTTTGTACATTTTCATAGTTTTCTCTCCTTTTCTTTCTGTACATTGTTACTTAGTTACAATCACGAAGTTAATTTTGGGTACAAAAAAAGTGTTTTTATATTTTTGCGTCTTTGCAATGTATAAAAATCGTGCAGCAATCCATTTACTTACATGCGCCTTTGCATCTTCATAAAAACACTTAGTTGTTTAACTTGACTCCAGTATAGCAATCTGTTGTCCTATTGTCAATTATTTTGTCGTATTTTATATTATTTTGGTGGTATTATACCAATATCTGACAGTGAAATTGGTATAAATCACTATGGATCAAGGATTATTTATTCTTGTTTGGTATTATTTGGCTATAATCTGTACAAACAATAAATCCTCTAAACCTTATAGTTGGTTCAGAGGACTTATGTTGTTATCATATCTGTTTCTTCACATGAACCTGTAACTGATTGTACGGGATTTCAATTCCGTTTGCATCAAACGCTTCTTTGATCAGTTCATTAAGCCGCCACCTGGCAGGCCAGTATTTCTCCGTAGCCACCCACACACGCAGGCCCATGACCACTGCGCTCTCTCCAAGCTCATCTACAAACACCACCATTCCCTGGTCGTCTTTCGTATCTTCATCATTATGAAGGATTTCTTCCAGGATTGCTTTTGCTTTCTTAATGTCTGAATCATAAGAAATTCCTACTTTGATCTCCAGCTTACGAAGATCTCTGGCAGTTACATTTGTAATAATGCTGCCGGACAGCGTTCCATTTGGGATTACAATGTGTTTGTTATCTATGGAAATCAGAGTTGTATAACAGATTTCTATTTTGTATACAGTTCCTTCGCACCCATTCTGCTGTGCGATAATGATATAATCCCCCACCTGAAATGGTTTGAAGATCAGAAGCATGATCCCGCCTGCGATATTTGCAAGGCCGCCCTGCAATGCAAGACCTACCGTTACACCGGCAGTACCAAGCAGTGCTGCAATAGAGGATTCCTTTACACCAAAATGAGTGGCAATGCTAAATACCAGCAAAATGTAAAGTACAATTCTCAACAGCGACCCTGTAAACTGGATCACACCTTTGTCTACAGACGCACGCTCCATGGACTTCTTTATGAAAGAAACAAACCACTGGATCACTTTGCGCCCGCCCACAAATACCAGCAATGCCATTACTACTTTCAGCCCCAGTTTCGTCAAAGCCGGAAGATAGTCTGAAAAATACTGCTTATAGCTGTAATATAAACTTTTTGCCTCCTGAATTTCCTGTTCCAATATTTTTCACCTGCTCTCTTATATTTTTGTCATGTATTATTTTTCTGCCCTTCTTTCATTTAACAGGCAGCTTTTCATATAATATCAGGGTTAAAAGATGTCTTTCCCCTGACTTGATATCTACGAATTACTCCGCTGCTTTGCAGATCCCGCAATTCTCATATAAGAGTAGCATAACATACCTCATTCTCTGTAACAATCAATTTTATTCGGGCAAAAAAAGAAAGCGGACAATATATCCGCTTTACTGACACAAGATTTCACGCTCTGATGAGCTAAAATCAATATGCATTATTTATAAGGATTGCTATAAGCGCAGAATAATCCCCTCATTTCCCGAAAACAAAAAATAAATAATTAGTTGAATAATCAGTATCGCCGGAACTCCTGTCTTAAATTTCGGCTTTCTTGTTTTATGATGAAATACCTTCATACCGGCCAGAGCTCCCACCGACCCTCCGATCACCGCCAGAAATATCAGCTGCGCTTCCGGTATGCGCCACTGTCCGGCTTTTGCCCTGCTTTTATCCAAGCCATAGATAAAAAATGTGACTACATTAATGATAATCACATAAATATATAGAAGATTTGTAGATGTCATCTGCACCTGCGAATTCCTTTCTTTAATCTTAACATGCCAGACCTGCTATCACTGATTCAAAATCCTCATCATAACCATCATATTTAAGTTCCAGAGGTTCTTCCACATCAAGGCTTAATACTCCGAGAATAGATTTGGCATCAATAAAAATTTTTCCTTTAGATACAATGTCAATATCAAATGGACATCTGACTGCCGCACAGACCAGTTTCTTTGCTGCCTCTACGTCATTAATCTTAATTGTCTTATTTGCTGTTGTCATATTCGGTAATCTCCCTTTCCTTTTGGTCTCCGTCCTATTGTCAGGACTTTTATATTGATTTTTTGACCCAGTCGTATTATACTGATTCACACATTGGTATACAAACGTTATTTTTCTATATCAGATATTCTATTTTTATATAGCATAAGGAGCCGACTGTATCATGATTCTTGATTATTATCGTATTTTTTACTATGTTGCCCAGTATAAGAGTTTTTCCAAAGCAGCCGACGTTATGGGAAACAATCAGCCTAACATTACCCGGTGTATGAACATTCTGGAGAATGAACTGGGATGTAAACTTTTTATCCGTTCCAATCGCGGAGTACAGCTGACCATTGAAGGAGAAAGACTTTTTGAACATGTATCAATTGCAATAGAACAGCTTGTATCAGGAGAAAATGAACTTCTCAAAGATAAAGGTCTGGAAAGCGGACTTGTAAATATTGGTGCCAGTGAAATCGCACTGCGTTTATTCCTGCTGAACGAACTGGAAGTCTTTCATCACCGTTATCCACATGTAAAGCTGAGAATCTCTAATCATTCCACACCACAGGCAGTTCAGGCACTGGAAAACGGTCTGGTAGACTTTGCAGTAGTTACCACACCTGTCGCTCTGAAAAAACCACTTCAGAGAATTCCCCTCTATTCTTTCCGCGAGATCCTTATAGGTGGAGAGGAATATGCGGAAACAGCTTCCAACAAACACTGTCTTCAGGATCTGCCTCTGATCGGGATTGCTCCCGGAAGCAGTACAAGAGAATTATATACACAGTATTTTATGCGCCATAACCTTCCCTTCTCACCTGATATGGAAGTGGCAACTACTGACCAGATCTTCCCTATGGTGCAGCACAACCTGGGAATCGGATTCTTCCCTGAAGAGCTTGCTGCTGAACATATTGCTCAGGGGAAAATCGTCCAGATTCCCATTGAAGAGCCTCTTCCTGAACGAAAGATCTGTCTGATCCGCAATGTAAAAAGGCCACAGAGCATTGCAGCACGCAGCCTTGAAGAACACCTCACATCACACCGGGAAACAGAATAACTGTTACTGCAGACAGCAGTACCCCCAAAAACAGGGATCACTCCTGCAGATATCCGGTCTGCAGTGGTAATCCCTGTTTTATTGATGTTATTTATTTAATCCTTTCATGGATAAGCTGATACGTTTTTTCTTCATATCAACTCCGATTACTCTTACATCTACGATATCCCCTACACTCACCGCTTCCAGAGGATGTTTGATAAATCTCTCTGTCATCTCGGAAATGTGCACCAGACCGTCCTGATGTACACCGATATCTACAAATGCACCGAAATCAATAACATTACGGACAGTTCCCTTCAGCACCATTCCTTCTTTCAGATCTTTCATTTCAAGAACGTCTGAACGAAGGATCGGTTTCGGCATGTCATCACGAGGATCTCTTGCCGGTTTCTCCAGTTCCTTTACAATATCACGAAGTGTGATCTCACCGATTCCCAGTTCTGCTGCCATCTTCTTATAGTCTTTTACCTGCAGGGAAAGTCCAAGGAGATTTCCTGCCACAACATCATTTGGCTTATATCCAAGTTTTGAAAGAAGTGCAGATGCTGCTTCATAGCTCTCAGGATGTACACTTGTTGCATCCAGAGGATTCTTTCCACCTGAAATACGCATGAAACCTGCACACTGTTCAAATGCCTTCGGTCCTAATTTCGCTACTTTGAGAAGTTCTTTTCTGTCTGTGAACTGACCGTTCTCTTCTCTGTAAGCTACGATATTTTTGGCAATTGCTTTGCTGATACCGGAAATATACTCAAGCAGAGATGCAGATGCTGTATTTAAATCTACACCAACTTTATTTACACTGTCTTCTACAACGCCGCTTAATGCTTCATCCAGTTTCTTCTGGTTCATATCATGCTGATACTGACCCACACCGATAGATTTCGGATCGATCTTAACCAGTTCTGCAAGCGGATCCTGTACACGTCTTGCAATGGAAGCCGCACTTCTCTGTCCTACATCAAAGTTCGGGAATTCCTCTGTAGCCAGTTTGCTTGCAGAATACACAGATGCTCCTGCCTCATTTGTGATAACATACTGCACCTTTTTTTCCGGGATTTCTTTGAGCATATCTACGATCACCTGCTCGGATTCACGACATGCTGTACCGTTTCCTACTGAAATAAGGGATACACCGTATTTTTCGATCATACCTTCCACTGTATCCTTGGCAGCACGGATCTTTTTCTCAGTAGTCGGAGCTGTGGGATAAACAACTGTTGTATCCAGAACTTTACCTGTTGCATCTACAACTGCCAGCTTACAGCCTGTACGGAACGCAGGGTCCCATCCAAGTACGACTTTGCCTGCGATTGGAGGCTGCATCAGAAGCTGTTCCAGATTCTTGCCGAATACATGGATCGCGCCGTCTTCTGCCTTATCAGTAAGGTCACTGCGGATTTCTCGCTCGATAGCCGGTCCGATCAGACGTTTGTAACTGTCTTCTACAACTGCTTTCAGAATCGGAGTTGTATTCGGGTTGTCTTTTTTGATCACTCTCTTATTCAAATAACGAAGGATGTCTTCCTCCGGTGCATTTACTTTAACAGTGATAAATTTCTCTTTCTCACCACGGTTTAACGCAAGAATACGGTGTCCTGCCAGTTTCCTGACCGGCTCCTCGAATTCATAATACATCTCATATACAGACTGAGTTTCCGCATTCTTTGCTGTGGAAGAAATACTTCCGTTCTTTGTTGTCAGGTTACGGATGTAGATACGATAGTCTGCTTCATCGGAAATACGCTCTGCAATAATATCTTTAGCTCCGTTCAATGCTTCTGCAACATTCTTAACACCCTTTTCTTCGGAGACATACGCCCTGGCTTCCTCTTCTACCGGCTTGTCTGTCATCTGCAGAAGAATGATATCTGCCAGTGGTTCCAGCCCTTTCTCTTTGGCAATTGTCGCACGGGTACGACGTTTCGGGCGATATGGTCTGTATAAGTCCTCTACTACAACCAGTGTCTGGGCATCCAGAATCTGTTTCTTCAGTTCCTCAGTCAGCTTGCCCTGGTCTTCGATGCTCTTTAATACCTGATTCTTCTTATCTTCCAGATTTCTCAGATACGTCAGTCTCTCAAAGAGTGCACGAAGCTGCTCATCATTAAGGGAACCTGTTGCTTCTTTTCTGTATCGGGAAATGAATGGGATGGTGTTGCCTTCGTCAATTAATTTGACTGCGGCTTCTACCTGCCATTTCTCCACCTTCAATTCCTGTGTGATTACCTGAATAATATCCATTATTTGTTTCTCTCCTCTTGTTGCTTGTGTGCCAACAAGTTGATTTCTCGAACAATCTTGCGTCTAAATTTCTTATTT
>ENA-OPWD01002603-OPWD01002603.1-human-gut-metagenome-genome-assembly--contig:-NODE-2603-length-10386-cov-2.047624_pt1 | contig 10386 bp, 9 predicted proteins | sample MGYA00241502_ERZ501996 | MGnify/ENA primary metagenome ERZ501996 (study PRJEB25962, sample SAMEA2042011) | human gut metagenome | biome: human gut; feature: human-associated habitat; material: faeces... | reverse complement strand
CTGTTCCTGGATTGATGAATGAATAGTTTGACTTTTAGATGTGGTAAAACAGAACATACAATTATAATCGGCACAGTGATAAATGGGTGATAGAAGTGGAATACAGGACCGAACCAGGAGTGTTACATTATGAAGGGCCTGGCCGAATTGCGTGCCCGGAAAGAGGGGTGCCTGAGGGGAGAAAAACGGGCTTCGCAACTCTGAGTGCTTTCTCCCCTCAGAACTCCCCACTGGAAAAGTGCAGAACTGAAATCTCAAAACTTTTCACATACAACACGCACATCCATATAAGATAATAAGAAAAAAAGAATTAAGACAGAAATAAAATCTGTCGAAGTATCACCAGTCCCATAATATGGACTGGATAAAACCAGTAAAAGAAATATTTCGCCGCTTTTCCGTGGATAAATCCCCTCTCCCCATTGTACAGGTTAATGGACAGAAAGGCGAAACAGGCTCTCCATTCATAGTAAAGCCAGCAGCTTCCAAGGATCGCCTGCCCGGGCTTATCGTTTCGCATATAGTACATGATCAGGAGAAAAATATATCCCCGCCATCCGTAATCTGCTTTCAGAAAAATGGAAACAACAAGCAGTCCCAGGATACAGAGAAGCTGTATCAAGCGCTTATCCTTAAAATATTCGATGGCACAAAACGCCAGGTATCCCAGGAAAAGCGTGAAAAACACATTCTGTCTTTCATAATGCAGTGTGTTTGTGAACATCAGGTTCCAGGGAATCTCTGAGATCAGAGCAAAAAGAAGGAGATTCCGTCCATAGCGGAAACGGCTCCTGGTATGCCGGAAACCTTCCAGCAGGAGAAAGCAGAAGATGGGAAAAGCCACTCTGCCGATATCGCGGAAAATAAGATACACACTGTATTCCCTTCCGAGAAGCGTAAACAGGACTTTCTGTGCAGGCGGATACATACTTAAAATCACAGCTCCGATATGATCGATCAGCATGGTGATGATCGCAATCATCTTCAGGGCGCTTCCGCTGAGGATACGGTATTTTTCTGGAAAAACAGAATCCACAGATGCATTCATGAAAAATATACCTCCAGGGTTAAACTTGATAATATATTATCACATACATAGAATAGTTGCCAGAAATATTTGACAGTTAGGCATGCAATACTGCCAGAATAACTTCCAATATTATGCGTTTTATGGCAAAAATTTATCAAATATGACTGGACGAAACAAAGGTTTTGTGAGAAAATAGCCGTAGGGTGTTATCGAACTTTTTTTCTCAATAACATCGGTCAATCTATACTTGAAAGGAGTTTTAAAATGATTTATTCACGCGAAGTAGAAGAAATGTGTCCAGTGGCACAGGGCGTACATCATGGTGCCGCTCCGATCCCGGAAGAAGCAAAATGGGTTCAGGCAAAAGAAGTAAAGGATATCTCCGGATTCACACACGGTGTAGGCTGGTGTGCTCCACAGCAGGGTGCCTGTAAGCTGTCCCTTAACGTAAAAGAGGGAATCATCCAGGAGGCACTTGTTGAGACAATCGGATGTTCAGGAATGACTCATTCTGCTGCTATGGCTGCTGAGATCCTTCCAGGACTTACTGTAATGGAGGCACTGAACACAGACCTTGTATGTGATGCAATCAATACAGCTATGAGAGAGCTTTTCCTTCAGATCGTTTACGGACGTTCCCAGTCTGCATTCTCCGAGGATGGACTTGCAGTAGGAGCTGGTCTTGAGGACCTTGGAAAAGGACTTCGTTCTCAGGTTGGTACAATGTATGGAACTCTGAAAAAAGGACCTCGTTACCTTGAGATGGCTGAGGGTTATGTTACAGGTATCGCTCTTGATGAGGACGATGAGATCATCGGATACCAGTTCGTAAGCCTTGGAAAAATGACTGACTTCATTAAGAAAGGTGATGACCCGAACACAGCATGGGAGAAAGCAAAAGGTCAGTACGGCCGTGTTGCAGATGCTGTTAAGATCATCGACCCAAGAAAAGAGTAATTACACTTCGTAAGGTAAAAATATCAGGAGGTTACAGGAAATGGCTTTATTTGAATCATATGAGAGACGAATTGACAAGATCAATTCTGTTTTAAACAGCTATGGAATCGCTTCTATCGAAGAAGCTGAGAAAATCACTAAAGACGCAGGTCTGAACGTTTACGATCAGATCAAAGGCATTCAGCCGATCTGCTTCGAGAACGCTTGCTGGGCTTACACAGTAGGTGCAGCAATCGCAATCAAAAAAGGCTGCAGAAGAGCCGCTGACGCAGCAGCAGCTATCGGAGAAGGCCTTCAGGCATTCTGTATCCCAGGATCCGTTGCAGACACACGTAAAGTAGGTCTTGGACATGGAAACCTTGGAAAAATGCTTCTTGAGGAAGAGACAGACTGCTTCTGCTTCCTTGCAGGACATGAGTCTTTCGCAGCAGCTGAGGGTGCTATCGGTATCGCCGAGAAAGCAAACAAAGTTCGTAAAAAACCTCTTCGTGTTATCCTGAACGGTCTTGGAAAAGACGCAGCTCAGATCATCTCCCGTATCAACGGATTTACATACGTAGAGACAGAGTATGATCCATATAAGAACGAGGTTAAAGAAGTATTCCGTAAATCCTATTCAGAGGGACTTCGTGCAACGGCGCTAACAGCGTTCCGGAAGGTGTTGCTATCATGTGGAAAGAGGGTGTTGACGTTTCCATCACAGGAAACTCCACAAACCCAACTCGTTTCCAGCATCCAGTAGCAGGAACATACAAAAAAGAGTGCAACGAGAAAGGCAAAAAATACTTCTCCGTTGCTTCCGGCGGTGGTACAGGACGTACACTTCACCCGGATAACATGGCAGCAGGTCCTGCTTCCTACGGTATGACTGATACACTTGGACGTATGCATTCTGACGCTCAGTTCGCAGGATCTTCTTCCGTACCGGCTCACGTAGAGATGATGGGTCTCATCGGCGCTGGAAACAACCCGATGGTTGGTATGACAGTAGCTGTAGCTGTTTCCGTACAGGAAGCTGCTGACGCTGGCAAATTCTAATTTCGAATAACGAAAAATAGTGGAAAAGGCCGTAAACTCAAGGGTTTGCGGCCTTTTTCTTTTTGCCTGGAAATAGAACAAAATATTCTCAAAAATCCTGGAAAAACAGCAATAGCTAACATATATCTAACACGTAGCAATCACTCGCAGCTAATACTTTTAAAATACAAAAAAGATACCGTAAGGTCATCAGTCTTGATGAGTTTACGGTATCCTTTTTGAAGTACAAAGCGGAATGGGAATGACCGCTTTGTATTACGATTGTATTAAAAAAAGGAAGGAGACCGGGAGTTTTAACGCTCCCGGTTAAAAGTATGAAAAAGAAAAAGTTGTTTAGCAGTTGCATTTACTTGCTTGCTGTTTACAGGTAATAATATATCGAAAAAATGTGAGCAAATCGTGATGCAATTTTGAAGAATTTGTGAAACAAATTTCGGAGCAGTTCATAAAATAAAACAAAGCTGCAAGGAGGGAGAAGATTTATGGAAGCGCTTGTGAATTATATTAAACCGGAACTGCTGATCACAGCAGTCGCTTTGTATTTTATGGGAATTGCGCTGAAGGAAGCTCAGGCTGTGAAGGATAAATATATTCCACTGATACTGGGAGGTGTGGGGATCCTTGTATGCGGGATCTATGTTTTTGCAACCTGTTCTTATAATACGGCACAGGATATCGCAATGGCTGTATTTACTTCCATGACACAGGGAGTTCTGGTGGCGGGGCTTTCTACATATGTAAATCAGCTGATCAAACAGCTGGAAAAAGATGAATAGCTGCATAGAATAAAGAGAAGACAAAAAAACAGGAAATTTTTTATGAATATCATAAAATTGATCAGCAAAAAGAATTGTTATATCGGCCAGAACCGGCCGGCATATATTGTAATCCATGAAACGGATAACTGGAGTAAGGGGGCAGATGCCAAAGCTCATGCCAATGCAATGAAGAATGGCAATCTGGCTGGTACCGTGCATTATTATGTAGATTCAAAATCCGTATATCAGACGTTGGACCACAGCGACGGGGCCTGGGCAGTAGGGGACGGAAAAGGAAAGTATGGAATCACGAACCGGAATTCTATCAATATCGAAATCTGTGTGAATCCGGAAACAGATTATTATACGGCGGTAGACAAGACAGAACAGCTGGCGGCTCTTTTGCTGAAACAGTACGGATGGGGGACAGACCGGCTGAAAAGACATTACGATGCGTCAAGAAAACACTGCCCGAGACGCCTCATGGATGAAGAAAAGTGGCCGGAATTTGTGAAAAAAACAGAATTATATATGAAAAACAAAAACTCACAAAATAAAAATGAAACAGCAGAAAGTAAAAGTACGAAAAAACCAGATACAACAGAGAAGCTGAATGTACAGCTTCCGATCATCAGAAAAAACAGTACCGGGTCTGCTGTTTCCATGTTACAGGCAATGCTGCAGGTAAAAGTGGACGGAATCTTTGGAACACAGACAGAAACTTCACTGAAAGCATTTCAGAAAAATGTAAAGATCACAGTCGATGGAATCTGCGGAGCAGAAACCTGGAAGAAAGTGGTTGAACATATGAATGCAGATCGCTGAAGTATTATAAATGAATTCTGTTTTGAAAATATTGGGCAATAGATTTTAACCAACTAAAATAATTCCAAATAAATTTCCTGTGGGATTGAGAATATCCGCTTAACCCATTTTACAAAAAAGATCAAAGGGAAAATCCATCGATTATTTGATGGATTTTCCCTTAATGTTTTTTATTTACGCATTTTTCAGTGCCTGATCCAGATCTTTGATAATATCGTCCACGTTTTCAATACCAATGGAAAGGCGGATCATTCCAGGAGAAACTCCTGCTTCAACCAGCTGTTCATCGTTCATCTGGCGGTGGGTATGGCTGGCAGGATGAAGAACCATGGTAATGGAAGCAGCAACGTGTGTGGCGATGGTTGCAAGTTTCAGACTGTCCATAAAGCGGACTGCCGCATCACGACCGCCGGTCAGTTCAAAGGAGATAACACCGCAGGTACGGCCGTCCTTCATATATTTCTGAGCCAGTGCATGATATTTATCATCCGGAAGTCCGGCATAATTTACGTGAGAAACTTTTTCGTGTGCATTTAGGTATTCGGCGATCTTCTGGGCGTTGGAGCAGTGACGCTCAACACGCAGCGGAAGTGTCTCCAGTCCAAGATTCAGAAGAAAACAGTTCATTGGAGACGGAATAGAACCCAGATCACGCATCAGCTGGGAAGTGGCCTTGGTGATGTAGGCTTTTTTGCCAAACTGTTTGGTGTAGATCACGCCGTGGTAGGATTCATCCGGCTCGGTCAGGCCGTGATACTTATGGCCGTAAGCATCCCAGTCAAAGTTGCCGCTGTCAACAATGGCGCCGCCTACCTGAACGGCATGTCCATCCATATATTTGGTGGTAGAGTGAGTGACGATATCTGCACCCCACTCGAACGGGCGGCAGTTTACCGGTGTGGCAAAGGTGTTATCCACAATAAGAGGCACGCCATTTTTGTGTGCAACCCGTGCAAATTTCTCAATGTCTAGGACAACCAGTGCTGGATTGGCGATGGTCTCCGCAAAGAGAACTTTTGTGTTCGGTTTAAATGCAGCAGCAATCTCTTCCTCTGTTGCGTCGGTATCAACAAAGGTACAGTCAATGCCAAGTTTTTTGAAAGTAACGGCAAGAAGATTAAAGGTTCCTCCGTAGATCGTAGAAGCAGCAACAACATGGTCACCCGCTTCGCAGATATTAAATACTGCATAGAAGTTGGCAGCCTGTCCGGAAGAAGTCAGGATTGCGGCAACACCACCTTCCAGATCTGCAATTTTTGCAGCAACGGCATCATTGGTCGGGTTCTGGAGACGGGTGTAAAAATATCCATCTGCTTTCAGATCAAATAACTGGCCCATTTCATCGGTGGTGTCATATTTGTAAGTGGTGCTCTGGCAGATTGGAAGCGCGCATGGCTCGCCTTTGGAAGGAGTGTATCCGGAATGGATACATTTGGTTTCTAAGCTGTAATCGTTCATATTTAAAAATCCTTTCTGTTGTGTTTTTGTATAGAAGTTTTGGATACAGATAAGAGAATATATTTATATACTTTATATAAAACTATATGTAATTATAACTCTTTGTGTGTGAAAATACAACAATATTCTCCATAAACCTTACCGGAGTATACGGGAAATAAAACATTGCGTTCTGGTGCACACATAAAATGTTAGAAAATTAACAGATTAAAAAACAGAAAACGTACTGGAAACACACATCCAAAATGAATAGAAATCACGCATAAACGCTGTAAAATCAATAAAAACTTGTGAATAAAGTAACAAATCGTGAAAAACGCATAAAAACAAAATGGAAAATTTGTATAAAAAAGATATTGCGTTCACGTGCACAAAATGATAATATAACATCATCAAAAAGAACACGAAAACAGAAAACAATAAAAGGAGTCAAGCGGATATTCGCAATCCGCTTCGCTACTTGCTCATAACCGAATAACTGCTTCACAGTTGATTCGGTTAAAAAATGAACGGAGGAATTTAAAATGTTAAGAGTAGGAATTATCGGATGCGGCGGAATGGGAAGAGATCATATCAGAAGACTGACCGAGAAGATCCAGGGAGCAGAAGTAGTAGCTGTTTCAGATGTATTTGAGGAAAGTGCAAAGAAAGCAGCCGAGATCTGCGGCGCAAAAGTTTACACAGACAGCAGGGAACTGATCAACGCAGAGGACGTAGATGCAGTATTTATCGTATCTCCGGGCTTCGCACATGTAGATTCCCTTCTCCAGGCAATTGAAGCCGGCAAGAGGATTTTCTGTGAGAAACCATTATGTACCACTGCTGAGGACTGCCTGAAAGTAGTGAAAGCAGAGGAAGCAGCAGGCAAACATCTCATCCAGCTTGGATTTATGAGACGTTATGACAAAGGCTACCAGCAGATCAAGGAAGCCCTTGCAACCGGAGAGTACGGCGAGCCGCTGATTCTTCACTGTACACATAGAAACCCGGAAGTAGGAACCAATTATAATACTCCAATGGCTGTGCACGATACCGCAATCCATGAGATCGATGTTCTTCACTGGCTGGTAGATGACGAGTATGAATCTGCACAGGTTGTAATGCCAAGAGTAACCAAATATTCTCATTCCGAGCTGAAAGATCCGCAGATCATGATGCTCCGCACTAAAAAAGGTGTGTGTATCGATGTGGAAGTATTTGTAAACTGCAAGTTCGGATATGACATCAACTGTGAAGTAGTATGTGAGGACGGTGCACTGAAAATGGCACAGCCGGCTTATCCGTCTATCCGTAAAAACGCAGCTGTATCCAGTGCCATTGACACAGACTGTTTCGTAAGATTTAAAGATGCCTATGATAAAGAGGTTCAGGATTGGGTTGACAATGCAGAAGCAGGTGTGATCACAGGACCGAACGCATGGGATGGATACCTGGCAGCGATCACAGCAGACGCTCTTGTAAAAGCGCAGGAAACCGGACAGATCGAGAAGATCGTTACAGCAGTTGAGAAACCGGAATTTTATAAATAATTTTACAGAACTCCACCTCATCAAGTGTGAGTTATCATACCAGCTTATTGTCGCAGGCTTTCCCAATGAGCCTGTGGCGGCATTCACCGGCAGAGTCCGATTCCGATACGGTTTTATCGAAACTGCAGCGGGAAATCTGCCGGTGAGAGTAACCAGAAAGATCAGGCTGAAAAGAAATGCCTGCATGCTGGCAAATCGAAAATACGGATAACAAAAATACAAAATAGCACAAACACAAAGCAACAGAAAAATAAAAAAGAAAATAAGAATCGGTAAAGTCTGCATGATCCAACAGAAACAGGGGCGGTTCCCCTGTGCGCAGAAAACAGGACATAGAAATCCAGACAAAGTACACCGGTTTCGGACATATGGAGGGTATCGAAGATGAAATTAGGATTTAATGAAGCAACTGCACTGGAATGTAAAGGACAGTCTCTTATGGCAGATCTGGAGATGTGTGAAAAATATGGCTTTGATTACATTGAGATCCGTTTTGACTGCGTAAAAGACTATCTCAAAGAACATACACTGGAAGAACTGGCAGACTGGTTTAAGAATCATCACCTGAAACCGTGGGCATACAACACCCTGATCTTTTTCAACCAGAGAGATGAGGCAGGGGAAAAAGAAATCGATGAAGAAGTAGATTTTATCCTGAAAGTTTCCAAAGCGATCGGAATGAAAATGCTGATAACAGTTCCAAGTTTTGATGTAAAAGACAAATCTGTCAGCGAGATCAAAGAAGAAGCAGTTGCACGTCTTCGCTACCTTTCTGACAAAGTGGGCGCAGATATGAAGATCTCCCTGGAGTTCTGTGGTGCACCGAACTGCTCTATCAACCAGTTTGGAACAGCATACGATGTAGTAAAAGCAGTAGACAGAGACAATGTTGGCGTTACCGTGGACACTTTCCATTTCCATGAGATGTGTTCCCGTCTGGAAGACCTGAAAGCAGCAGACGGTAAGAAGATTTTTGCATACCACTTAAACGATTGTGAGGATCTTCCACTTGGCTCCTGCGGAGACGACAAGAGACTCTGGCCGGGAGAAGGCGTAGTAGATCATGCTGGAATCGCGGCAGCACTGAAAGAGATCGGATTTGACGGTGTATGCACCATCGAAGAGTTCCGTCCGGAGTACTATGCAATGAGCCACGAGGACAATGTGAAAAAAGCAGCAGAAGTTACCAGAGATTTTGTACAGAAATATTTCGGATAATTCATTCAGAAAGGTCCGACCTTAAACCGATAGGAGGTAGATACTATGGCTGGTAAGGGAATCCCCGAATTGTTGAATTATAAGCAGAAGGGTAAAGACTTGAATGAATTCATCAAGGTTCCGGTGTCAGAAAAGCTTGCGTACTGTTTTGGCGATCCGGCGCTGACGCTGATGTATACCATGACAACAACTCTGCTGATCTATTTTTATACCAATGTTGTTGGAATTTCAGCAGGAGCTGTTGGAATGATCATGCTTTTGTCCCGTATTTTTGATGGATTTTCCGATGTACTGATGGGAACCATTATCGACCGGACTCATTCCAAATATGGAAAAGCCAGGATCTGGATCTTAAGACTTGCAGTTCCCTATGCGCTGGCAGCGGTGCTTCTTTTTACCATGCCGCCGCTTGGAAACATGGGAAAGATCATCTATGCTTTTGTGACCTATAACATTATGAACACGGTTGTATACACTGCCATCAGCCAGCCGTTCCACGCACTGGGATCTCTGATGAGCCGTGACCGCCGTGAGCGTGATGTGATCTGTAACATCCGTATGGTATTGTCTATCACGGCAAGTATGATCATTACCGCGTTCACGCTGCCGCTGATCAATATCGTGGCAAATGTTACCGGCAACCAGCAGATGGCCTGGATCCTGGTAACAGCAGGTTATGCGATCATTTCCGTCGGCGTGCTTGTGAACACTTACATGGTCTGTACAGAGCGTGTTTCTGCGGCAAAACAGGAAAAAGAAGATATTCCTTTTGTGGAAGCTTTTAAAGCAACCGTTACCAACCGGTATTTCCTTATCGCCCTGGGGCTGATGATCTTTTATACTGCATATCAGATCATCATTGGAACGGACCTTACCTATTATTGTCAGTATGTACTTGGAAATGTAGACCTTGTTATGCCTCTTTCAGCAGCGGAGAAACTGGCAACTGTGGCAGGAATTGCCCTCCTGCCAAAGGTGCTTCCCCGCTATGGAAAAAGAAATCTCATCTGTGCAGGCTGCATCCTGGGTGTTGCGGGACAGCTTCTGTTCCTGATGAATATTACCAGTGTTTCTCTTGGTGTTGTGACCTGTATCATGAGAGGAATCGGAATCGCACCGTTCTATGGCGTGCAGTATTCTCTTCCAAGTGATGCCATTGAGTATGGCCAGTGGAAAACAGGCAAACGTGTGGAAGGTCTGATGTTCTCATCTATGAGCATGGGCCAGAAAGCCGGTTCCGGACTGACTTCCGCTATCATGGGTGGAATCCTTTCCGCTGCATATTTTGACGGCACCAAGGCAACCGCAGCAGAGCAGTCTGCAGAAGCTATCCGTGTGATCAAGGGATTTTATCTGTATGTTCCGGTAGCAATCTGGGTAGTGATGTTTGTGATCGCGGCCTGCTATCAGCTGGATAAAGTCTATGACAAGATGATGCGGGAACTGATCCAGAGAGAATCCGGAGAAGGAAACGTTTCTGTACCGGGAGAGATCCAGTCCATGCCAGCACCGGCAGTTTCCGGAAACAGGATCAATGTAGCGATTGGAAGACTGTACGGCAGCAGCGGAAGAA
>ENA-OPWD01002601-OPWD01002601.1-human-gut-metagenome-genome-assembly--contig:-NODE-2601-length-10392-cov-1.775854_pt1 | contig 10392 bp, 16 predicted proteins | sample MGYA00241502_ERZ501996 | MGnify/ENA primary metagenome ERZ501996 (study PRJEB25962, sample SAMEA2042011) | human gut metagenome | biome: human gut; feature: human-associated habitat; material: faeces... | reverse complement strand
AATGGGCGCGGACTTTATCCTGGGCGTAGGCGGCGGCAGCGTCATGGACTGCTGCAAGGCGATTTCTCTTGCGGCAAGGTATGAAGGCGATGTGTGGGCGGATTTTTGGGCAAGGCCTGGCATCATTGATTTTAAGCCGCTGCCGTTAGGGGTTATTGTTACGGTGGCAGGAACAGGAAGTGAATGCAATGGCGGCGCCGTGATTACAAATGAAGATTTGAAAGTTAAGACAGGAAGGGATTATCCACAGTGTAATCCCAAATTTGCCCTGCTTGATCCGGAATATACCTACAGTGTTCCAGAGTTTCAAATGGTTTCCGGCGGGTTTGATACCTTGTCCCATATCATGGAGATTTATTTCAGTGAGCCGGATGAGGATAATGTTTCGGATGACATTGCGGAGGCACTGATGAAGAATGTGATCCGCAATCTGAGGGCAGCAGTTGCCAATCCAAAGGATTACACAGCCAGAAGCAACTTAATGTGGGATGCCACGATGGCAGAGAACAGAATCATTAAGCTGGGGAAGAAAACGGATTTTGAGTGCCATCAGATGGAACATCAGCTTGGAGCTTATACAGACTGCAATCATGGTGCCGGGCTTGCTGTTCTGCATCCGGTGTATTACCGCCATATTTACCGGAGCGGGATTGAGAAATTCAGAAAGTTTGCCGTCAATGTATGGGGGATTCCGGCAGATGGGAAAAGTGATGAGGAAATAGCAGGGGCAGGAGTGGAGGCATTGGCAGATTTTATCAAAGAAATCGGCATGCCGACTACCCTGAAGGAACTTGGGATTGATGAGACTGTGGACTTAAAGGAAATTGCGGATTCCTGTGCGGTTGTTCCGGGCAGTTACAAAAAGATGACGCATGAGGAAATTCTTGAAATATTTCAGGAGTGTGCAGGGGGTAATTGATGGAGCAGAGGAAGAAACATAAAAAGATATATCTGATTGCAGGGGTGGTGCTTGCAGCGGCACTTATTGCCGGGTATTTTTTCGTGCCTTATGCAAAGCGGATGTCAGCAATGATGTTCTGGAAGTGTTTGATGATGATGTCACAAATGCGGCCGGGGCGGTGTCAGAATGGCTGAAATCTTTGCATTAAAAATATAACAATATGATGATTGAATGAAAGGAAAGGTGAATGATATGAAAAAAAGTAAAACAAATGTATTTCGTATACTGTCGGTAATTCTTATGCTTGTTATGGTGGTATCTGCTGTGAATGGCAACACAGTAAGTGCAAAAACGGCCAAAGCGAAAACGGGTAAAAAGAAGAATGTTGTGGTACTGTATTTTTCCGCAACAGGAACGACAAAAGGGGCGGCACAGAGGATTAAAAAAGCAACGAAGGGCAAGATGATTTCGATTAAAGCGGCTGATCCGTATACAGAGGCTGACCTCGACTATGGTGATGATGAAAGTCGGGTAACAAAGGAACATGAATCGGCAGGCAGCCCTGCAAAGAGCAGTGTCCGACCGAAAATTTCTAATCTGAAATCCATAAAAAAGGCTGTAAAAAAAGCGGATGTCGTATATATCGGTTACCCGATCTGGTGGGGAGAGGCTCCGCATATTGTCTATACGCTGGTGGAAGGAGTAAGTCTGAAAGGAAAAACAGTAGTTCCGTTTTCCACGTCCATCAGCAGCGGGCTTGGCAGCAGTGCCAAACATCTAAAGACAAAAGCGAAGATTTCATCGAAAATGAAGTGGCTGAAGGGGCGCAATTTTTATGATATTCCGTCGCAGAAAACAGTCAACAAATGGGTAAAAGGGTTGAAATATTGATGATTGTGCATATGTAATATTTGTTGTATGAGAGAGGCGTAAATATGCAGGAGAGAATATTAGGTAAGGACTTGAAGGTATCTGCGGTAGGGCTTGGCTGCATGGGATTTTCCCATGCTTATGGGATGCCGACAGAAAAGAAAGAAGCGGTTTGCCGGATACAGCAGGCAGTGGAGATGGGATATACCTTTTTTGATACGGCAGAGGTATATGGAACACCAGAGGACCCGCATCAGAATGAGGTGCTGGTGGGTGAGGCACTGAAAAACTGCCGGAATAAGGTAGTGATTGCTACAAAATTTGGTATTCATTTTGATAGGGAAAGCAGTGCCGTAAATAAGCCGCTGGTGCCGGATTCCCGGCCGGAAATTATTCGGGCTTCCGTAGAGGCATCCCTGAAAAGATTGAATACGGAATATATTGACCTGTATTACCAGCACCGTATTGATCCGGCTGTTCCGATTGAAGATGTGGCGGAGGTTATGGCTGAATTGATACAGGAGGGGAAAATCACGCATTGGGGGCTGTCAGAGGCATATGAGGAAACGATACGGCGTGCCCATGCTGTTTGTCCTGTGACAGCGGTTCAGAACCGTTATTCCATGATGGCCAGATGGTATGAGGAATTATTTCCGGTATTGGAGGAACTTCATATTGGGTATGTGGCATTTTCGCCTCTTGCCAACGGATTTTTGTCGGCAAAATATGGAAAGGATGCGAAGTTTGACGGAGTATACGATTATCGGAGCATGATGCCGCAGTTTACCAGTGAAGCGGTTGATAAAAATAAAGAACTTTTAACATTACTTCACAGAATGGCAGAGGAAAAGGAATCGACTCCGGCTCAGATTTCCCTTGCGTGGATTTTATGCAGAAAGCCATATCTGGTGCCGATACCGGGCAGCAGGAAAGAAGAACGGCTGAAGGAAAATGCAGGAGCAGCAGATATCATTTTGACAGCCAGTGAGATGACAGCATTGGATGAGGCATTGGAAACTATGGAAATGTCAGATGTATTTGGAGGCTCCAAAATCAAAAAAAGATAGGAGATTTGTATATGAGGAAATGGTCTGCAATATTTTTTAGTATTTTGCTGGTACTTAGCCTTTCTGCCTGTGGGCAGGCGGATAAAGACAATGAAACTGGGAATAGAAATAGTCAGGTATCAGCAGAAAAGAACAAAAACAATACAGGCAGCACATCAAGCAATACCCGTGTCCTGATTGCCTATTTTACAGTGCCGGAGGATGTGAAAACCTCCGATAACGATGCCATTGCCGGAGCAAGCATTGTGGTTAAGGATAGTGAGAAAATGGGCAATACGGAATATGTTGCGGGATTGGTACAGAAAACAATCGGTGGAGACCTGTTCCGGATTGAAACAAAAGATGCCTACCCATTGGAACATGATACGCTGGTAGATCAGGCGGCAGAGGAGCAGGAAAAAGAGCTGCGGCCGGAATTGTCAAATCATGTGGAGAATTTTGAACAGTATGATACGGTAATTCTTGGTTTCCCAAATTGGTGGGGAGATTTACCTATGCCGGTGTACTCTTTTTTGGAAGAATATGATTTTGCAGGTAAAACCATTATTCCTTTTGTTACTCATGGTGGCAGCGGTTTTTCTGCCACAACAGATACCATTTCGCAGTTACAGCCAGACGCTCAGGTTAGTGACAATACACTTTCCCTGTCAAGAGAGGATGTGGCAGATGCGGAAGATGAGGTAAAGAAGTGGGCGCAAGGATTGGGATTACAATAAGTATCTAAATGCCAATAAAATATACAGACAGGGAGGATTCATATGAAGGTAAATAATAAAGAAGAATTTGACAAACAGAATATATTTGGGAAGGGGGAGGCCAATACGGCATTTGCTGATTATTTTATCGGAAATTCTTTTCTGAATCCGCTTACCCATCCGGGGGAATGTGCCGTGTTTCTGGCAAATGTTACATTTGAGCCAGGATGCCGCAATAACTGGCATATCCATCATGCCAAAAGCGGCGGCGGGCAGATGTTAATTTGTACGGCGGGAAGTGGCTGGTATCAGAAGGAAGGGAACCTGTCAGTCTGGAGCCGGGAATGGTTATTATGATACAGCCGGAAGTGAAACACTGGCACGGAGCGAAAGCAGACAGTTGGTTTAGCCACATTGCAGTGGAGATTCCGGGTGCTGATACGAGCAATGAATGGCTGGAAGCGGTCAGTGATGAACAGTATGACAGTCTCGGTAAATAATCGTTTATATAAGAGTATGGCAGGAGGATGTAAAAATGGCAGTAAAACAGACAGCAGGCAGAACGCAGCTTGGGGAGTTTGCTCCAAAGTTTGCGGAATTAAATGATGATGTATTATTTGGGGAAGTGTGGGCAGGTGAAGAAACAGGGTTGCTTTTAGCATTGTTCTTGATAGCAGGGCAGTTTTTTGTGGAAGGGGCATCTGTTCAGGCTGCGGGCAAGCAGAAGGCATTAAATATTACAGACCTTTCTTTATCCGTAGGGCAGAGCCAGAAATTGAAGGTATTAAATGGAAAAAAGGTCAGGTGGAGTTCTTCTAAAAAAACAGTGGCAAGCGTCAGCAAAAAAGAAAAAAGACAATTCGTCCGGAGATAATCAGAATGAAACCAAACAGCCGGCCGAAACAGAAAAACCGGTGGTAACAGACAGGCCGGATGTGACGCCATTAATGGTATCACAACGTAAGACCGGAAAAGACGGTGGAGATTGCCAATGCAGGCGGTGGTTTCGTATATGTTGGGGCAATGCATGACAGCTTTCCGGCAGCATTGGAGCTTACCCAAAAAGGGTATAATGCCTTTGCATTGATTTACCGTCCGGGCGAGCAGACGGCATGTGAGGATTTGGCAAGGGCAGTAAGTTTTTGGGAAAAGCATATAAAATAGGTTCAGCGTTGCTCAACCATTGCAGAATGATGAAAGGAAGAAAAAGATTATGAGTATTTTATTTATTAACGGCAGTCCAAACAAGAATGGTAACACGGTGGGGTTAGCAAAGGAATTATTAGCGGGGAAGGAGTATGATACCCTGCATCTGGTGGATTACAAAATATATTCCTACGGACAGGAGTATGCGGATGACCAGTTTATGGAAGTGGTTGGAAAAATGAAAGAGGCGGATGTTGTAGTTCTTGGTTCTCCGCTTTACTGGCACAGTATGAGTGGTGCGGTCAGGAATCTGTTAGACCGTTCCTATGGTGTGGTGTCAGAGAAAACATTCCGGGGAAAGAAACTGTTTTTTGTATTTCAGGGAGCCTCTCCGACAAAAGAGCAGCTTGCAGCCGGCGATTATACAGCAGGAAGATATGCAGGGCTTTATGGTTTTGATTATCAGGGAATGGCAACCAATAAAAAAGAGGCACAGAAACTTTCCGGAAAATTATAAGGAGTTATCAGGAATATTTAAGATTTGGAAAACAAAATGAATATTGAGATAGGAGAGATGTAAAATGAGTAATCAACTATATGTAAAACTGAATAACGGGGTGGAAATGCCAATGGCAGGAATCGGCACATTTTTGTTAAGCCCGCAGGAGGCAGAGGCTTCCTGCATAAGCGCATTGCAGGATGGGTATCGGTTGATTGATACAGCAAATGCTTATGTCAATGAAAAAGCAGTAGGACGTGCCATGAAAAAATCAGGAATTGCAAGAGAAGAGATATTTTTAGAAACAAAATTGTGGCCGTCTTTCTATAATGATGTGGATGCGGTAGAAAAAACATTGCAGCGTCTGGATACCGATACGATTGACCTTTTGCTGATCCATCAGCCTGCCGGAAATTATATTGCAGGATACCGGCTGATGGAACAGGCATACAAGGCAGGAAAAGTAAGGGCAATCGGTCTTTCTAATTTTAATGAGGAACAGATTCGGGAAATTTTGAGTGTCTGTGAGGTCAGGCCGGCAGTCCTGCAGACAGAAATCCATCCATACTCACAGGAAAAGGGATTAAAGGAATTTTTGTCAAAAGAGGATATTGTGATTCAGGCATGGTATCCTTTGGGACATGGTGATGCAGCGCTATTGCAGGAACCGGTCTTTGCTAAACTGGCTGAAAAGTATGGAAAAAGCAATGCACAGATTATCCTGCGCTGGCACATACAGGCAGGCAATGTGGTGATTCCGGGTTCAAAAAATCTGGAGCATATCCGTGCGAATTTTGACTTGTTTGATTTTGAGCTGACAGCAGAGGAAATGCAGGAGATACAGAAATTGAATAAAGATAAAAGATATTATACCAGTACACCGGAACTGTTAAAGAGCTATGCAGAGATGGTGCCGTCAGTGGATGAGCAAGTGTGAAAGGTAAAAAGAGTCATTAAGCTGGAAAAAACGTCAGCAAAATGATTCTACTATTTCACCTAAGAATACAGCACTTTTGCAGAGGATACAACAGAAGATGGAATAAAGAATATATCAATGGCTATTCCGGAGGCGGGGAAACCTTGTCTCTGGTACTTGGAAAACGGCCGGAACTCTTTACAAGGGCATTGATGTGCAGTTCTCAGTGGGATGGGGAATATGAACCGGTTGTAAAGGCAAAGACGCCGGTTTATTTCGTCATTGGAGAAAATGATGAATATTATTCGTCAAAACCATTTAAGGATGCTTACCAGAAACTTTATAATCTGTACCGGAAACAGGGCCTATGTGAGAAGCAGATAGAAAAATTACTGGTATTGGATGTGAAGGACAGCAGTTATTTTCAGAGAACGGGCATTACTTATCAGCATGGCGGAGGGTATCTGTTCTGCAGGGATAAAAATATTATGGGTTGGCTGTTTAAGGAATAAGAGGAAATATAAGAAAGGCAGGTCATTAGAATGAAAGTATTGATGATTAACGGAGGACCGCATCCGGAAGGATGTACTTGTACTGCTTTGAAAGAAGTGGCAACTACGCTTGGTAAGGAGGGAATTGATTCTGAAATTGTATGGATTGGAAATAAACCGGTGGGAGGCTGTATTGCCTGCAAGGGCTGTGTGAAAAAAGGGCAGTGCGTGTTTGATGATATTGTCAATGAGGTCAGAAGCAAAGCATATGAGGCAGACGGATTCATTTTCGGTACACCGGTTCATTATGGGGCAGCTTCCGGTAACATGACCGCTTTTATGGATCGGTTGTTTTATTCCGAACTGTGCGGCAATGCAAATAAGGCATTTTATATGAAACCGGCGGCCGCTGTAATATCGGCAAGGAGAGCGGGGACTACGGCAGCCTTTGACCAGATGAATAAATATTTTACGATCCAGGAAATGCCGGTGGTATCTTCAAGGTACTGGAACATGGTTCATGGGGCAGCGCCGGAAGATGTAAAGCAGGACTTGGAGGGGCTTTATACCATGCGTGTGCTTGGCAGGAACATGGCATATATGCTGAAATGCAAAGAGGCGGCGGCTCAGGCGGGGGTATCCCTTCCGGAACAGGAATCTGCTGTTTTTACAAATTTTATCCGCTGATGGAGGGCAGCCTATGAAAACCAGACAGGTTATAAAAATCGGGATTGATATTAGCATGACGGTTTTACTGTTTATTCTGATGGCATTCCATTATGTAGGGCTACAGTGGCATGAGGTGACAGGCGCTGTCATGCTGGTGCTGTTCATTCTGCACCATATCTTAAATGGGAACTGGTACAGGGCATTGGGAAAAGGGAAATATTCTTCCGGCAGAATACTGTTCACGATTGTGGACGTGGTATTGCTCATTGATATGTTCCTGCTGATGTTTAGCGGGATTTCCATGTCCCGTTATGTGTTCCGTTTTTTGGATATTCCGGTCAGCAAAGCATGGGCGAGGGGAATGCACATGACGGCATCTTATGCCGGGTTTCTGCTGATGGGTTTCCATATTGGGCTTCATTACGGCATGATTGTGGGAATGATAAAAAGAATATGTCCTATTACCAAAAAGAATGCAGTGTGCATATGGGTTCTGCGTGTTTTGGCATTCCTGATTGCCGGATATGGTGTATATGCGTTGTTTACACGGAAGTTTGTTGATTATATCTCCCAAAGGGTAATGTTTGCATTTTTTGACTATGAGGAACCAGTGCTTTCTTTTGTTTTGGACTATGCAGCCATCATGGGACTGATGATTTTTATATCTTATTATTTGCAGCGTTTTCTGCAATGGATAAGAAAAACAGTTCCTAAGAAGAAAGAAAATATAGATTAGCAGGAGGGGAATCGGATGAAAAAGAAAAGGTTCATTATAATTGCGGTGGCAGTTTTACTGGTAATTGCAGCAGCCGTCATTTGTTTCAAGATGTTTGGAGGTTCACACACGGGAATTGATGACAATCCGGAGTCAAAACTCAGTAATGACAGCAAGGTGCTGGTCGCTTATTTTTCATGGTCCGGAAATGGGCAGCAGATGGCAAGATGGATTTCGGAGGAAACAGGCGGAGACCTGTTCCGTATTGTACCGGCAGAACCCTATGGGAAAGATTTTGATTCCTGTGCAGACCGGGCAAAAAATGAACTGGATAATGGCATCCGTCCGGAGCTTTCAGAACATATAGAGAAACAGGCGATGGAACAGTACAATGTCATTTACATAGGTTTTCCGGTATGGTGGTATGACCTGCCTATGCCGGTCTGGAGTTTTCTTGAGGAATATGATTTGTCAGGGAAAACAGTAATTCCGTTCTTTTCCCATAATGGAAGTTCTAACGGTGCGGGAAGTGTCAGCAGGATTTCTGAATTGGCAAAAGGAGCAAAGGTTTTAACAGAAGATGCACTGTCCATTCCTGGCAGAAGTGTTTCCGGTTCTGAGAAAGAAGCAAAAGAATGGGCAGCAGAGAGATTAAAGGAGAATCAGTAATTAGCAGGAAAGGAAAGGTAATTGCGATGAAACAGAACAAATTATTTAAGAAACTGTGGGTTTTTATGCTTGTCCTGTCGTTTTTGGCGACACAATTCGCCACGGTGCAGGCGGCAGCAAAAACAAATAAGGAAACCATATCTTTAAATAAATCAGTGTACACTCTGAAAAAAGGGAAAACGGTAAAATTAAAAGCGGAATTAAACAAAGCTGCAAAACGGAAGGGTGTGAAATGGAGCAGCAGTAACCGCAAAGTGGCAACCGTGTCTAAAAATGGAAAAGTTACAGCAAAAAGAAAAGGCAAGGCGGCCATCACAGCGACGGTAAAAGGAACCTCGGTAAAGGCACGATGCAAAATCACTGTGGGAACACCAGTAAGCAAGGTGACATTAAACAGAAAGTCACTTGCCCTGAAAACAGGACAGAGTTTTTCCCTAAAAACGAGTATTTCCACGAAAAAGGCATCTGTCAAAAAAGTGAATTATAAGAGCAGTAACAAAAGGGTGGCATCTGTGAGTAAGAAGGGGGTGATTCAAGCGGATTCTTTCCGGATTGAGAGGGAAACACCATACAGTGATGATTATAATACCGTGGCATATGGGGAGGCAAAGGATGAGGCTGATAGTAATGCCCGCCCACCATTAAAGAATCCGTTGGAATCAGTGGCAGCCTACGACAAAATCGTACTTTGTTATCCGATTTGGTGGCATACGGCACCGATGACAGTAGGAACCTTTCTGGCAACCTATGATTTGACAGGAAAGACGATTTATCCAATATCCCAGTCAGCATCTATGGATGTATCCCAGTATAATCAATCTGTGGAATTTATTAAAGAATGTGCAAAAGGGGCAGTAGTTGATGACGGCCTGTTTACAAAAGATAATGGAGTTATTCAGTCTTACGTTGCAGAAACAGTTTTGTCGGTAAAACAGCCGGCAGAACAAAATCCGTCTTCCGTCAGCCATATTGTTTCCTATGCGGATGTGCCTCTGCTTTCTCTGAATATTATATTACAGGGGACACACATGGGGACTTCCGGCGCATATTTGACTTTTGCATGAGATTTGAAACATCTGAGGATGACATTATGATAAAAAAGTTAAAAATTTTTTGTCCTATACTTGACATGAGCTGATGGCAATGGACGGATGAGTAGATTACTTACAACGCTTCTTTTATATCAAAGCGGATTTTACGTAGGCAAGTATATTTCGCTTGAGGCTAAAATTGCGAAGAATAAGGATTTATATTATGAAGCGTTAGGACAGAGTCAAGATGGCTGGCATGAAGCGAAAGAGGATGTTGTTCCTTTTATAAAATATCTTTTGGGAACGGTACTTGCTGCTTATAAGGAATTTGAAGATCGTTTTGCGATAATTGGTGTGAAACGGCCGGCAATAGAGATGGTGCGTAAGGCTACCGAAAATAAAATAGGAAAATTTTCAAAACAAGATATCAGAGAACTTTGTCCATCACTTAGTATCAGTTCGATAGAAAATTCATTGAGAACGCTTGTAAAAGAAGGCGATTTGATGCGAGGTGGTTCTGGAAAAGCTACTTACTATGTAAGATTAAAATAGTTTAAGAATAAAAGGGCTGCATACGCCATTTACTCGTATTGGAAGAGTTATATTGCAAGGCTTACTTTAACTTTATATGAAGTATTTGATGCCAATTTTTTAGATTCCCGTGTTTGTAACAAATGTTCGTTGTCAGTTCCTTTGGATTCCAGTAATTCCGTAGAAAAACTT
>ENA-OPWD01002572-OPWD01002572.1-human-gut-metagenome-genome-assembly--contig:-NODE-2572-length-10482-cov-2.831495_pt1 | contig 10482 bp, 10 predicted proteins | sample MGYA00241502_ERZ501996 | MGnify/ENA primary metagenome ERZ501996 (study PRJEB25962, sample SAMEA2042011) | human gut metagenome | biome: human gut; feature: human-associated habitat; material: faeces... | reverse complement strand
CTTAATAAGGTCTTTTTTGCGGACAAGAGGCTCACCGCCTGTGTAGATGTACATATAAGTTCCCAGCTCTTTACCCTGTTTAACAATAGAATCGATGGTCTCAAGATCCAGGTTCAGTTTGTGGCCATACTCTGCTGCCCAGCATCCTGTGCAGTGAAGGTTACATGCGCTGGTTGGGTCAAGAAGGATTGCCCACGGTACATTGCAGTCATTCTCTTCGGATACTTTTTCCTGTGTTGCGCTTCCCTTAAGGCTGGCATTTACAATAAAGTTACGGAAGAATGTCTGGCGTACTCCCGCATCCAGCTGATACATACGAAGGATCAGCTGATACCAGTTGTCCTTTGCCTCGATGGAGTGACGGATCGCATTTCTCTGTCCTGCATACCAGCCATCCGGTGTTACTTTATCAACCATTTCCATAATCTTCGGTATATTTGTCTCCGGATCCTTCTCAAGATAATCCAGTGCTTTTGTTACGGTAGCTGCGATCGCTGCCTGTTTTGCTTTGTCTACGATTCCCATACTCTATTTCCTCCTATGTTATTATCTAAAGTGATTGGTTATTTTTATATTTATGTTTAAAGCCGACTCTTGATGATCTTGATCGTCAGGATCCCGACCCATAGATTGAGGATCCCTTCCAGTAAAATGGAAAATCCTACCAACACCATCATCATAGCTGCTGCTTCAAATGGTCTGATAAAAACCAGAACTCCGATCACTCCGGTGACCAGTGCGATCAGCAGGATCTGCCACCACAACGCCAGACCGAATCTCTTCGCATCTACAGACATCTGGATCTTAAACAGGGCATCTGCCAGGATCAGGATTCCGAACACGGAAAAAATAAGATCCACTGCGAAATTTTTTCTGGCTATCAGGATCACTCCCACTGCCATCAGCAGGATCCCGAAAGCCAGATCAAACTGAAATGCCAGACAGAAAACATCTCTCGTGAAATATCCGCTGATCTTAATAGCTCCGTACAGGATCAGCATGATTCCCATAAGCACGCACAGCATTTTTACAGAGCTTTTGGGCCTTGCCATCAGAAAAATACCCAGCACACAGAACAGTAATGACATGACGATGTAGATGTTTTTTACAAGCTTCAGCTGTTTCAGGTCATCCATACGTTCCCTCCTTGATAATTTTTTCTCATTTATTGTACTGAATTATACATCCCTGTGTCGTTTAAAAAAACAGACAAAAAAGAGCCAGTGCCTAAATTTCAGACACCAGCTCAAAATTAACCGTTTCTATACCTTAATAAAATTCGAGGACATTCCTGTTCTACACTAAATGGATATTTTTAATCTTCATTTAGTTGAAATCATAGCTTTTATTTCAGATTTTTGTACTGACTCTCAAGGCTCTTCTCGTAAATATACTCCAGCTTATGCATATCTGACAGGATATCATAATCCATATCATGCCGTAGCCAGTCCAGGATCACTCCCACAAATACACATTTATAATACCGGCTTATAAGATGCCTATCTTCCTGATCCATTTCAAAGTCTCCGACCGCCCTGTTGATCAGCTCCTCCACCACACGCTCTGCGGCATGATCCAGATAATCGGCAAATACATCCCTCTGGATCGAGCGGTACAGATGTATCATGGCTTTTTTGTTCTTCTGAACTGCGTTGACAAGGATTTCCATACAGTCGCTGACTGATTCCGGTACTTTCTGATCCTTCAGAATGTCATTCAGCTCTTCCTTTACCATTGCTTCCACTGCATCCGGAATATCTCTGAAATGGTAGTAAAATGTATTCCTGTTTACTCCACAGCGTTCCACGATGTCCTTTACCGTGATCTTGGACAATGGTTTTTCGTTCATAAGTTCCGTCAGTGTATGCAGTATGATCTGTCTTGTAAAACCTGGCATTTTCTCTCCCCCATCACAAGCTTTCCTCGGGTTATTTCCTTATTATGTCATAAAAATAACATACTTTCAAGCAACAACATGTTCGAAAATGTCCATAAATCCCCGGAGATCTTTCTCCCGATAACTGTCCCATGACCTGGCTGAACAAGGTTTTGTCAGATCTCTTCTTTCTGTTCCTGCACTTTTTTCTCTGGCTGAACATGAACGATTCCCTCCACAACGGTATGATTTCTGACCTGATTTACCACAATATCCAGGTTTTTCCAGCTGCATCGGAACTGTTCTCCGTCCTCCGGTACACGTTCCAGAACTCCGCAGACAAAGCCGCTGAAAGTATCATATTTTTCTACAGGAAGCTCCACATTTATGACCTCTGCCACATCATCCAGGATCGCTCCTCCCTGTATTTTCCAGATATGTTCTCCTGTCTTCTCAATATCATCCGGCTTCGGCAGATCTGTCCTGTCGTCAATATCTCCTACCAGCGTCTCCACAAGATCATGCAGAGTGACAATTCCCACAAAGCAGCCGTATTCATCCAGCACTACTGCAAAATAATCCCGTTTTTCCCTCATTTCCCGGAAGATCAGGTTGGCACGCATGGATTCCGGTACAAAAAACGGTGAATAACAGGCATGCTGCAGAACAGCTTCTCTGGATCTGTCATCCAGGCGGAAATAATCTCTGGTGTCCAGAATATGGATAATATCATCTTGGTCTTCCCCGCATACCGGATAAAAGGTGTGACGGTTCTCTCTGATAATCCGTTCCCATTCCTCATCTGAATCCTCCATATAGAGGACAACCACATCTCTTCTGTGTGTACAGATCTCATCTGCCGCAGTATCATCCAGGTCAAAAACATTCTGGATCATCTCGCTTTCTTCCTGCTGGATGCTGCCCTGTTCATTTCCCTCTGTAAGCAGCATACGGATCTCTTCCTCTGTGGCCTGCTCCTCTTTTTCTTCCGGTTTGATCCCCATCAGATACAGCACACCATTGGCAGTTACTGTCAGAAGTGCAGTAGCCGGCCAGACTGCGATCATCGCGATCTTAAGAAGTCCTGCCAGACGCAGAGACAGCTCATCCGGATTTTTCATTCCCAGACGTCTTGGCACCAGTTCTCCGAACAGAAGACTTACATAGGAAAGCAGTATGGTCACAATGATCATACATACGATTTTCAGAATGTTCTGTGGTACATCTGCTCCTGCCTTTATCAGTGCCGCAGTCATAGGCTGTGCAAAATATTCCGCTGCAAAAGCACTCTGCAGAAAGCCGGCCGTAGTTACCGTTACACGGATCGCTGTCATAAAATGTGCCGGCTGTTCTGTAAGCTTTATCAAAATCTGCGCCCGGTGATCTCCCTCTTCTGCCAGCTCCTTCATCTTCGCTTCATTCATGGACAGAATCGCCATTTCCGCACCTGCGAAAACAGAATTCAGAAAGATCAGGAACACCAATAAAACAATTGCCTGTATCATATTTTTATTCCCCTCAGTATAGTCGTCCGGAATTATTCCGAACCAATTATAATACAGAAAGCGGACCGTTATCATCCGCTTTCCTGTTGCTTATTCTGATTATTATTACATAAGATAGCATAACCCTTCCAGTCTGTCAAACCATCAACCTCCAACTAGCAATATACTACGATATAAAAAACAGCAGATGCATACAACAGAACGGCCGTTCATCTTCCACTCTGCTGCATGCCTATGAACATCATCGCTGCACGACCTATGTTCACTCTGCTGCTTCCTTTTCCATATGATGTTTCGGAAATTCCATAATGATCTCGGTTCCCTGGCCCGGCTCACTGTTAAGCCACAGCCTGCCGTTCAGAGTTTTTACCCCGTGTTTTACAATAGAAAGGCCAAGACCGGTTCCGCCGATTTCCTTGGAATGGCTTTTGTCCACCCGATAAAAACGCTCGAAAATGCGTTCCTGATCTTCTTTCGGAATCCCGATTCCCGTATCCCGCACATTCACGCGAACTGCATCCTCGCCATCCTTCAGTCTCACAAAGACCTCTCCACCCCGGCGGTTTGACAGCATTATCGCAGACATTATAGAGAACCTCTTCCATGATCGTCGGCACTGTATCCAGCACTGTACTTCCGCCTTCCATATACATATGCACTTCCTGCTTTTCGGCAGCTTCATGTAAGGTAGAAAAAATATCATGAATCAGACTGTAAAGATCCAGTTTTTCCCACTGATACGGCACTCCGCCTTCATCCAGACGGGAAATCCGGATCACATCTCCAACCAGGCGGATCAGCCTCTGTGCTTCCTTGTAGATGCGCCCTGCAAAAACCTTCACATCTTCATCCTTCACAAATCCGTCCTGCATGATCTCTGCAAAGCCGGAAATAGAAGTCAGCGGTGTTTTCAGCTCGTGGGAAACATTGGCGGAAAATTCTCTTCGCAGCTGTTCCCTTTCTACTTTTTCGGTCACATCCACCAGAAGGATCACCGCACCCTCTGTCTTATTTTCTCTTGTGACAGGATTGGCGATCACCTGAATCTCACTGCCATCCAGACGAAGGATCTTGTCCTCATGATTTCCTTCAAGAACCTGCTCCACAACACCTCTGAAGTCCTCGGAACGGTTCAGAAGATATACGCTTTCCCCGGTTCTGATCTCGTTTACCTTAAGAAGCTTCCCGACACTGGAGTTTCCGGAAAGTACCATGGTATAACGGTCGATCACAAGAAGACCCTCCTGCATGTTCTCCGTAATAATGGAGAATTCTTTCTGCTGTCTTCTGGCCGCCTCAAGCTGCAGACGGATCTGACGGTTCTGACGGTAAATTTTGCTGATAAGAGGTTCCACCTCTTCATACACATTAATTTCTTCAGGATGTTCCAGATCCAGATTGTTAAGAGGTTCCACCACCCTGCCGGAAAGTCTGGAAGCAAATACCGCAGAAAGAACAAGAATCAGAAACAATACGCCCAAAAGCGGCGGTACCAGCTGCCACACAAGCGCAAAAGCTGATTTCTGGGTGCTGGAGACACGAAGAACATTGCCATTGTCCAGGCGCAGCGCATAGTACATGGTCTTTTCGGAAAGCGTGGAAGACATTCTCTCATCTTCTCCTTCTCCGTTAAGCTCTGCCTCACGGATCTCTTTTCTGTGACCGTGATTCTCCATATTTTCCACATCTGCTTCATTATCATAGAGGACTTTTCCACTTTCATCCACATAGGTAATCCTGGAATCTGTGTTACTCAGCTGATCCAGATAATCTGTCCCTGCTGCTTCTACTCCTCTGGAAATGAAAACAGCTTCTTTTTTCAGCTCATTCATCAGCTGACGCTGGAATGAATGAGAAAGGATTCCAATGACAAATGCCAGTCCCAGCACAGTAACCATGGTTGAGACCAGCATAATATACTTAAATATTTTTTTACTCAAAATGATCATTCTCCGGTAAGATAATTGTCGGTGTGACTGGCACTGTTTCTGTGGACTCCCGTGATGGAGTATTCTACCCACTCCGCAATGTTTACAGCATGATCACCGATACGTTCAAAATACTTCGCAGCCATAAGAATGTCAAGCCCCAATCTTGCATCCGGGTTTCCGCTGCTTAAGATCTCAACCAGTTTTTCCTTGATCTCATTAAACGCATTATCTACCTTGTCATCATCATCGATCACCTGTCTGCAGAGTTCCAGGTCACCTTTTACAAAGGCATCGATGCTTTCTGTAACCATCCGGACAGTATCCTCTGCCATCTTCCGGATATTAATGATATCTCCGGTAACTGCTTTGTCCTCGATATGCTTGGAAAGATCCGCAATATCTGCTGCCTGATCACCGATACGCTCCATGTCGGAGATCATCTTCAGTGCAGCGGAGATGGCTCGCAGGTCACCGGCTACCGGATGCTCATGAAGAAGAAGTTTCATACAGAGATTTTCGATCTCTCTTTCCTGAGAATCGATCTCTTTTTCTGTCTCAAAGATCTTGCCAATGAGAGTCATCCCGCCTTCACCCTGAATAGCTTTGGCAGAAAGTGAAATTGCTTTTTCGCAGAGACTTCCCATGGTGATCAGTTCCACGTGAAGCTCTTCCAGCTGTCTTACAAAACGTTCTGACATAATATCAACCAAACCTTCCTGTAATATAATCCTCTGTACGCTTATCCGCCGGCATGGAGAACAGCTTGTCTGTATCCGCAAATTCCACAACCTCACCAAGAAGGAAAAATGCTGTCTTGTCGGAGATACGGGTTGCCTGCTGCATGTTATGTGTGACCATGACAATGGTGTAATCCTTTTTAAGCTCTACTGCCAGATCCTCGATCTTGGAAGTGGAGATAGGGTCCAGGGCAGATGTGGGCTCATCCATAAGAAGCACCTCCGGCTGTACTGCCAGGGCACGGGCAATGCAGAGACGCTGCTGCTGTCCGCCTGACATTCCAAGAGCACTTTTTTTCAAACGGTCCTTGACCTCATCCCAGATGGCCGCATCACGGAGAGATTTTTCCACGATCTCGTCCAGCTTCGCCTTGGAACGGATACCGTGTGTTCTCGGGCCGTATGCAATATTATCATAGATGCTCATTGGGAACGGATTGGGCTTCTGGAATACCATACCCACACGTTTACGCAGAAGATTCACGTCCATATCTCCGTAAATATCTTCCCCGTCAAGCTCTACCTTTCCTGTGATGGTACAGCCTTCCACAAGGTCATTCATACGGTTTAAAGATTTCAGAAGTGTGGATTTACCGCAGCCGCTTGGTCCGATAAATGCTGTGATCTCCTTTTCCGGGATCTCCATATTGATTCCCTTCAGGGCATGAAAGCTTCCGTAATGAAGATTCATATTGTCAATTGAAATTTTTGTATTTTCACTCATGATCGATCATTATCCTTTCGCAATTTTTCTGGCTACCAGACCGGACAGTCCGTTGATAACAAGTACAAATGCCAGAATGACTACTGCTGTTGCAGATGCCTGGTTTACATGAAGTCCCTCACTGGAAAGCACATACATGTGAAGTGCCAGGGTACGTCCGGAACCCATCAGGCTGTTTGGAACTGCCGCAACAGTACCGGAGGTATAAAGAAGTGCTGCAGTCTCACCTACCACACGTCCGATGGCCAGGATCACACCTGCCAGGATTCCAGGAACTGCGGAGGGAAGTACAATCGTAAAAATAGTACGGAGCTTGCCTGCTCCAAGTCCGAAGCTTGCCTCACGGTAAGAATCCGGAACAGATTTCAGTGCTTCCTCAGCGGTACGCATGATCAGGGGAAGTACCATGATCACCATGGTCAGGGCACCGGAAAGAAGAGACATGCCCCAGTGCAATGCAGTTACAAAGAACAGCATACCGAACAGACCATATACGATGGATGGAATACCGGAAAGTGTCTCTGCGGTAATACGGATCAGCTTTACAAAACGGCTGCCTTTTTTTGCATATTCCACAAGGAAGATCGCTGCAAAGATTCCTACCGGAGCGGCAATCGCCAGAGATACCAGTGTCATGATCAGGGTATTGATCAGTGACGGGAGAAGGGAAACGTTCTCTGAGGTATAGGTAAGGCTGAACAGACTTGCATTCAGATAGGGAATACCTTTTACAAGCACATAGCCGATCAGGAAGAACAGCAGTGCAAAAGTGATCACAGCTCCCAGCAGTGTGAGAAATGCCAGGACTCCTGCACCAGGATGTCTTGCATAAGACTTCAGCTGGTCTCCTATGGTAAGTGTATTTCTTTTTTTCATGATTGTTTCTGCCGCAGGATCTGCAGTTACTGATACGTTAGTTTGCATACTCCGCCCTCCTGTTCAGCAGTGAAAGACTTAAGTTGATGATCAGGATAAATACAAAGAGTACAACTCCTGTTGCGATCAGTGCTTCTCTGTGAAGTCCTGATGCATATCCCATCTCTGTTACGATGTTTGCAGTCATGGTACGGACACCCTGAAGAAGTCCCTTCGGCATACGTGGCTGGTTTCCAGCTACCATGATCACGGCCATGGTCTCACCGATGGCACGTCCGATCCCAAGGACAACGCCTGCCAGGATTCCGGATTTTGCTGCCGGAAGCATAACAAAGAAAATGCTTCTTTCTTTTGTTGCGCCAAGCGCAAGTGAGCCTTCATAGTAGCTTTCCGGAACGCTTCGTACTGCCGATTCCGTAACTCCGATGATCGTCGGAAGGATCATGATTCCCAGAAGGATACATGCTGCCAGCATACTGCTTCCGGTTCCTCCGAACAGCTGGCGGATCAGCGGTACCAGGAGAACCAGACCAAAATAGCCATATACGATGGATGGAACGCCTGCCATAAGCTCAATACCGGATTTCAGTGGTTTATAGATTTTTTTCGGGCAATATCTTGCCATAAATACGGATGTAAAAAGTGCGATCGGAACTCCGATAAGGATTGCTCCTGCAGTTACATAAATACTTGCCACGATCATTGGCAGGATTCCGAATTTATCGTTTGTTGGTCTCCATTCTGTTCCGAAGAGGAATTTTAAGGGACCGATCTTTCCCATTGCAGGAAGGCCGTTTGCAAAAAGGAACACACAAATAAGAAATACTGCAAGAACCGATGCACAGGCCGCAATGAGAAAAACGACCTTCATGGCCTTTTCTCCTAAATGATTCATAAGACACCTTTCTCTCTGTTCCAGTGGATATCCACTGTGCTGATATATAACGGAGCGGCTTTCCTGACCTTGTCATGATCGCCGCTCTTTGTAAGATACTTCAATCGTTTTTTATCCGGGAATTTATTTGGTCACGTCTTCCCAGTCTGTGATATCACCTGTGAAGATGGATTTTACCTGGTCACTTGAAAGCTCCTCAAGGTCATTGTCGTTGTTTACGATGACTGCGATACCATCTTTTGCGATCTCTGTAGCTTTAACACCTTTCTCTGTTTCCTCGTCCTTCAGCTCACGGGATGCCATTCCGATATCACATACACCCTCTGTTGCGCTATTGATTCCTGTTGTGGAGTCGCTGACCTGAACCTCTACTGTGATGTTTTTGTTTGTTTTCTGATATGCCTCTGCAAGCTTCTCCATTACAGGTCCTACGGAAGAAGATCCCATAACTACGACTTTGCCTTTTGCATCTCCGGCTTTGTATGCCTCTGCTTTTTCATCTACTTTGATGTAGCCTTCTTTTTCGATGATGTCCTGTCCGTCAGAGCTCATGATGTAGTTGATGAAATCCTGTGCTGCATCGCTGAGCTTGTCGCCTGTTACGATGTTGAACGGACGTGCTACCTTGTATGTATCATCTGCAACGTTCTCTGCTGTTGCCTCTGCTCCGTCGATCTTTACTGCTTTTACTGTATCGTTGAGGGAACCCAGAGATACGTATCCGATAGAGTTCTCATCGCCTGCTACTGTGGTAAGCATTACATCTGTGTTGTTTGTGATGCTTGCTTCCTGTGTTGTCATATCTACTTTCTCGCCGTCTTTTTCTTCTTCGATCCCAAACAGCTCTACGAATGCTCCACGTGTTCCGGATCCGTCCTCACGGGAAATTACGTCGATCGCTCCGGATGGTGCTGCCATTACAACGGTTCCCATTACTGTAGTTCCTATAAGTGCTGCTGTTAAAATACCTGCGATTCTTTTTTTCATGATTTTTTTCTCCTCATTTCTATGATCATTTTTACTTGCTTACTGCTTAAATACAGGTGTTATTATAGAAATGGAAGGTAAAATATAAAATCGCGGTTTTGTAAAATGTTAGTAAAAAAATGTGATATAAAAAAAAGCTGCTTGCGCAGTTTTTTTTATATGATGTACTCGTCCGCCTTCACGGATTGCCAGTTCATCAGGTCTTCCAATGTTATATGATCCACCACACCTTTGATGGCATCGTCCAGCTTTTTCCAGAGGATCTGGGTGACACAGTTCTCCTCACGTTCACAGAAGGCTCCGTTGTCGTCCAGACATTCCACAGGGGAAAGGCTTCCTTCTGTGAGACGAAGGATCATTCCGACCGTGTATTTATCCGGGGTCTGCTGCAGTGCATAGCCGCCCTGAGGGCCACGGACACTGCGGACAAAGCCTGCTTTGTTCAGGATGGATATGATCTGCTCCAGATATTTATCTGAGATCTCCTGGCGCTTCGCCACATCCTTCAGGCGGATCGGTTTTCCTGTATAATTTGTAGCAAGATCCAACATCAGTCTCAGCGCATATCTTCCTCTTGTAGAAATCCTCATGTAATATTTACCTCCAATATTTCAGTATTCTTCTGATTTATAGCCTTTCGCTCTTTCTGTTATTGTGCAGCTGTTCGGCCGGAAATATTCCTCTGTATTCCATGACCGGCACCCTTCTCTGTGATGCACAGGCAGCTTCCTGTATCTTCTTTCATAAGAAACAGAATCTGCTTTGCAGACTTTATTCTTTATATTGTTAATAGGTTTTGTTTGTTTTCTCTATTATACCCTAAAAAACTATCTGATACAAGTCAAGCGGATATTCGCAATCCGCTTTGCTACTTGCTCATAACCGAATAACTGCTTCGCAGTTTATCAGAAGGAGCTTGCACTCCTCCTGATACAAGCAAGTCCCCACCCA
>ENA-OPWD01002561-OPWD01002561.1-human-gut-metagenome-genome-assembly--contig:-NODE-2561-length-10519-cov-1.976682_pt1 | contig 10519 bp, 10 predicted proteins | sample MGYA00241502_ERZ501996 | MGnify/ENA primary metagenome ERZ501996 (study PRJEB25962, sample SAMEA2042011) | human gut metagenome | biome: human gut; feature: human-associated habitat; material: faeces... | reverse complement strand
GGCGTCGGACAGCAGCCGCGAGCCGATGTGCCTGCCTTGCGCTTCGGTCAGCACCGCGAGCCGCGCGATGACGTATCGCCCGGGCTGGTCGGGATGGTCGGGGTCCGCATAGAACCGGCAAGTCGCCACGGGGCGATTCTGGTCGGGCTGGCCGGACTGAATAGACGAGGCCGATTGCGCGGACAGGCCGGGGCGATTGGGCGCATCGTTCGAATCGAACGCCAGCAGATGCAAGGCAGAGGACATTGAAAAACTTATTGAGGAGCGTCAGGCTGCAAGAAAGGCTAAAGATTTCAAGAGAGCAGATGAGATCCGTGACGAGCTTCTGAAAAAAGGTATCATTTTGAAAGATACAAGAGAAGGTGTGAAATGGCAGAGAGCTTAAGGGAGCTTAAAAAGCTGTTTGATCTGAAAGACGCAGATCTTCGGACCTATTCACCTCTGACACTGGCCTATATCGGGGATGGTGTTTATGAACTGGTGATCCGTACCATCCTTGTGAAAAAGGCAAACTGCCCGGTAAACCGTCTCCACAAAAAGGCCAGTAGCCTTGTAAAAGCGTCTGCGCAGTCTGGCATGATGGAAATTCTTGAACCGCTTCTGACAGAAGAGGAAAAAAGTGTATACCGGAGAGGAAGAAATGCCCATTCCGCTACCATGGCCAAACATGCGACTATGGCGGATTACCGGCGTGCTACAGGCTTTGAGGCACTGATGGGATATCTTTATCTGAAAGAGGATTTTTCAAGGATACTGGAACTGGTCCACGCAGGACTTGAGAAGGAGGAAATTTAAATTGACTGAAATGATAGAAGGAAGAAATGCAGTACTTGAGGCATTTCGTTCCGGCAAATGTGTTGATAAATTGTTTATTCTGGATGGCTGTCAGGACGGACCGGTTCGTACTATCGCAAGAGAAGCCAGAAAACATGATACCATCGTGAAATTTGTTCCGAAGGAACGTCTGGATTCCATGAGCGAGACCGGTGCCCACCAGGGTGTGATCGCGCAGGTTGCGGCTTACGACTATTCCACAGTGGAAGATATTCTGAAAAAAGCAGAAGAAAAAGGAGAGCCTCCTTTTATTATTCTTCTTGACAATATTGAAGATCCTCATAATCTGGGAGCGATCATCCGTACTGCCAATCTTGCCGGTGCCCATGGTGTGATTATTCCGAAACACAGAGCTGTAGGTCTGACAGCTACTGTCGCAAAGACTTCTGCCGGTGCCCTGAACTATACGCCGGTTGCCAAGGTTGCCAACCTTGGACAGACGATTGATGAGCTGAAAGAAAAAGGAATCTGGTTTGTGTGTGCGGATATGGACGGAGAAGTGATGTACCGCCAGAACCTGACAGGTCCCATTGGCCTTGTGATCGGAAACGAGGGAAATGGTGTCAGCCGTCTTGTAAAGGAAAAATGTGATTTTACTACCGCGATCCCGATGAATGGAGACATTGATTCCCTCAACGCTTCTGTAGCGGCAGGAGTGCTTGCATTTGAGATCGTGAGACAGAGAATGGCAAAATAACAGATACAGCTTAAGCTGTTCGGAGAAAAAATGTGCCGATATAATGAGACAGAGGACGAAGTTCTTATTCAGAGGCTTCGTGCCGGAGAATCCATGATTGCAGATTATCTGATGGAAAAGTACAAAGGTCTGGTCAGAAAAAAGGCAAGGGCCATGTTTCTTATTGGCGGGGATACCGACGATCTGATCCAGGAGGGTATGATCGGGCTGTTTAAAGCAGTCCGGGACTACCAGCCTGACAGGGAAACATCCTTTCAGTCCTTTGCGAATATGTGTATTGACAGACAGATCTACAGCGCGATCAAAAGTTCAAACCGTCAGAAACATCAGCCGCTGAATACGTATATATCCTTAAGTGACAGGGAAATGGAAGAAAATCTCAGAGATTCCTGTACGGAACATGATAATCCGGAAGCAATCCTGATTGACCGGGAAAATGTAACAGCGCTGAAAAAAGAAATGAAAAAGAGCTTAAGTTCTCTGGAAAATCAGGTGTTTCAGCTGTATATTGCGGGAAATGGCTATGTGGAGATCGCGGAAATTCTGGGTAAAACGCCGAAGGCTGTTGATAATGCCCTGCGAAGAATCCGCAAAAAAATGAAACGTTGTTTTGGAGAAAGTTAATTCCCCTCTTTTCTTTTGGATATAAAAGTATTAAAATGATGTTAAAAACAGCGGAACAAGAAAGGAGACCAATTATGGCAAAGATTAATAAATACTGGGGACTGGTTGCAGTAGGAGCTCTTACTGCGGCAGCAGCAGGAGCTATTGCAGCGATCATATCCAGAAAATCTGTATGTGAAGACGATTTTGAAGATGACTTTGACGATCTCGATGATCTTGAAGAGGATGAGAAGAAAGAAGAAAAAGAAGAGAAAGAAGTTTTCCAGGACTGGGACAAAACCGCATCTGAGACTGTAGAAGTTTCCAAAGAGACAGAAGAAGAGGATACAAAAGAAGCACCGGCTGAAGAAGAGACGGAAGCTGAAACAGAGACAGAGAAAGCTGCAGCTGATGAGGCGGAAGAAAAAACAGAAGAGGCAGAAGCTTCTGAGGATGCAAAATCAGAAGAGTAAAAAGAGAATCCTGTGCGCTGTGTTCGGGGACTGCAGTACACAGGATTTTTATGCGATAGTCATGAAAATACAAATTTTTAAAAAAATAAAAATAAAGTATTGACAATATGAAAGTCATCTGATAATATAAACAACTGTGAGCGGCACAAACGTCGCGAAACAAGCTGCTGTGGCTCAGTCGGTAGAGCGTCGCCTTGGTAAGGCGGAGGTCACGGGTTCGATTCCCGTCAGCAGCTTTTTTTGTGTCCAAAAACAGACAATTTTTTGTTTAAATACAGGTTTTGCGGGTTTCAAAAACTCCAAATATATGATAAGATAAAACATCAGGACGATATCTAGGAGGGAGAATCATGGACAACGAGACAGTTTCCAAAAACTTTATTGAGAATATTATAGACAAAGATCTTGAAGAAGGCGTTTATGACACTGTGCATACACGTTTTCCACCGGAACCGAATGGTTATCTTCATATCGGACATGCTAAGTCCATTCTTTTAAACTATGGGCTTGCAAAGAAATACAACGGAAAATTTAACCTTCGTTTCGATGATACAAACCCGACAAAGGAGAAATCCGAATTTGTAGAATCCATCAAGGCTGATGTAAAATGGCTTGGCGCAGACTGGGAAGACAGACTTTTCTTTGCTTCTGATTATTTTGACCAGATGTATGAGGCCGCTGTGAAGCTGATCAAAAAAGGCAAGGCATTTGTCTGCGACCTGACTGCAGACCAGATCCGTGAGTACAGAGGAACTCTTACAGAACCAGGTAAAGAGAGCCCATACAGAAACCGTACTGTAGAAGAGAACCTGCAGCTTTTTGAGGAGATGCGTGAGGGCAAATACGGAGACGGAGAAAAAGTTCTCCGTGCAAAGATCGATATGGCATCTCCGAATATGAACATGCGTGACCCGGTTATCTACCGTGTAGCACGTATGACACATCACAACACTGGAGACAAGTGGTGCATCTATCCGATGTATGACTTTGCTCATCCGATCGAGGATGCGATCGAAGGCGTGACTCATTCCATCTGTACTCTGGAATTTGAGGATCACAGACCGCTCTATGACTGGGTTGTAAAAGAACTGGAGTATCCGCATCCACCGAAACAGATCGAGTTTGCCAAACTGTACCTTACCAATGTTGTCACCGGTAAACGTTACATCAAGAAACTTGTTGAAGACGGAATCGTAGATGGCTGGGATGATCCGAGACTGGTATCAATCGCCGCACTTCGCCGCCGCGGATTTACACCGGAATCCATCCGTAAATTCGTAGAGCTCTGTGGCGTTTCCAAGGCCAACAGTTCTGTGGATTACGCAATGCTTGAGTACTGCATCCGCGAGGATCTGAAACTGAAACGTCCACGTATGATGGCGATCCTTGATCCGATCAAGCTTGTGATCGACAATTATCCGGAAGGACAGGTTGAGTACCTGGAAGCTCCGAACAACATGGAGAACGAGGAACTTGGAACTAGAAAGATCCCGTTCAGCGGAGAACTTTATATCGAACGTGATGATTTCATGGCAGAGCCTCCGAAGAAATACAAACGTCTTTATATCGGAAATGAAGTCCGTCTTATGAATGCATATTTTGTAACCTGCACAGGATATGAAGCAGATGATGACGGAACGATCCGTGTGGTTCACTGTACTTATGATCCGGAAACCAAAGGTGGAAATGCACCGGACGGACGTAAGGTAAAAGGAACCATCCACTGGGTGGAGGCATCCAATGCAGGTAAAGTTGAGGTAAGACTTTACGAGAACATCGTAGATGAAGAGAAGGGTGTTTACAATAAAGAAGACGGATCTCTCAATGTAAATCCAAACTCTCTCACCGTGACGAGCGCTTATGTTGAGCCGGAGCTTCTGAAAGCAAAAGGCTACGACAGTTATCAGTTTGTCCGCAACGGATTCTTCTGTGCAGACATCCATGACTCCAAAGAGGGCGCACCGGTATTTAACCGTATTGTGTCTCTTAAGAGTTCTTTTAAACTGCCGAAGGCATAAGATCAAAACAGCAAATTATATATAAAAGACAGTACGCCGGGATGTACAGAAATCCCGGCGTATTATATTTTATGATCCGGAAGGAATTCTCTTTTGACAATTCCGGTTGCACCTCCTTCCGTAAAAGGTTATACTGATAACACAGAAAGAGAGGAATACACACATGAGAAAGATTGTGCTTGCTTCTGCATCTCCCAGGAGACGGGAGCTTTTAAGCCAGGTGGGAATCACATTTGAGGTAAAACCTGCCAGTGGTGAAGAACGGATCACCAGCACAGAGCCCTCGAAGGTGGTTGAGGAACTTTCCTTCCAAAAGGCCATGTTTACCGCACATGCGCTGGAAAAAGAACAGGCGGATGATCTGGCGGACATTCTTATAATCGGAGCGGATACCATAGTCTCCTATGAAGGAAAGATCCTTGGTAAACCTTCAGACCCGGAGGCAGCAGTGAAGATGCTGAGTATGCTGCAGGGAAATACACACCAGGTATATACGGGTGTGACAGTTCTTGTAAGAGAAGAAGAAAACTGGAAAGTTCATACGTTTCATGAATGTACAGATGTAATTTTTTACCCGGTAACAAAGGAAGAGATCGCAGAATATGTAAACAGTAAAGATCCTATGGATAAGGCAGGAAGCTACGGAATCCAGGGTGCCTGGGGTGCTTATGTGAAAGGAATCCGCGGCGATTACAACAATGTAGTCGGACTGCCTGTGGCAAGGCTGATCTATGAGACAAAGAAACTTGGAATAAACCTGAGAGGATGAATGACAAAATGATAAAAGCTTGTATCTTTGACCTGGATGGAACGATTGCAGACACACTGGAGTCCATGGCATATGTGGCAAATGAGATCATGGAAAAGTTTTCCCTGAAACCGCAGCCGACAGATAATTTCCGTTATTACAGCGGTGAAGGCGCGGATATGCTGATCAAAAGATGTCTGATCGATGCCGGAGATCCGGATCTGGTCCATTATGAAGAAGTCCGGGAACTTTACCGTAAAAAATTTGATGAAGATCCCCTGTATAAAGTTGTACCATATAAGGATATGCCGGAAACCATTCAGAAACTGAAAGATGCGGGATTAAAAATGGCCGTATGTTCTAATAAACCGCATATTGCGGCACAGAAAGTCGTAAAAGCGATCTATGGAGATGTTTTTGACGAAGTAATGGGACAGCAGGAGGGAATCCGAAGGAAACCGGCACCGGATGGTCCGTTAAAGATCGCGGAAGAATTCGGAGTAAAACCGGAAGAATGCATGTATATCGGAGATACAAAAACGGATATGCAGACAGGTAAATCAGCCGGAATGTATACAGTAGGTGCACTCTGGGGCTTTCGTGACCGCAGGGAACTGGAAGAAAACGGCGCAGACATTGTAGCAGCGGTACCGTTGGAACTGGTTGCTATTTATGAGAAGAAAAATAATAAATAAAGGAGGACTTTTTTAAAATGTATAAGAAAGAATATGTCCAGACATTTCTGGAAAAACAGGGACAGCTTTTTGATGAGCCGGTAGCAGATGATTTTGAAGAGGCAGAGGCATTTCTGGAAGACTGTATGGCAGTAGTGCTGGATTCTCTGAAAGATGTAAAAAAATATCTGGATGGAATGGGTGCAGATGTAGAGGGACTTTCCCTGAAAGAACTGGAAGAAGAAAGTGAAGTGTTTAAACTTCCAGATGGAAAATATCTCATTGTTGAAGGCTGAGAGAAAAAACGGAAAGCAGAAATTACATCCTTGAAAATTAAATATGGTAAACTTGCATCAACAAAGGAAAGAATGCATAAATCTGAAAATGCAGGAAAACATAAGGATGTAAAGGAGGATGGAATATGAGGAAAAACAGAGTACTGGCAGTGATCATGGCCGTGCTTATGATGGTTACATTACTTCCATCTATGGTGTTTGCCGCTGCGGTTCCCCAGGGAGCTCTGGATGGCAAACTGAAAGTTAAGGGAACAATTGCAGTAGGTGTTACCTTAAGCGCAGATTATTCCAAGGTAAAGCCAGAAGGAATTACAGATGATTATGTGAGTTTTTCGTGGTCACTGAAAGATGGTGATGTGCTCACCGAAGTAGGAACAGATAAAACCTATAAGGTTGAAGAAAAGGATCTGGGATTTCCCATTGTTCTTAAGATCACAGGAAAAGAAGAAATGGGAATCAGTGGCGAACTTACTGTAACAACACAGGAAGTTTCCGCAACGGAGGAAGATGCCAAAGCTCTTGCACAGCAGAAGAAGACAGAAACATCTACCAGCGAGAGCGGATCAGATGAGACTTTGGAGCAGGATTCTCAGGACAGCACCATTACGATCACCGGATTGGGAGAAACTGATACAGATTCCGGAAATACCGAAGAGACAGAGGATTCGACAGAAGATCAGGCAGAGGATTCATCAGATACGACAGCCGGATCTGATGAAAAAACTGTTGAGACCGGGGAAACGAAAGCACAGAATGGTGACAGTGCTTCAACAGAAGAACTTACATATTCCGCAGTTGTATCCACAGAAGACGGAAGTGGTGTTTTAAATTTCGGAACTGTGACAGAAGGTTACACAGAGATACCGGAAGTACAGTATGTTACGATTACCAATACCGGAACTGCAGATCTGAATTTTAAAGAAATTTCTCCGGAGAATTTCATGGCTGAAGATATTAATGGACAGCCACTGAAAAGCGGAGAGCAGATTACGGTATGGGTAAAACCAAGAGAGGGACTGAACGCCGGAGAATATAAAGATCTGATCACATATCAGACAGAAGAAGGCGTGGATGTTTTCTTTGAGGCGGATCTCACTGTAGAAGCACAGACAGATGACGGGAATAACGGGAACGCGGATGCGGGGAAAGCATCGGAACCATCCGACAGTGAAGAAGGACAGTATGAACTGACAGCAGATCCTGCAGAGATTCCTTTTGATGACCTGACAGAGGGCTATACGGAGGTTGATCAGACAAGAACTGTAACCATAAGAAATACAGGTACAGAAACGGTAACTCTGAAACAGCCGCAGTCAGACAATTTTGATATTGAACCTGTCAGTGAAGGTGAAAATAATGGAGAAATCATGCTTGCCCAGGGCGATGAGCAGATGTTTACAGTTCAGCCAAAGCTGGGACTGGAAGCAAAAGATGATCCATATGAGGAAGATCTTGTTTTTGCCACGTCGGACAATAAGGCGTCAGCAGCTGTGAAAGCAAGCGTATTGGTAAATGGGGACAGTTTCACTGAAAATTCTGTAGATATTACCCCAAAAGATCTGAATTTTGGAGAGCTGGAACAGGGATATTCCAATGCCCCGGAAGCACAGACTGTAACAGTTACCAACACAGGTACGGAAGCGATCCGTCTGGTACAGCCAACAGCCAAGAATTTTGAAGTAGGAGCTCTTTCTGCTGAGGTACTCAATCCGGGCGAAGATAATCAGGCAACTTTTACTATCCAGCCCAAAACCGGCCTTTCTGCAGGAGAATACAGTGGCAAGATCAGAATCGCAGATAAAGATGGAAATATAGATGAGAACGTTTCGGTCTCCTTTACTGTAACGAAACCGGAACCGGTGTATGATCTTTCGGTCAAACCGGAAGAAGGTCTGAATTTCGGTACGGTGAACGAAGGTTATAAAGATCTTCCGGAAGCACAGACTGTAACAGTTACCAACACCGGTAACACAAAAATCACACTGCAGCAGCCAACCGGAAAAAATTATACCGTAGGAGCTCTTTCACAGACAGAGCTTGAGGCGGGAAAAAGTGCAACCTTTACAGTGCAGCCGAAGAAGGGTCTTTCCAAAGAAGAATATCTGGAAGACATTGTAATTTCCAACAGTGCAGATGTATCTGCTTATATTACTGCGTATTTCAGTGTTCGAAAAAATACTGATAACAGTGAGAAAGAGAATGATCTTACCGGAATCCGAAAACCATCATCGATCACAGATCTTCCAAATGGGACAGAGAAAACACAGAAAGCGCTGAAACTTCCGGAAACTGTGACGATCACAACAACAAAGGGAGAACAGAAAGCTTCTGTGAAATGGGATGTGAAAGGCTGTTCTTATGACCCTTCCTCTGTGGACAGACAGACATTCAATGTAAAAGGAACTGTTACACTCCCCGATGGTGTGAAAAATCCTGACAAGATCAGTACGGTGATTGCGGTAAGTATTACTGTAAATGCATATAAAGGTTCCGGGGTAAAGGAATCTGATAACAAGATCACGGGAATTGATCCCAATGGAAAATATGATACAAACACGAAAATCACTTTCACAGCGGTAGGCGCTGGTATGGATAACAGCAATCCGGTGAAGGGAGATACCCGTTTCCAGCCAAGGAGCTGGCAGATTACGGAAAAGCGTGACTGGGATTCGGAACCATATACAGCAACTTTCCGCGTAAGCAAACCAGGCGAGTATACACTGAAAGTCAATTTTGTGCAGCAGAGATATGACGGCTCCAGATGGACAGATACAGATGTCCAGTCTGAAAGCAAAGTTACATTTACTGTGTCACAGGCGGAGATCCTTACAGCAACACCAAGCCCTGCAGTTACGCAGTCCAGCCAGAAATCAGCGGTACAGACAGGAGACAGTACACCGATCATGACATTTGTGATCATCCTGATCGCTGCAGTTGTATGTATTGGAGGAATTCTTATATACCGCAGAAAGAAAAAATAAAAGCAGAATTATAAAAGATTCCCCTCGTGCATGAGAAATGTGTGAGGGGAATCTTTTTGCGTATGAAAAATTTATAGCCGACATTGTTACTAGCACTCGAAAATGGCGAGTGCTAAATTTTTCTTGACTTTTGCAAAAAGTCGTATTAGTATATATTTATTGAAAAAAACAACAGGTTTCCGGGTTTACCGGAACATAGGAAATAAAAAACAAAAGGAGAGTGACATACATGTCAGCAAAACATGGAAGTTTATCAATCAACAGTGAAAATATTTTTCCGATCATCAAGAAATGGTTATACTCCGATCATGACATTTTTGTAAGAGAAATGATCTCCAATGGATGTGACGCAATCACCAAACTGAGAAAACTGGAAGTTATGGGTGATTATACATTCCCGGATGGCTATAAACCGGCAGTAAATGTTATCGTAGATCCAGATCAGAAAACCCTGAAGTTTATTGATAATGGTATCGGTATGACTGCAGATGAGGTAGAGGAATATATTACACAGATCGCTTTTTCCGGTGCAACAGAATTTCTTGAGAAATATAAGGATAAGACAACAGATGATCAGATGATCGGTCATTTCGGACTTGGATTTTATTCCGCGTTTATGGTTGCGGATGAGGTACACATCGATACGCTTTCTTATAAAGAAGGATCTGCACCGGTTCACTGGACCTGTGACGGTGGTACAGAATATGAGATGACAGATGGAAACAAGACAGAACCAGGAACTGAGATCACACTTTTCCTTAATGAGGAGAGCCTGGAGTTTGCCAATGAGTACCGTATGCGTGAAGTGATCGAGAAGTACTGTTCTTTCATGCCGGTAAACATCTATCTTTCCAAAGCAAATGCAGAGCAGGAGTATGAGACTATCGATGAGGCAGATCTTCGTGAGGATGATGTAGTTGTTGAACATATCCACGAAGATGCCAAGACAGAGGAGAAAGAGAACGACAAAGGTGAAAAAGAAGTTGTAGAGGTATCTCCGGCAAAGGACAAAGTAAAGATCAACAAACGTCCGGTATCTTTAAGTGATACACAGCCGCTTTGGATGAAACATCCGAATGAGTGCACAGACGAAGAATATAAAGAGTTTTACCGTAAGGTATTTATGGATTACAAAGAGCCACTGTTCTGGATCCATCTGAACATGGATTATCCGTTTAACCTGAAAGGTATTCTG
>ENA-OPWD01002555-OPWD01002555.1-human-gut-metagenome-genome-assembly--contig:-NODE-2555-length-10536-cov-5.335846_pt1 | contig 10536 bp, 8 predicted proteins | sample MGYA00241502_ERZ501996 | MGnify/ENA primary metagenome ERZ501996 (study PRJEB25962, sample SAMEA2042011) | human gut metagenome | biome: human gut; feature: human-associated habitat; material: faeces... | reverse complement strand
ATGAGCAGGAGCGAGCAAGAGCAGCTCGAAGAAGAAATAAAAGACGTTCGGGACCAGAACTCTAAATTGCAGATACAGGTTAATAAATCATCTGTTGAAGCAGTAGATGAAGCACAGAAGAAACAAAAAGAAGCAGAGAAAAAGATAGAGCAGGCAGAATCCAAAGCCCGTAACGAAAAGAAACGTGCTGAGCTGGAAATTCGTAAAGCGAAAAAAGAAGTAAAGGACAGAACGGAAAGCATGAAGTCTATAGAATATTTCTGGGGAATGGGATACATTACGGTAGTCCTGTTTGCAATTCTACAGAATGGTGCTTTTCAACATGATTTCATAGATTTTTTTATGGCTCCATTCATGTGGTATGTTCGATTTTGTAAATGGCTGGTATATCCAACTTATGATAATGGATTTAACCAGAAAATAGCATATACAGGTGGGGAAGTATGGGTTATCAGGATTCTGGCAATCGTAGCTGTGCTTTTCATAATGGGAATCATAATGGTGATAATTATGGAAACAATAAAACAATACAAAAAAATGTGGAACGAAATTTCACAAATGTTTTTGATTGGAAGCCTTTCAGGGATAGCAGTGCTTGGGGATGTAACTAGAAAATATCTGCCGGTGAATTTGATTTTGCTATTTATACTCATTAATATGGGTATCATGCTACTCAGAATATATCTTCGGAAGAAGTTTGATTATATGTAATTTGTTATTTTAATGACCAGTGGGTGGTACCTGACAAATGATAAAGCTGTTATTATGATTGCACACCGCCTAAAAACAGTACAGAAAGCTGAACGGATTTTCGCTCTGGAGAATGGAAAACCGTACAGCAGGGAATACATGAAAAACTTGTGAGACAGGATGGGATTTATCGTCATTTTATTGTTGAAAGAAGAGAGGCAACAAAATGGAGAGTTTAGGAGTCTAAATGTCTGGTGCGGCGATATTCCAAAGGTGATACACCAAAATGCTTTTTAAACACAGAGGCGAATTTGCTCTGATTCAGATATCCGACCTGTGCTGCAATCTCAGCTACAGACAGTCGTGTTGAGGCAAGCAGTTCGCCTGCTTTATTCATACGCATTTCACGCAGATAGACAGAAATATTCTGTCCGTAAACACCGCGAAAATAATTTTTTAGACTGGTTTCGCTGATAGAAAAATATTCAGCCAATTCCCACGCAGGATGATGCAGCCTTAGGTCTGAGGTGATGATATTTTCGACCTTTTTAGCAATATTAACCTGAGATTCAGTAAAGAAAGTGCAGGCCTGAGACTTAGGGATAGCCTCCAAATTTTGTAGTACTGAGAATAAAGCGAGCGTATATATTTTCATTTGAATGACTGCAAAAGAGGCCGGAAAATCATATAATTCCCATAGTTTTTTGAGAATTTCCTCAGTTTCGTGGGTCGCTGTCGATATATAAGTGCTTCCATGAGGACAAAACATCTCTGAGATTTTTCTGAAATCAATGCTAAATTCATTTTGTACCCATGTATTTTCTAAAGTAAATGTATCTATATCAATAAAGAATTCAAGCCCCTCATAGATGCGCTTTGGATAAACATATTCTTTTTGGGCGAAGCATTCTGTGAGAGAAAGTTCTCTGTCTTTGATGTAGACAAAATTTTTGTTGTTCAGGATCATTTCACAACGACCTGTCACACAATAGTTAAGAAGCAATGGACCTTTTGTAATGGAGCTGTCTGATCGAAGGTCGGGAGCCGTCCAGGTTGGAGAATTTATAAAAATATATGCCAGAGACAGACCGGGAAAAAGTGAAAAAAAGGTCATCGAACCTTTACCTTCCTTCGTATTTAATATAAGCTCCATACTATATTCAGCCTGTTTTATGGATATACCTGGTATTTTGATACATTTTTTGATCACGTCGTTAATTTTCATAGAAGATCTCCCTGATATAAGTACTTTTGCCCTGTAACAGATAATATTATAGGATTTGAAGAGAGCAGAGTCAACAATAAAACCCAATGCTGTTTGGAGCTAAAATGATATTTGGTTGTAGAGATATAACAAAACATATGGTATTTTATGGAGTAGTTAGATAGAGCTAATTATACAAGGGAGGTATTCTGTATGAATAACAAATTACAGGCGAAGGACCTGATTAATCTGGGACTTTTCACAGTCCTTTATTTTGTACTCGGATGTTGTGTGGCAATTCCGATTGGCTTTGTTCCGATATTTCTTCCGATTCTTGGTGCATTGTGGACACTGATCACAGGAATTCCATTTATGTTATTCCTGACAAGGGTAAAGAAGTTTGGTATGGTAACGCTGATGGCAATTCTGAGTGGCCTTTTGATGGGACTTACCGGAATGGGATATTGGGGTGTACCTTTGGGGCTTATCTTTGGGCTGCTGGGAGATTTGATTCTGAAATTTGGCAATTATAAAAGTGCTAAAAGGAGCCTGATTGGATATGCAGTATTCAGTCTCTGGATGGTTGGTACATATATTCCAATGTACTTCATGGTAGAAGATTCAAGAGCCAGCTTCGCAGCCAGTTTTGGTAAAGAGTATGCAGATAAAGTAATGGCTGTCATGCCTATGTGGAGCATTGTTCTTGTGATTGCAGGTATCTTTATCTGCGCAATCATTGGAGGAATGATTGGAAAAGCGTTGCTCAAAAAACACTTTGTAAAAGCAGGAATCGTGTAATGGATGAGATATTATCTGCTACTGTTGACAGCAGAAATGGAATTGTTTTAGATCCTAGAACAAAATTGTTTATGCTTATAACGATTACAACATTGATGTTCAGTACCAGCAATGATGGAATCATGAATATAGTGAAACCAATACTAAGCCTTATACCATTTGCATTGATTTTGTCAGAGCACAAATTCAAAACAGCCGGTAAATATGCAGTTCTCTATGCGGTATGCTTTGTACTGGAGCGGCTGGCATTGAATGTTTGGAGTGGTATGATTTCTTTTCTGATATTGGCAGCAACATCAATTATGACGCGTTTTGCACCGGGAATTATGACAGGCGCATATCTGATTTCTTCTACATCTGTAAGTGAGTTTATCAGTGCAATGGAGCGGATGCATGTCACAGAAAAAATCATAATACCGTTGTCAGTTATTTTCCGTTTCTTTCCTACAATCAAGGAAGAATATCAGGCAATCCGGGATGCAATGAAAATGAGAAATATCCGTTTTGGTGGTAAAAATCCATTCCTTATGATTGAATACCGGCTGATACCATTGATGGTATCCGTAATAAAAATTGGTGATGAGCTGTCTGCAGCAGCTCTAACAAGGGGACTTGGTGCACCGGTCAGAAGAACCAATGTCTGCGAGATTGGCTTTCATGTACAGGATTTTATTGCCATTGTTGTTTGCTTTGCATGCTTTATATTGTTCTTTTTGCATCAGTATATTGTTTTTTGAGGTAGTACATTATGATAAAAATAGATCATGCAACATTTACATATGGAGAAAATAATGAATATTCTGTGGGAATCCGGGATATTGATCTGGAGATAGAAGATGGTCAGGTTATTGTGCTATGTGGGGAGAGCGGTTGTGGAAAAACAACACTCACTCGAATGATCAATGGGTTGATTCCACATTATTATGAAGGAAAATTAACTGGTGAGATATGGATAAATGGGATAAATGTTTCGCAGCAGCCACTGTATGATACAGCAAAAATTGTTGGAAGTGTTTTTCAAAATCCACGGTCACAGTTTTTTAATGTAGACACAACAAGCGAGATTACTTTTGGATGTGAAAATCTTGGAATGCCAAAGGAAGAAATCAAAGATCGATTGCAGGCTACAATTCAGGAGCTGCATCTGAAAAAATTGATTGGACGCAATATTTTTCAGCTTTCAGGTGGAGAGAAGCAGAAGATTGCCTGTGCAGGGGTTTCTATTATGAAACCGGATATTTTTGTCCTGGACGAACCCTCTTCTAATCTGGATGCAGCTTCAATCATGGATCTGCGAAGAATAATCGCCCACTGGAAGGAACAGGGAAAAACAATTATTATATCGGAGCATCGCCTGTATTATCTGCGTGGGCTGGCGGATCGGTTTATTTATATGAAAGAGGGACAGATTATTCAGGATTATTCAGCCACAGAGTTTGAAAATCTGACAGAAGAAAAGCGAGGAGAGATGGGACTGCGGGCTTATGTTCTGGAAAATCTCCTTATGCCAGAGATGTTGATATCAGAAAGAACCACAATGGAGCTTCATGATTTTAATTTTGCATATAAGAATGGTCCACAGATTTTATATATCAGAGAATGTGAGATTCCGGCAAATCGGATTGTCGCAATTACGGGCAATAATGGAGCTGGAAAATCTACTTTTTCCCGTTGTTTCTGTGGTTTGGAAAAACAATGTGGCACAATCATCTGGAATGGAAAAACTTACAGACCAAAAGAAAGGCTGAAAGCCTGTTATATGGTTATGCAGGAAGTGAATCATCAGCTTTTTACAGAGACAATACAGGATGAAGTTATGATTAGCATGAAAGAAGAAAATGAGAAAGAAGCAGACAAATTTCTTGATATGCTGGATCTGATAAAAGTCAAAGACCGTCATCCAATGTCACTTTCCGGAGGTCAGAAGCAGCGGGCGGCTATCGCATCTGCAATTGCCTCCGGGCGCTCTGTGCTGTTTTTGGATGAACCAACCAGTGGTCTTGATCATAAGCATATGCTGGAGGTTGCAGAGGTTCTAAGAGAAGTGTGGGATACCGGAATTTCGGTTTATGTGATCACACATGATTTGGAACTGATTATAGAGTGTTGCACTGATGTCATTCATTTTGAAAATGGAACTATTGCAGATCAGTATCAGATGGATGCAGAAGGAATGGAGAAGATAAGAAAATATTTTATCCAGGGAAAGTGTTGTGGCAAGTGGAGTAAATCTGACTGATGGTAAAGGATATTGTAAATAGTTTTGGAAAGTAGATGAATGATAATTATGAGCAAATATAATCCTTTATGGAAGTGGATCAATAAAAATAAAACAGACGATTTCAAGTTGACTTTTGCTGAAATTGAAAACATTGCCGGAGTGCCTATAGATCATTCGTTCCTTACATTCAAAAAGGAACTTTTGCAGTATGGTTTTAAGGTGGTAAAAATTTCTATGAAGGAACAGACAGTAGATTTTGAAAAAGTCGAAGAGGAGGCTTAAACATGGAATCAAAGAAATAGAACTTGTAGTTGCATCTTCGATTGGTGCAGATCTTGCCATGGCATTTCTGACATAGGCAAAAATACCGTTAAAGCATGTATTTTTTGATGGTGGACAGTTTGTACAAATTGGAAAGGCAACACGCAAAATCATGGTTCCGTTCTTATATATAGCAATGAAAAGTTTATATTGGTCAAAAGGAAAGATGCTGAAGAGAATCATGTGGTGTGACGACGGCAAAATCAAACTACAGATGCATCTGCTAAGTGAAAATTGAATACACGGGAAAATAAAAAATCGAAACAGCAGACTTGACAAATTCCTGTAATGAGTTAAAATATAACAGTGCTATATAGCACTGTTATATTTTTGGAAAGAACTTTAGAGGATACGAAAAGAATGTCGACAAAAGCAGAAGATACACAGAAAAATATATTAAATACAGCCAGAAAACATTTCCTGAAAGATGGTCTGACCGGAGCATCTTTAAGAAACATTGTAAAAGATGCCGGACTTACTACTGGTGCATTTTACAAATATTATCCGACGAAAGAGGCACTTTTTGATGCACTGACAGATCCTTATATGGAACACATTTATCAGATTTATGATCAGATCGTTGAGGAGTTTGAAAAGCTTTCGGCCAGTGATCAGACAAGGAATATGTCGGATACATCCAGTGATGGGATGGAGCAGATGGTTGATTATATCTATGATCATTATGATAATTTCAGATTATTGTTGAAATGCGGAGACAGTGGAAAATTTGAACTATTCATACACAATATGGTAGAGCGGGAAATGAAGTCCAGCTTGAATTATATGGAAAAGATGAAAGAGAACGGTGTGAAAATACCGATTGTAGAGGAAAGCCTTATGCATATGATCTATACGGGATTTTTTTCATCAGTATTTCAGATCATTGAGCATGATATAGATAGAGAGACTGCAAAGAAAAATGTGCATCAGCTGAAAGAATTCAATACAGGTGGCTGGGAACGATTGTGGAATATTGAGTTTCCGGTATAACTGATGTAAGAATCCGGAATAGAATGTATGTGTTGCATGTTCTGGATTTCTGAACGAGAATCCGACAGGATAATAATATCAGGTGGCTGGTGCCAATAGGCCGCCTGTTTTATTATATATAAGTTAGATAGAACTAACAAAAATAACAATAAAACGAAAGTAAGGAGTGAATGGATATGAAAGAAAAAAAGAAGTCGGCAGTCAGCTGGATCCTGACATGGGCCGGACAAAAAAGAATTGCCTATGTATGGAGTGTGTTACTTGCAATAGGAAATGTGATTTTTAAGATTTTGCCGTATTTTATTATTGCAGATATAGTAAAGCTGTTTTTAAATGGTGAAAAGGAGTTTGAAATATATCTTGCAAAAGCGGTTCTGATTGCATTATCGTTTATCATTGCAGAACTGCTTCATTCACTTTCGACAGCATTGTCACATAAAGCAACGTTTGCAGTACTTGCAAATATAAGAAAATCCTGCTGTGACAAGCTGGCGCGGGTACCTCTTGGCTATGTGAAAGACACACCTTCCGGTACATTTAAAAATATTATGGTGGAAAGAATCGACAGTATCGAGACAACACTGGCGCATATTGTCCCGGAATTCACGTCCAATCTGCTGGCACCGATTGTGATTTTGATTTATTTCTTCCTGACAGACTGGAGACTGGCACTCTGGTCATTGGTGCCGGTTATAGTGGGATTTCTTTCCTATTTTGGAATGATGCTGGATTATAAACCAAGCTTCGAGAGAACGGTTCAGACAACAAAAGATCTGAATGATGCGGCAGTGGAATATATTGACGGAATCGAAGTGATCAAGGCATTTGGAAAGACAGAAAGTTCTTATGCAAAATTTACAAAGGCGGCTATGGCTTATGCAGATTCCTTTATTTCCTGGATGAAACGGTGCTCGATCTTTCATGGACTGATGATGGTGGTCACACCTTATACGCTTCTTACGGTATTGCCGTTTGGGGCACATTATGTAGCCAATGGAACACTTGCGATTTCAGATTTTGTCATCTGCATTATTTTATCACTTGGAATCGTTGGACCGTTGATCACAGTGGGTTCCTATACAGATGATCTTGGCAAGATCGGAGTGATTGTTGGTGAAGTGGCAGGAATTCTGGAACAGCCGGAGCTTGAACGTCCAGAGAAAAGTAAAAGTGTTCCAAAAGATAACTCCGTTACTCTTGAAGATGTCAGATTTGGTTATCACGACAAAGAAATCCTGCACGGAGTAACTATGGAGCTGAAAGCAGGAACGGTAAATGCAATCGTAGGACCTTCCGGAAGCGGCAAGTCGACCATCGCAAAGCTGATTGCGTCCTTGTGGGATGTGGATTCCGGAAGTATTAAAATCGGTGGAGTTGATGTCAAAGAAATGTCGCTTGCAGATTTTAATCGGAAAATTGCATATGTTGCACAGGATAATTATCTGTTCAATGAAACGGTACGTGAAAATATCAGACAGGGAAATCCGGAGGCTACAGATGAACAGATCATCGAGGTGACAAAGAAAAGCGGATGCTATGAATTTATCATGCAGTTGGAGAATGGATTTGATACGGTTGTAGGAGGTGCAGGAGGACATCTGTCAGGTGGCGAGAGGCAGCGTATCTCCATTGCAAGAGCAATGTTAAAGGATGCTCCGATCGTGATCCTTGATGAGGCAACTGCCTACACAGATCCGGAAAATGAGGCAATTCTGCAGAATTCTATCGCAAAACTGGTAGCAGGGAAGACACTGATCGTAATCGCACACAGACTTTCTACTGTTAAGGACAGTGACCAGATCTTTGTTGTAAATGATGGAAATGTAACAGCACATGGCACACATGAGGAACTATTGGTGTCATGCCCGCTTTATAAGGAAATGTGGGATGCCCATATTTCTGTAAAAGATACGGTGAAGGAGGGAGAATGATATGTTTGGAATTCTGGCAAAATTCTTTCGTTTTTCAGGCAGGGAAAATGGTAATAAATTTAAACTGTCGATAGTGATCGGACTTATAGAGGCTCTCGCTTCAGCAATGAAGATACCGGCTATTATGTACATATTGATTGGTTTGATGAGTGGAAAACCAATAGGAAAATATATTGGTGGTTCAATTGCGATCATGGTGATTGCAATTGTAGTTGATGTCATCTGTAAGAGATACTCTACAGTGCTTCAGACAGAAGGCGGATATAATGCGAGTGCTTTTATGAGAATCAAGATTGCAGAGCATCTGCGTTATCTGCCGATGGGATATTTTAATGCCAACAGCATCGGGGAAATTTCTTCTATTACGACGAATACAATGGAAACACTTGGCGATGTAGCTGCGAGAGTGGTTATGCTGACCATGCAGGGAATTCTGGAAACATCCATGATCATTCTTATGCTGTTTATTTTTGACTGGAGAATCGGACTGATCGCTGCAGCAGGAGTACTTATTTTCTTTGGGGTCAATTCTGTGATGCAGAATGCGGGTAAAAAAGATTCAGAGCAAAAAGTGGTATGCGATACGGAGCTTGTAAACCAGATCATGGAGTATCTGCAGGGAATATCAGAAGTTAAATCATATAACTTGCTTGGGAAACAGGCGAAAAGATTAAATGATGCAAATGAAGCATGTGAAAAGATCAATACAAAGATGGAGATGTTGTTTGTTCCCTATCATTTTCTGCAAAGTGTGATAACAAAAATCACAGGTGCAGTGATTGTAGCATGCAGTGCATATTTTTATATTAATGGAACTATGAGTGCGGTCTATGCAATTGGTATGACAATCTCAGCATTTATGCTTTATGCCAGTCTGGAATGTGCAGGAAATTATTCATCTCTTTTACATGTGGTAAGCGTATGTGTAGATAAAGCAAATGCAATATTGGAGCTGGATACCATGGATATCGACGGTAAAGAAATACAGCCGGAAAATTACGATATCAGACTTTCTAACGTTTCATTTTCCTATGACAAACGGAAGATTATTGATGATGTATCACTTTCTATCCCACAGAAAACGACGACAGCAATTGTTGGACCGTCTGGTGGAGGAAAATCAACACTTTGCAATCTGATTGCCAGATTCTGGGATGTGGATTCCGGGGAAGTAACGCTTGGAGGCGTGAATGTAAAAGACTATAGCATGAACAGTCTGATGCGTAATTTTTCATTCGTATTTCAGTCAGTGTATTTGTTCGCAGATACCATTGAGAATAATATTAAATTCGGACGTCAGGATGCAAGCCATGAGGAAGTGATGGAAGCGGCGAAGAAAGCATGTTGTCATGATTTCATCAGCAAACTTCCGAATGGATATGACACAGTGATCGGAGAAGGAGGAGCCACACTTTCCGGTGGTGAGAAGCAGCGTATTTCGATAGCCAGAGCGATTATGAAGGATGCGCCAATCGTCATATTGGATGAAGCAACGGCAAATGTTGATCCGGAGAATGAAAAGGAGCTGATGGATGCAGTAGATGCACTTACAAAGGAAAAAACGATTATTATGATTGCCCACAGATTAAAAACAGTCAGACATGCAGACCAGATTGTGGTTGTTGAAAAAGGAAGAATTGCACAGCAGGGAACACATGAGCAATTAATGAAACAGGAAGGTATTTATAAGAGATTTGTGGATGCAAGGCAGCAGGCGGTAAGTTGGAAACTGGTGCACTGAGAAATAATCCACAGTTGGTGAATATCCAAATTGAATTGTCTGAAAGAGATTTCATTTAAGTTTCTCTAAGTTTCACTTGTATAGGTGGAATGAGGAAAATTCAATAGAGCAATATGAAAAAAGCACTGAAAACCGTTGGACTAATGGTTTTCAGTGCTTTCTTCTTTGGTTAAAGAGAAAAAACATAATAAATTTAAGTTTTGCTAAGTTTCACTAAGTTCTGCATTTGCAGATCGCCATTGCCTTTTCGGCTCATATTTCCCACACCCATCACAGGTCTGTGGCCAGTTAATTTTCCACTCAAAATACTCATCTCTGGTAATTTTACCGGATTTCAATTCTTCTTTTCTGAGAACCCATTCTTTCATAAAATCATTGAGAACTCCATAATTGAACCACATACCAACAGGTGGATGAGCCGGCCAGTTATCAGAATCATGATAACGGACAGCGGTATCCTCACTGGAATTGCATTTTTCACCCGGATAGGTTTCTAACTGAAAGAGATTAATAGCTGCTGGGTTAAATTCATCAATCCAGAACAGAATTTCCATCAGTTCAGAGGCGTCCATCGTGGTTGGCTCATGTAGTGTCAGTGGGTTTACGTCCAGAATCTTAGCCATTTCAGTTACCAGATCTT